>Ga0209210_1000548_pt1 | contig 39003 bp, 35 predicted proteins | sample RifGroA1_FD_183991 | JGI IMG/M metagenome (GOLD analysis project Ga0209210, IMG submission 183991) | Contaminated groundwater microbial communities from Rifle, Colorado, USA - Rifle Groundwater A1 (SPAdes) (version 2) | ecosystem: Environmental > Aquatic > Deep subsurface > Groundwater >...
TGAGGCTGGGGGAAGAAAACCCCGAATGGAGCTCTGCAAAGCCCAAAGCGTAAACAGGAAAAAGTTGCCGGTAAAAAGAAGAAAAAACGCAAAAATTAAGAAAATAATACTACCATGAAATATATAGTCTACTGCAGGAAATCAACGGATGAGAAAGATAGGCAAATTCTGTCTATAGAAGCTCAAATAGCGGAACTAACTGAATTTGCCAAACGTGAGGGTTTAGAAATTTCGGAATTCATCACGGAAGCAAAAACTGCTAAGATTCCCGGCCGTGAACAATTTGACAGGCTTTTAATGCTGCTTGAAAAAGGACAGGCTCAGGGAATTATCTCCTGGCACCCGGATCGTCTGGCAAGAAATTCCATAGACGGCGGAAAAATTATATATTTACTCGATACGGGAAAACTCCTTGATCTAAAATTCCCCTCTCATTGGTTTGAGAATACACCACAGGGGAAATTTATGCTTAGTATCGCCTTTAGCCAGTCAAAATATTACATAGACAATTTAAGTGAGAATGTTAAAAGAGGCTTGAGACAGAAATTACGAAATGGCGTATTCCCCGCTAAAGCTCCGTGGGGATATTCCAATAATGAAAAATTGGGAAGCATAGAAATAGATCCTGTCGAGTCAAAAATCATGAAAAAGGCATTTCAGTTATTCGCAAAAGGAAATAAAACATTTACCGATATCGCAAAATTCCTAAAGCAATACGGTTTGACTCAAAAAAATGGCAAACCTCTTAAGATAGACAGGATTAAAGCCATTTTATCCAACAAATTTTATATTGGAATTCTCTTTTATAATGGAGAGTATTACGAGGGAAAACATCAGTTATTTATTTCAAAATCACTATTCGATCAGGTACAAAAGCAATTCAAATTGACTCTAAGGGCAAAGGAATTCAATAAATATAATTTTTCTTTCTTAAGGCTGATAAAGTGCGGAGAATGTGGAGCGAGTATCACCGCAGAGAGACACAAGAAGTTTTATAAGGAAACAAATAGAGAAGTTGAATATGTTTACTATCGCTGTAGCAAAAAATTAAAGCCGTGCGGTCAGAGATACATTCAGGGGCCCGTGCTGGAAAAGCAGCTTAGAAATGCCATCTTCGACGCTTCTTTGCCTCCTGAATGGGCGACCGACTGGTATAAATGGCTCGAAAGAGACGAAATTACGGAAAGGCAATCAATAAGTGAAAATATGGAATCTTTGAAGGTGGAAATAAAAAGCCTCGACTGGAAATTAAATCTTCTACTGGACAGTTATTTGGACAACATTATTGACGGGGGAACTTATAAGAGCAAGAAGAATGAACTATTTCAAGAAAAGATAAAAAAGGAAGAGAATTTGGCAAGAATTAAGACAACGGGTTCCGGTTGGCTCGAACTGATGAAGGAATTTATAGATAGGGCTCTGCAGGGCCAAAAAATCGCGCGTGCAAAAAATACTAATGAAGAATTGGCATTCTTCGCAAAAACTGTCGGCTCGAACTTCTTTTTAACTGATCGGCAACTTTTTCCTGTTTACGCTTTGGGCTTTGCAGAGCTCCATTCGGGGTTTTCTTCCCCCAGCCTCAAAACTCTGGCTTCAGGAAAGTCCCTAAATGAGCGGGATAGGGGAGTCGAACCCCTCTTTGCTGCTTGGAAAGCAGCTGTTGAACCGATCAACTAATCCCGCCTACGTTCCTTCGGAACTTCGGCGGGCAAGCCCGCTTTAGTTATCCGATGCAGAATGTTTTATTTTAGCATAAAAACGCTTAAATTGGTCGGGGGTAGAGGATTTGAACCTCCGGCCTCACGGTCCCAAACCGTGCGCTCTAGCCAGCTGAGCTAACCCCCGAACTTGATTGTCACATCATACGTTTACTTCATCTTCCGGCAAAGCCAGCGCGATGAAGAGCGCTTCGATATGGCTACTATTCGCTATATATAAAAAGTGCATGCACTACTGAAGTGCTCTTTGGCGAAGCAACGCATTGCAAGCCAAAGGAAACGAATAGTAGTGCTGAGGGAGGGAGTCGAACCCTCACACCCTTGCGGATAAGGGCTCTTAAGGCCCTCGTGTCTGCCATTCCACCACCCCAGCAAAAAGATGTTCGTGCTGTAATTATAACATGGGTTCGAGAGAAGAGAAAGGGTATTGACATATTTCCATACATATGTCTTACTAGATTCATGACCCGCTTTCGTCCGCCTTTGGCGAGACTTCAGCGAGGCAAAGAGGGGGGGGGATAACATGAAGAGACTACAACAGCTAGCGAATATCCTCGTTCTCGTAGGCGCAATCAATTGGGGATTGGTCGGACTTTTTAAATATAACTTAGTAGAGTCGCTTTTGGGCGGACTTGGGCTTGTTCAGATAATTTATATCTTGATCGGTTTGTCCGGCGTATTAATGCTGGTAAACTGGGGAAAAAAGTAAATTCTGCATAATGCAGAAGGCTTTATTCATCCCGGGATGAGATAGTGTAGGTATAGGCGGAGATAAATGTTCTTTGCAGTCTGTTTAAAATTTAACGGAGGATTTTTCGTTTGTTTAGCCTCATTTTTGACCTCACGCGGGCCTTTTTAGCAGAGTCCTGTTCTTTTTGAAGCTTTATGCGGGCCTTTGTTCTTTTGTCGATTGCTTTCTGGCACACTTCATCAGGACACCTATAAATTGTGGTAACTACTTTAGAAAAGGTGTCCTTTGTTTCGGTTTTACCCACAAAAATTAGTCTTTTTCCGCATTGGCTGCATTGGGGCAGTTTTGTTGAATTAGATATTTTCAGAGGATATTATTATACCATATTTTGTCTACCATGTATAATAATCAGGTGACAAAACTTTTCGTAAAAGAGGCCATAAATCTGAGGAAAAAAATACAAGGACTTATCGGCGAAGATAAACCATATGCATTAATGATTGAAACCCGTTTTGGCATTCACACTTTTGGATTAAAATTCCCAATAGATGTTTTAATTTTGAATAATGAGAATAAAGTTGTCTCAATCAGAAAAAATTTAAAACCTAACAAAATATTTTTATGGAACCCTATGTATAAAAAAGTCATCGAATTACCCCGAGGAACAATTGAGAAAGAACAAATAAAAATAAATCTACTCATTGACATTTCTATTTTATAAATCCAGCACCTTCTTTTTGCAAAGTGTTGGCTAGCACATAAAATATTGTTGTTAACCTACGCTGTAACCCTTACTGGGTCTTGCAAAGGTGCTGGATAAACGCTACTATATATAATTATGACAACAGATGAAAAATGCCCGAAATGCGGAAGCCCTCTTTCGGAAGTAACAACTACGAAAACCGGAAAACAGTTACAGAGATGTTCAACCGGTTCATGGGATCCTGAAACAAGATCTAATGTCGGATGTGACTATGTAAAATGGTTGGAAGTTCCGCCTGAAACTTTGGATGAAAAATGTCCAAAATGCAAAGCCAATCTAATTCTTGCCACAACAAGATTTGGTAAGAAAATGAAGAAATGTTCCAAAGGCGGCTGGGATAGGGAAACCAGAAAGGCAACCGGCTGTGACTACATAGAATGGATCAATGGAACCACAGAGCCGCTCGATGAAGAATGTCCGGAGTGCGGGAAAAAATTGGTTTTATTTACAACGAGCGCCGGAAAGAAAATGAAGAAATGTTCAACAGCCGGCTGGGACAGAGAAGCGAGACGTCCAACCGGATGCGCATATATTCAATGGCTCAAACCAAGCGATTATCCCCAAGCTACTAACAATGGGGGCGAGGAATTCCTTCCGCCCGAGTCCCAAGGAGAATAGGTTAATTAATCCGATCCAACTATTTCCTCGGGTAAATTCATTGTCCTGGCAACCTCTGTTGCGTATGAGTTTTCATGCCCTTCTTTTATAGCGTATTCATAATTTATTTTTCCATTCTCTATTGAAAACCGGAAATGATATGGATTAACCAAGGGAGTTTTTATATTTTGAAGTTTTGTTACCAAATCGTGATTATGTGTAGCTAACATAAGGAAATGTCCATTTTTTAGAAATTCAGAAATAGCCGCATAAGTAAAGGCTGCTTGGTATACTGGGGAAGTTGTAGAAAAAGCCTCATCAACTGCGGCAAATACTGCCCTTTTTGATTTAAGCAAAGGCAATAGTACTTTCCAATATTCAATTTCCTGAGAAAAAGCACTAAGTTCTGAATCTTGTTTTTGAACCACCCTATCCAGATAGACCACAGAATCCAATACAGGTATTGACGCACTTTCAGCAGGAGAATATCCAGTCGCAAGGCTCATAAGTAAAGAGGCTACCGCACCTTTTTCATAGAATGTTTTACCGCAACCATTCGGACCAGTTAACAACTGCACTCTTTCTTCTTTTGGATCGAAAGAAATGCTATTTTTTATTTCCTTCTCCTTTTGTTTAAAAATACTAAACATATTCGATAATTTTATTTCCCCTGTTTCGTTAAGGTTTACTGGAGCTAATTTTTCACTTTGAATAATCCCAGCAAATAAACATAACGCATCTAAATTTTTTAAAGTTTCTTCAAAGGGTGTGCCTTTTGCTTTTTTTGTTTTTATACCAACAAGATCGTATATGGAAAATGAATTTCTATCTAGATGATTAAATTGTGAAAGCTCTGATGTATCAAGCAATGCATCCTTTATTATTCCTGATTCTTGGAAAGTTTCTCCTTTAAGAATTGCTCTATTTTTATTAATCTCCTGTTCTAAAAGATTAGCTGCCTGATGAAGATAGATAGAGTTTGTAGTTTTAAGTTTCGTGACGAGTTCTTGTGTTTTTTCTAAGTCATTAAAGATTTTTCGGAAAGCATAAGGCAACCCTCCCATTTTTAATTCGGTTAATTTCCCCATCTGCCAAAACATTCCAGATAAATCTTTCTTTTTTTCTTCATCAGGTTTTGCTTTTCCTCTTTTATGTTCTTCGAGAACCATTAATTCCTCTTTAATACTTTCAAAATTAATGTCTTTTAAGGGTACTGCGGGAAGAAATTTATTGATGGTTTTTAGTTGTTTCACATATTGCTCAAAGGCGGCTTTTTCTTCATTTGTTAGCAATTTACTGTCAAGAATATTCTCGCCTGTATTTTCCTCATTTAGTTTTTTGTTTTTGATTTTGGAAGCACTAGAAAAAGACGTAAGGCTTTCAAAAAGGTTCATAAAGCTAGGATCATTACCCAATAGTTTTTGTTGGATACGTAAGAAAGCTATAGCAGCCTGTAGATCTCTGTAGGAAAAATACGTTGACTCTTCTTTTCTAGGTTTATCTTGCTTTTTGGGATCTTCCTTTTCATCAAAAGGATTTAATCTTTTATTTATTCCCTCCTTTGTGGCATTTATTATCGTTGACAATGTTAGCTCTAAGGCTCCCGCATTTTCAATTGCTTCATGAATATTTAAATAATTTCTGTTTTGAGTAAGTTCGTCAAACATTTTCTGTCTTTCCAGTATTTCAGATGATTTAAGTCCAGAATTCCATAAAACCATCTTCGCAAGAGCATCATTTAATTCCGCAGAATCATGGATGGTAAATTTAAAAGTATCCTTGTCGACTGTTAGGTTTTTCAAAAAAGTGTTCATACTAAAATCCGGATCTTGACTAAACAAATGGAAAATGGGATTTGCTGGAGCATCTGGGAACAGGCTTTCCAAAGATCGCAATTGCTTTTTCATCCGTTCTCTCTCATCTGGAAAAAAATTTTCAACTTTAGGAAAATTCAAGGGAAATGAGATAGTTGGCGTTAATCCATCTTGTTTCAGATAACTCTCTATCTCAGTTAATATATTTTCTGGATAGTTTCCGGCTTTGGCAACAGCGAAAGCAAAAGATTCGCTTCTACCTGGTTTTAATTTAAAATGTCGTATTAATTCTCCCTTATCTCCAAACTCTGTTTCTAAATGGTAAATTTTCATATTTGGATCATTTTCTGCAATTCCTAATATGGTGTCATTATGGGTTGCCAACATAACACTACCTCCCTTTTTATTTGCGTATGAAGCAGTCTTAAAAAGAAGCCGAGCTTGGTCTTGAGGAGAAGTAGTCGAATAACCTTCATCAACATATAGGCGTGTGTTTTGATTAAGGTAGGGAATTACAGTTTTCCAGTTTTCTATTTCTCTCATAAACGCACTCAAATCATTGTCGGAATCCGTGGACTGTCGATCAAGATAAACAAAATTTTTATATAAAGGTAAATTACCTTCTTTTAAAGGAGCGTAACCTAATGATTGAGCGGCAAGCCTTATCAGTAAGTCTGCCTTCATATTAAATGATTTCCCTGAAGTATTTGCTCCAGAAAGAATAGTGATTGGAGTATCGGAAGTGCTATCGTTACATACTTGTCCTTTTTTCTTTCTTTCCATATTCCATCCTTCTGTATATCCATATGGCTTGTTCGAATCAAAAGAGACTTTGCCCCACTTTTCATCCCTTATTCTTTTGGCAAATTCCAAAGTAGCTCCTATTCTAAGTAAGTATGGCTTAATTTTCTTTTCTAGAATCTCATTTAAATAATCATATGCGTAATTAGTCCAAATTCCGTTATGCGTATCTTCCTTTTTCGGGTCTGCTTTATCAAAGGGAACTATTATTTTTAACTCTTTTTCCACCTCAGTAATAAATTGAGGATCAAATAAAGTTTGTTTAAGGTAGGGAATTTTTATTGATTCTTGTAAATTATTAATTGCCGATAAACCATCTGTAATTCTGTCAACTCCCTCGGCTACCATGGGAAGAATTTCTTCCTCGTCACCTTGCGGACCAAAATCATATTCAGCTGTAGAAATTGTTGTTACGCCTTCATAGTAAAGATTAATTAAGGGTTCTTGGGAAAAATGTGGACCAACACAAGCACAAAGATCTTTCACTCCTGTAATCAAATTATATGCTTTATTTTTAGTACTTATTAATTTATCAAGCTGATCGGAAGATGAAAGTTGTTCAAGAAGTTGTTGGTGTTTTTTTATTTGTTCAAGATTAGTCAGTGGTGTAAAAAGAATTTCTACCATATGCTGAGCTTCATCACTTCTTATAATCCTCATTTTGGTAGAATCACCAATCTCTCCATAGTCACGCATCTCCGTCTCCCACGACAAACTATTTTTAGTTGCATCCCCTATTTCGCTCCCATGGCTGAATATAGGTTTATATGTACGAATGATATCTTGCATTTCAAGATGTTTTTCTCTTCCCCAACCATGATGGTTTGCGTCAAATAAAACTACACTAGCCGGGTTTGAAGTCTTAAATATATTCTCAAGCGGATAAAGATTTACATTATCTTTACCTTGATCAGATCTATTTATGCTTCCTTCTTGTTTCATGGGGGGATTATAGCAAAATAGATAAAAATTTTCTTCCGCCGGAAGCACCGGAGAATAAATAGAATTAATTAGTAAGCAATTCTTCTACGATATTTTTATTTTTGGTGAAAAAGAGATTCGCAGATGCTGCCAATTGAAGTTTGCCCAATTCCTTTAAGTCAAAAAATTGCAATTCCTGCCCTTCTGCGCGCTCTATAAAATTTACGTTATTATCTGTTAATTTTCCATGATAGAAATATGTATCTTTATTTTCAGAAGAAGCAACTAGCAGAAGTTTTACGTCATTAATTTTGATATTCATTTCTTCTTTTATTTTCCTGATAATTGTTTTTTCGCAGGATTCATTACTTTCTTTTTCTCCTCCGATCATGCACCAAGTTTTTTTAAGTCCCGAATTAATAATATAATTTCTGATCATTAATAATATTTTTTCTTTGTAGGTTAAGAGGACCAAACTTTCATTAAGTTTGCGGATCATATCTTTCATTATACCATCTTTCTACAATGAATTAATTAGTCTTAATTACAACCTCTCCGTCACGGAGAGTTTTGAAAGGCATTTTGTTTTTGATAAAATATTCTACTTCTTTGTCTACGTTTCCGGATTCGGGATGGCTTGATTTATAATGCGGTGCAAAAGAAAAATTAACAATATCTAAACCATCCCAATCAATTTTCGAATTATAGCCTTGCGGAATAATATTCGGATCATCTACCAATTCTAATCCGTGTAGGGTTGGGGATAATACACATATTCCCGCGCTGTAACCCGCGTAAATAAAATTCGGATCTTTGGTTCTATCTCTTATCCATTTATCGAAGCTACTTTGCGTCATTGCCCGTTTTAAAATAAAAGTATTTCCGCCTCTGATATAAACAGCACCATAATTATTTAACTTTCCGCTTAATTCTTTTTGCCTGTCAAAATAACCTCTTAAATCCACTTCTTCAGGAAGCAATCCTAAATTTTTTAATTCCATTATTGAATTTCTTACGCTTTCTTCTCTTTCCAAGCTACCAACATAATCCATGGCATTGGCTATAACTGCAACTTTCTTATTATCAGAAAATAATTCTAATAATTTTTCAGGGTTATTTCCTAAACGGTACGACGAAAGATATAATTTCACATTACCCCTCTTTTTTCTGAACTAGCTTGTAATATGACGTTTTTGTTTTACCGAATTTATCCAAAATCCCTTTCTTCACCAGAGAATGCAAGAGGGCATGAGCTTGCTGGCGAGTTACGGACAATGCCTCCTGAATATCCGATGTTCTGATTGCCTTTTTGTCTAAAACTATTTCCAAAACTTCTTCCTCGCGGGATGAAACCAGCACTCTTTTTTCACCTTTTATTCCTTCCAGATTTTTATTTTTAAGATCATTTATTCGGGCCATCGCTCCCTGAAGAGAAAAGGCAATTCCTTCCAAAAAATACTCCATCCATTCGGTTTCATTGCCCCGATCTGCACTATGAAGAACATCCGAGTACATCTGACTGTCAATATCATAAAAATCATCGAGTATAAAGAATTTTACAACTTCATAATTTTGCAAAAGTAAATAATAAGTGGTCAGAATTCTGGCCAACCGGCCATTTCCATCAAAAAAAGGGTGAAGATAGGCAAATTGGTGATGCATAATGCCGGCTTTTATCAGAGGGTGAAGATCATCTCCCGTTGATAGCCAGTCGTACAATTCTTGCAAAGCCTTTTTTATTTCCAGAGTTGTATGGTAGGGCGGGTTATGCTTGACAACAATTTCGGTTTTTGTTTTATGTCCTACGAAAACCGATCCGTTTCTGAATTTACCCGGATCTTGCTTCTCCAATCCCTGCATAAGAGCGCCATGAAGCTCAAGCGTAAGCCCTAATGTTATTGGGGCGCGTTCTTTGGATAGAACGGCAATTCTGTTCAAAACCGCAAAATAATTTTTGACTTCTTTTTCCGATTTTGTCACCGGAATTTGATCCCCAAGGATTATATTGGTAACGTCACGAGGGGACAAAGGATTTCCCTCGATGCTGGTTGAATGATGAGTGGCCAAAATCTGATTTTCTTCAGACAATCTCAAGGCAAGGGAGGGAATTAACTTTTCTCCCAAAAGTTGGCCGTAAAGCCTCTCAATCGCAGCCAGCTCATTGACTATTTTTGGCGTGTAGCTGAATTTAGGTTCAAACATATAATTATTCTCTGATTATACTATATCACAACCCAATTGTCAAGTTATATGTAAGGCTATTTGTCAAGTTCGAAGTTATTTTGAGGCTATGGAGATTTTTTGGAACTGTCGGATTGTAAAGCTAATTGTCAACCTAATTGTAGTATTATGAAACAATAGCTCTACAATTCACCGGCTGAGCACGCCGACCAAGACCTATTCCATCTTCTTAAGTAGTTTATATTCAAGCTCTAAAGCATCTTTAAGTGGTATTCCATAGTTTCCGATTTCTGGAATTTCGGGTTTTATTTTGCGGGCTCTGTTAATAGCGTCAGGATATACTTTTGTAATTCTAAAACCTCTTTTTTGATAAAATTTTAGCGAATCAATGTTGTCATTCGATGTGAGCAACCAAACGTTTTTAATTCCCTTTTTCCCTGCAAATTCCTTCACTTTTTCTATCATGGCTGTGCCTATACCTTTTCCTTTCTTAGTAGAATTTAATGAAACTATTTCTAATCTTCCACTTGCAATATCGCAAATTACAACTCCTATCAGCTGGTCATTGATTTCAGCAACAAATCCCGGCAGTATCAATGTATTAAAAAGCTTTGATGCTACAACCATTTCAGATTTCCAAGCGTCAGTCATCACTTTTTTAACCCACTTTTTATCTTTTTTCTCAATAGATCTAATTAATATATTCTCCATATGGCAATTATATCAAAATCTTATTTTATGATATAATTTTGAGGCGTTGGGAGATCGTCTAATGGTAGGACGTAAGACTTTGGATCTTACTATTCAGGTTCGAATCCTGGTCTCCCAGCAAAAGTAAAAACTACATTTGAGACTACACATGGAAGGTGTCAGACTAAATCCCAAACTCTACTGTGCAAGCCGATTAACTCTGCTTTGTCGAGAATGTGACTTCGCATTGCTTTTTCCAGAGCTGCTTTATCCGGATTAATCAAATTTAAAATTATATCTAAAGTGTAAAGTTTGAAGAAATACCTATGGACACCTGACGGGGGACAAGGTCCACCGTATCCTGTCTTACCAAAACTTGTTATTCCCTCTTTGCCTCCCGATGGAATATTCTCCTCTTCGACATTTGCTACCTTAGGATTTATATTAAAAATTGTCCAATGAACCCATGTTCCGGAAGGCGCATCCGGGTCATCCACGATCAAAACCAAACTTTTCGCATTTGCCGGAACATCAATAAGAGATAGGGGAGGATTAACATTTTCTCCGTCGCAGGTATATTTTGCAGGAATTTTTGAATTATTTTCAAAAGCAGAGCTTATAATTTTCATCCTGTGAAATTATAGCATATGGGTTATATTTTAATTTTAAGCAGTTTTTGGTATACTGCAAAAGTAAATGCGGATGTAATTCAGTGGTAGAATGCTTCCTTGCCAAGGAAGATGTCACCGGTTCGAATCCGGCCATCCGCTCAGAGAATGAATAGGCTAGTCAAGAAAGCTCCGAAACAAAATCAGGAGAGAAAACAATTAATTCAAGCATTGGCGACCAGCATCAGCACAATGTCCGCATCTCATCCCCTTAGAGTTGTCATTGATGGCGTAGATACTTCCGGGAAAATTACTCTTGCTGATGAATTAATAAATCCCCTTGAAAAAACTTGGTGGAAGGCCTATTATTAGAGCTTCTATTGATAAATTTCATAACTCAAGAGGGGAACGCTACAAAAGAGGAAAAAATTCTCCAAAAGGTTATTATCTTAATTCATTCACTTACCCGGCATCGGTAAGAGAATTACTAGAGTCTCTTGGGCCAGATGGAAATTTATCATACAGAACGGGCGCGTTTGACTTCCGCACAGATTCAATAATTCATCAAGAACAAAATGTTGCCCCTGCCAATGCGTATTGTTTTTTGACGGAGTTTTTTTGCTTAGACCTGAACTAAATGATTATTGAGATTTACGGATTTTTCTCCATATTCCTTTTTAAGAAGTTCTAAAAAGAGCGAAATTAAGAGATGTAAGCTTATTTGGAAACGTTCAAGAAGTCGGGAGGCGTTATGAAAAACGCTATATTCCGGGCGAGAAAATTTATCTCCAAATAATCCATCCACAACAAAAAGCAGATATCGTAATCGACAATTCAAATTTTAACAAACCAATAATCCAGCAGATTGTCTCATATGTCTATTTGAAAATACGAAGATGTTGCATAAAAAAACAATATATAGTAATATGCTATAAGCAAAAAGTGTTAAAACGTTTTTTAACCTATAGTTCACGTATCGTTCCTCCTGTTTTAATCGCTATTTTTGGAATAGTTTTTTTGGTCCGGGCATCTCCCTCTGCAACCACTACTAATGTTGGAGAAAATTCTACTACTCCCAGTGTTATTATTTCTGGCAGTTTACAAGCGAAAACAGGCAGAGCCGCTACTTTGGTTGTAGCCGCCTCCAATGGCACCCAAAGCTCAAAAGAACAGGCTGATTTTGTCGCTGATGGAAGAGACGATCAGGTCGAGATACAAGCGGCTATTGATGCTTTGTCATCTTCGGGAGGAACAGTTCAGCTATCGGAAGGAACATTTAATCTTTCTTCTGGCATAGTGATTAGTAGTGATGGTTTGACCTTGAAGGGCCAAGCGGGCCAGGGAGGAAACAAAGCCCCGGGAACTTATTTTGAGACTGCAATTGATCAGCCCAATTCTGTAATAACCGTCAATGATATAGGGAGAGAAGTTCAAGCTGGCATAACCTTAGAAGATTTTTGGATTCGGAACTGGGGAAACGGCGACGGCATAGTTTTTGGCCCCGATTCTGCAATTTTTGACAGCAGGATTGAAGGGGTAAATTTTTTGGGTAACGCTTATCACCTTCAGTCTGCCTTTTTACTTAATTCTTTTCACAGTTCTGTTGCTACCGACATTAGCATTACCAATACCGGCATCGGTTTTAGTTTGGGAGGCAGCAAGCGGTCTGTTTTCAGCAATATTATGGCAAACGACCTATTTGATGGAATTTTTGATACCCAAGGCACTCTTGAAGAACTGGTTATTACGGGAGTGGTTGCTGATTTAAACCACCATGGCCAAGGGATTAGAATCAGAGGTATAACCAGAAATGTTTTGGTGAAGGACAATGCGATTTATCGGCCTAATAGTGGAATAATAGCAGGTCAAGTGCGTAATGAAGGGGGGGTGGATAATTTAACTATTACCAATAATCTGATTGCTTTTCCTAAAGATGCCGGCATCCGCCTTGAAGCGATGCCAGAAGATAAAAATAAATACATTCAGATCATCGGCAACAAGATAATTTCTGGCAGTAAAGAGGGCATTATTGTTGACAATTCTGACAATCTGCAGATAATTGACAACCAAATTATCAATCCCGGCCAAGACAGTGGTGCAGGAAATACGCGAAGATCCGGCATTAGCATAGACAACACCAATGGCCGAAACATAACTATTACCAACAATCAAATAATAGACGATCAGAACTCTGCCACTATGCAGTATGGTATTTATTACAGTAATACTTCCGGCGGATATATTTCAGAGAATTACATAAAGGGCAGTTCCTTGTCAGGCATTTCTTTGGCTGACGGATTTACCGGAGTCATAAGAAATAATTATGGTTTTGCAACTGAAAATTTAGGCACAGCTACCGTAAACAGCGACTCAACTTATGTTGATGTCGCACACGGACTCGCCATGACTCCTTCCTTAAGTAGTATTCAGGTGACTCCAATCAGTAATCTCGGCAATGCTTCAAAATTTTGGATCTCCAATGTGGGAGCAAGCACTTTTAGGATTAACGTTAATGTCGATCCAGGATCTTCCGGCGCCAACTTCTCTTGGCTAGCTAAAATTTAAGGATTTACTTCGTTCCTTCGTCCCAGGAGGAGAGATATTTTTTCTGCTCTTTGGTTAATCTATCAATTGAAATTCCCATTGCCTGAAGTTTTAATGAGGCAACCTCCTGGTCTAATTTCTTCGGCAAAACATAAACCTTATTTTCCAATTTTCCACGATTTTCCAAGAAATATTTAATCGCCAAAGCTTGATTCGCAAAAGACATGTCCATAACTTCTGCGGGATGACCTTCTGCAGCTGCCAAATTAACCAGGCGTCCTTCGCCCAAAATATAAACTTTCTTTCCGTTTTTCAAAACATATTCTTCCAAAGAATTTCTTAAAGTTCTTTTTGATTTCGCAGCTTTTTTAAGACCTGCCATATCAATTTCTACATCAAAATGTCCTGAATTAGCCAAAATCGCGCCATCTTTGAGAATTCTTATTATGTCCATGGAGATTACGCCTTTATCTCCGGTTGCGGAAACAATTATGTCTCCTATTTTCGCAGCACTCACCATCTTCATAACTCTAAATCCGTCCATTGCCGCTTCCAAAGCTCTTACATTGTCCACTTCCGTAACAATCACGTTTGCGCCCATGCCCTTGGCTCTGGATGCAATTCCTCTGGAGCACCATCCATATCCCGCAATAACAAAATTTTTGCCGGCCAAAAGAATATTGGTTGCCCTAATTATCCCGTCAATTGTTGATTGTCCTGTTCCATAACGGTTATCGAATAAATGTTTTGTGTCCGAATCATTAACTGCAATAACCGGAACTTTCAATGCTTTATCTTTTTCCATTGCCTTAAGTCTGATAACTCCGGTTGTCGTTTCTTCAGCTGAACCAATAATATTCTTCATTAAATCTTTTCTTTTTGTGTGAAGAAGATGAATTAAATCTCCACCGTCATCAAGAGTTACTTGGGGCTTGAAATCCAAAGCTTGTTCCAAATGCTTATTGTAAAGATCATTATTCTCTCCATGAATTGCGAAAGTCGGAATTCCGTAATCTTTAACCAATGACGCAGCAACCACATCCTGAGTCGATAGGGGATTAGATGCGCAGATAACAACTTCCGCTCCACCCGCCTTTAATGCAATCATTAAATTCGCTGTTTCAGAAGTAACATGAAGACAAGCTGCAATAGTTAATCCCTTAAATAATTTTTTCTCTTGTAATCTTTTCTGGATTTTTTTCAGAACCGGCATTTGTTGTCCAGCCCATTCTATTTTGAGTTTTCCGATTGGAGCCAAAGAGAGATCTTTAATGTCGTAAGTTTTCATTCTTACAACTTTATCAAACTATCAAAGTTTTGTCTATATCTATTTTCAAAACCCTTTTTTGTATATCTGTGCTCTTGAGATCCGTATTTTTCTATAACATAAGCTGAGGCAACCGCGCCCATTTGCCCGCAAGCTTGTAAATCGAATTTTCTTTGAAGCCCTGCTAGGAAACCGCTGCGCCATGCGTCTCCACAACCAGTCGGGTCAACAATTTTCAAAGGTTCTGCGGTCGGTATCCTATATGTTTTTTTTGAAGTTTGTATGAGAGCTCCATTTTCTCCAAGTGTTGTAATAAGTATTTTATTCCTTACTATTGTTCTAAAGTTTTTAACACTTTTTTTCATTAATTCAATTTCGTAATCATTTCCGATAATATATTTCGCGTTCTTTATTCCAAATTCCAATTGATTGCTATTCAATTCTGTAAGAATAAATCCCGGATCAAACATATAATCAATGTCAAGCTTTACGCATTGACGGACAAAAGACATTGATCCTTTTGCGCCGGTAGGCCCCACCAAAACTAAATCTGATTTTTTGGCAATTTTATTAAGTTTTAATAAATAATTTTTTTCCGATGCTCCAAGAAAATATCCCCAAATTTGATTGTGGGATTTGTCTCCCATGGTAAATCCGGTAGAGGTATAGTTTGTTTTTTCTATCTTAATGTAATTGACATTTATGCCAAGTTTTAAAAAATGTTTTTCGTAATCTTGAAGATCTTTTCCAGCTGTAGCAAATAGGATGTGGGGAGTTTGTAAAAGCCCCAGAGAGTAAGAAACATTTCCGGCAGTTCCTCCACGCCGTTTGGCAAATTTACTGACATTGAAAGATAAATTTATTTTGTGGATTTTATCGGGAAGAATATGATCACCGAATTTTCCGGGAAAATCCATGATGTAATCATACGCGATTGTCCCAGTCACAATAATCATAACAAGGCTTGCCCTAAGCAAGTAAGAAGTGCCGAGGTTCAGAATCGAACTGAAATAGCCTGTTCTTCAGACAGGTGCCTTGACCAACTTGGCTACCTCGGCATGTATAAATGCTGTTACTAAAGTATCATTAACCACTCAATGTCTTATCTCTTACTAAAGCATGTACTTTTAACAAAAATCATTTATACATGCCTAGGCAAGTTTATCTTCCCAGTTTTTCAATCTCTTCCGTAAATAACTTTTTCCCAATCGAGTCTTAAGATACTTTTCTCTACGATAAGCATCAACCCCATTTAGACACGCCTCGTAATATATTATATCAAATGGAACATATGGAATGGTAGATCTAACCATTTTTCCATTGTGTTCTGCAAATCTTTTCTTCAAATCATTAGTGCACCCTGTATAGAAATAGCTTCTAGATCTACCTTTCAAAACATATACATAAAACATATTAGGGTAATAGTTTAATTAATCTTTTAATTTCGCTTCTTGTTGATTCAACTAAATATTTCGCAGTCGGACTTTTTGGATCAACGCTTAAAGCGTCTAAGTTTAAACCGGCTGCGGCGCGCTCCAAGAACGCTAAATTCAAAAACTTTTTCTCCGAATCGGTTTTTGCCAGATTATTTATTTTCGCAAGCCACAGGCTTTTTTGTTCCTTAACAAATCCGGGAGTCACGTTTTTCAGTTTAGACAAGTTATAAATAAACCAATGATAGCCGAAAACCGCATCGTAAAAAGGCGGTTTCCACGACCAATACAAATTGGAAAGAATAACTGCTTGGCCGTCTATGGTTTTGATTAAATCAGAAGGCCCAAAGTGTCCATGCTGAAATTCGCGCTTAACGTCTTTGCAATTTTCACTCAAAACGCTTATTGCATTATCTATTAAACCCGCGTCCTCCTCTTTCCTAAAGATATGAGTTGGATAAAGTTTGAATGAAGCTTGTTTCCATTTATCAAAGTTGTTCTTTATCTCTTCCGAAAGTGTTTCTTTTGGCTTTTCGATCCAAGGAAAAGCCACACAATTCTTTTTATATTCTTCCCTTAATGTGAAAAATTCTGTTAATTCTTTTTCATTGGTCGGACTATTTACAATCGGTTTTCCGTCAATAAATTCCAAAATTAAGGCTTCGTATCTTTTTTCATCATTCCATGGCAAATAAGAATAGAGAAGGGGAGGTCTTAAAATTTTACTTTGGTTGGCTTTGGAAAAAGCCTGAATCATATAAATTTCGCTCGTTGTCGGTTTTACTCCCTGAATTTTCAGAATTACCTTTTTACCGTCAAATTTTCCTAGATATCGAAATGCTCCTATTTCTTTTGAAGTCCACCAGGGACTTCTGTCTAAAAGTTTTTCTGGAATAAAACCAAGTTTTTCTGAAACATCTTTTAGAACTTTCTGCTCACGGCTTCCAAGGTCTGATTCCGCAAGAAAAAGATGCGATATTTTGTTTTGACCGAGTTTGACTCGGTTTTGACCGAGTTTGACTTGGTTTTGATATTTCACAATTCTAGTATACAATAAATATTGTGGAGATTTTTTTAAGCAATTTTATTTTTATCTGGATTAATTCTGTCTTGGCTTTAGTGGCTATTTTATTTGGATGGCTAATGAGTAAGGCAAATTCAACTTTCGCAAAGCTTTGGACAGGCTTCCTTTGGCTTATATTTCTCCCTAACACTATTTATATATTAACTGACATCTCGCACCTATTTGAAGATTGGCCCAAAGTTGGCAATTTATTCAAACTCATTCTAATATTTCAATATTCACTTTTTGCGATTTTCGGAATTATTACCTTTGTTATCTCTACTTATTTTTTCCAAAGACTGCTCGAGGGAAAAAGGAAAAAAGGAATAAAGACGACAACTATCATTGCCATATGCATACTAAATTTTATAGTGGGTTTTGGAGTTGTGCTTGGAGGCATACGCAGAACCAATTCATGGTACATTTTTACCAACCCATCAAGGGTTTTGGAAGACACCCTTAATGTCATCTATTCTCAGGAATTATTAATACTTTCTTTAGGAATTGGCATTTTGGCAAATTTTATATACTTTTTAATGCTGGAAAGCATCGCTACCTGGGGTAAAAAATACCTCAAAAAGTAGCTTCCTTGTCAAGTTTTTGCGCTTCTGGTAAAATCAACATGCGCCCAGGTGATGAAATGCGAAGTCCGCCAAAAAACGCAGCATGAGGCGTATTCGAATAGAATCTAAAGCCGAATGCTAAGTTTAGGCGGAGTAGACACGCGAAGCGCAAGAATATCAAAGTTAAACAAAGTTCGTAGATAACAAATAATTCAATGCCCAGGTGATGAAATGGTAGACATGCAGTGTTCAGAACGCTGTGCTCGCAAGGGCTTGGGAGTTCGAGTCTCCCCCTGGGCACCACGTAAAACGTGGTTAAAGTCGCGTTTGACGCGATACATTTATGATAAAATAAACAAGATTTGGGCTTGTGGCGGAATTGGTATACGCGTACGCTTGAGGTGCGTATTCCGAAAGGAGTGGAGGTTCAAGTCCTCTCAGGCCCACTTTGGACGGTTAGCTCAGCGGTAGAGCGCTTCGTTTACATCGAAGATGTCAGGGGTTCAAATCCCTTACCGTCCACCCACAAACCAGCCTCGTAAGCTTGACAACCATAGCAGAATATGCAACTATTATTATTGATGAGAAAGATTATTCTGTCTATTTCTTTCTTTACTTTTACACCCATTTTACTCTCAATAAGTATTGTCTACTTCCTTTTTTTATCCTACAACTCCAGACTCCACAAGGGACTAATTAGTCATAGTTCTAATCGCGGTGTGGCATTCGCCGCTCTTCCGTCTGCGGAAAATGTGCTTGGAGATAGCATCATCTCCAAGGACGCAAGAATAGAGATAGTAAGGCAATTTTTTGCCAGGTATAAATCTCCGCTTGAACCTTTTGCTTCAAACGTTGTGAAAGATGCAGACAAATACGGACTTGATTTTCGCTTGCTTCCCGCTATTGCAATGCAGGAATCTAACCTGTGTCAAAAAATCATAACTGATTCTTACAACTGCTGGGGATTTGGGATATACGGCAATAAAGTAACCAGATTCGATAGCTATCCCGAAGCTATTGGTACCGTAACCAAAACGCTCGCTACCAACTATATCGCCGGGGGCTTAAATACTCCTGAAGAAATTATGAAAAAATATACCCCATCCAACAATGGCTCATGGGCTTACAGCGTTAATTACTTCATGGAACTACTCCAATAAACCGCGGGGCTTGACAAACCTATAGTTACTTGATATAATGCTAGGTAGATCCTAAGGTATGCCTTTCCAAATGCATACGTTAGGATTTTTTTGTTGCCTTCATTAATGTCATCCCGAACTTGTTTCGGGATCTCTCTTAAAAAATGAGATGCTGAAATAAATTCAGCATGACAATGAAAACAATCACTTTGCTATGAAAAAATTTTATTCTTTAATATTGTTTTTTGTACTTTTTTTGTCGCTCGTTTCGAAATCCTATGCGCAGGAATTGGCCGCCGGTTCTTCTGCTGCGCTTTTAAAACCAGCTGCTCAGGAGACAACCGATAGTCGTGTGAGAATTCTGAGGGAATTTTTGGAAAAATATAATTCTCCCCTGTCCTTATTTGCCGGAACTTTTGTGGAAACTGCTGACGAATATAATTTGGACTGGAAATTAGTGGCTGCAATTTCAGGAGTTGAATCCACTTTTGGCCGCGAAATTCCATATGAATCTTTTAACGGATGGGGATGGGGAATATATGGAGACAACATGATCAGATTTTCCTCCTGGAATCAGGGAATTGAAACTGTTTCCGAAGGCTTGAGAACGAATTATATTAATAAGTGGGGAGCAAGAGACGTCTATGAGATCGGAAGGTTTTATGCATCTTCTCTCACATGGGCGCAAAGAGTTGAATATTTCATGAATAAAATTGATGAGTATCAAAATTTAAATTTAGCCAGCCTACCTATTTCACTATAATTCGTGTATAATAATTCAATCGCTTGCGGACGTGGCGAAATGAGCGGATGTGGCGAAATGGTAGACCTGCCCGACAGTGCCAAAGCCAGGGTGGCGAAATGGTAGACGCGCATGGTTTAGGACCATGTGGGGAAACCTTTGGAGGTTCGAGTCCTCTCCCTGGCACAGTCTTTGGCAGGCGGGCGCGATAGGTTTAGGACCTATTGACCGCAAGGTCTTAGGGATTCGAGTCCTCTCATCCGCACTAAATTATGAATAAAAATATAACTACTGCTCTACAAAAAGAACCGAATGGAACAATCCGGCTGACAATTACAATTCCGTCAGCGGATGTAAAAAAAACATGGGAAGAAATGATGCTGGAAGTTGTAAATAATGCGGAAGTTCAAGGTTTTAGGAAAGGCAAAGCTCCGAGAAAATTAGTTGAAGAAAAAGCTGATAAAGAAAAAATCAGAGAAGAAGTTTTAAAAAAACTTTTACCGATTGCATATACGCAAGCCGTAAAAACTCAGGGAATAAAACCAATTATAAATCCCAAAATTCATGTTGAAAAATTAGCAGATCCGGACACAAATAAAGATTGGCAATTTACGGCTTTGACCTGTGAAGCTCCAATTATTAAGTTGGGTAAGTACAAGGAAAACATTCAGAAAATCACTGCAAAAAGTAAAATCATTATTCCCGGCAAGGAGCCTGTACCTGTCAAATTCGAAGATATCGTAAAAGCATTACTGGACAATATTACAGCCGAAATACCGGGAATCCTGGTTGACAACGAAACAGATAGGCTTTTGTCTCAAACCCTTGAAGATGTCAAAAAGCTAGGATTAACGCTTGATCAATACTTGTCTTCAACCGGCAAAAACCCACAAATTTTAAGGGAAGAATATAGGAAAAAAGCGGAAAACGATATTAAGCTCGAATTTACACTTTTAAAAATTGCAGAAGAAGAAAAGATCGTAGTTGAAGAAAAAGAAATCGAAGAGGCGATAAAGGCTAGCAAGAGTGACGACGAAAGAAAAAATCTAGAAGCTAACCGGTATCTTCTCGCTAGTATTTTAAGACAGCAAAAAACCCTTGATTTTCTTAAAAATTTGTGATAAGGTTGTCTCGCAATGAAAAAGGCAAAGAATAAGGTAAAAATCAACAGAAACCCGCTTGAACAGCTTCTTGGCGGCAGCTTGGATCAAATTTTTGGAACTATTGATTCTAAGGAAAAACAAAAAAAGAACCAGGGAGAACTGATCGAAGGACAAGAATTAAGCCTTAAAGAGCTCCAGGGAGAAAATTCAAAAAACGAAGAGACAAGTAGAGAAGCAGAAGCAGGCATTGATTACTTAAAAAACTACTCAAGAGAAATAAATTTTGTCGCAGAACGAGCTGTTGGCCGCGAAAGTCAGGAACTGGAAGTGCAGCTTAAGGAAATCATGGCAGAAATTAAAAAACTGGCTGATAGCTCTACAGAGCTACAGATGCAGTTCAAGGAGGTCGCTGTTGAACAATATGCAACCAAACCGGGAAAATATCACAAGAACTTTTTCTCATGGCTTCTTTCTATAATTAGAAATGCAAGAATGAAAGTAGAAGATTCCGGAGCGTGGCTTGCCGCTATGCACAGCAAAAAAAAATCAAGAGAATATGGCGCAATGGCAAAAAAACACGGGACATCCTTCACGCTAAACAACGAACGCACCGTCGCTACTCAAGTCGGATAAAAATTCCATGAAAAAAATTGACTCTAAAAATGCTCCTCTTGCGGCAGGACATTACTCCCAATTCATTAGAGTAGGAAAGTTTGTCTTTTGTTCAGGACAAATAGGATTAGATCCTAAAACAAATCTACTCGTAAAAGGCGGCATCGAAAAAGAAACGAAGCAGGCGCTAAAAAACTTATCTGCAGTTTTAAAAGCTGCAAAATTGAGCCTAAAAAATGTAGTTAAGACAGAAATTTTTATTACAGACATGAAAAAATTTTCTGTAATCAATGAGATTTATACGACATTTTTTATATCTGATCCAAAACCGGCAAGACAAACGATCGGAATCACTAGTTTGCCAAAAGGAGCAAGAATAGAAATCTCCTGCATTGCATATTGCAAATAACATATGAATAATGTGTCTGCGCAAACCATAGAAGAAGCGGCAAAAAGATTAGCCGGAGTAATTAAAAAAACTCCGCTTCAGTTTTCCCAAAGATTGTCCAAACTCTATAAAGCGAATATTTATCTAAAAAGAGAAGATTTGCAAGACGTTCGTTCTTACAAAATTAGAGGCGCTTATAATTTAATGAGTTCCTTAACCTTGAACGAAAAGAAAAAAGGAGTGATTTGCGCCAGCGCCGGAAATCATGCGCAGGGAGTAGCTTTAAGCTGCGCGCTTCTTAGAGTAAAAGGTACAATCTTTATGCCGGTTACTACACCTTTACAAAAAATTAGCAGAGTCAAACATTTTGGCGATGGCTGGACAGAAATCAAAACGGTTGGAAAAAACTTTGATGAAACAAGTCTTGCTGCCCAAAAATATTGCGAAGAAGAAAAAGCGATTTTTGTGCATCCATTTGATGACGACAGGGTAATCTCAGGACAGGGAACAATTGCAAAAGAAATATTCGACAAATTAGGAAAGAGTATGGATTATATTATCTGCCCAATAGGAGGGGGCGGTTTAGTGTCAGGAGTTGGAACTTATCTTAAAACTAAAATTCCCAATATTAAATTAATTGGAGTAGAACCAAAAGGAGCACAATCTATGTTGAAATCGATTAAAAAAAGAGACGTTGTAACCCTCACAAATCTTGACTCATTTGTGGATGGTACGGCTGTTAAAACTGTCGGAAAACATACTTTTGACATTGCTTCAAAATTGATTAACAGAATAATTATAGTTGATGAAGGAAAAATCTGCGCGACAATGATTGACCTTTACCAAAATGAGGGAATTGTAGCCGAGCCTGCAGGCGCATTGTCTATCTCCGCATTGGACCAAATCGCAAAATATATTAAAGGCAAAACAGTTGTATGCGTCCTAAGCGGAGGCAATAACGATATCTTAAGATACCCTGAAATTATGGAAAAAAGCTTGGCTTATCAGGGCTTAAAACATTATTTTCTGATAGAATTTGCCCAGAAACCCGGGCAATTAAAACAATTCATTAATCACGCTTTGGGACCATCAGATGACATTGTAAGATTTGAATATATTAAGAAAAGCTCCAAAGAAAAAGGACCGACACTTGTTGGAATAGAATTATCCAAAAAAGAGGATTTGAAAAAACTAATTGAGAATATGAATAGGCATAAAATAGTTTACACTCGCATCTCAACTGATGATCCTCTGTACAGCTACGTTATTTAGAGTTGGTAAAATTAATGCTTGACAGAAAAAGAATTTTAGTATTAGAATTAATTACCTTATGAAACCAGCAAGAATATTAATTAACAGAACTCTTCTTACAAACCCGTAACGGGCGGAGAATTTCTGTTGTTTGACCGGAATTCCCGCCAAGAGGCGGGTTTTTTTATGGAAAGAAAAGAACGTATGCCTGAACCGGAAAAATTAATTGATAAAGCTATATTAGCTATTATTGTACGATGGCAAATAATGGAAGTTCTGAAGAAATCAGAGCGCAGAGAATTTATCAACAATATGAACGCTTAACCTTTGTGGACGGTACAGGATTTGAACCTGTGACCTTCACAATGTCAATGTGACGCTCTAGCCAACTGAGCTAACCGTCCGGTTAAAACCTTTAAGATTGTAACAAAACAGCAGCGTAAAAACAATCTCACACCAGATGTATTTTGAACAACAAAGATACAGTTGACAATTATTGCATTCTTCTTGCTATACTGTTAATCCATGAAAAAAACTATTAAACAAAAACCGCAGGATGAACAACCTACCGACATCCTCAAAAGAATCGCCAAGAGAGTCGAAGAAACAACGATTGATATTAGCAATATGAAAAGCGATCTAAAGATGGTAAGCCTTAGATTGAGCGGGGTTGAGCATAATACAGAAATCATGAAAGTTGATGTGGAAAAAATAAAATTCGATATATCAAATGCGGAAGAGAATCTAGTAAGTAAATTGGTCGGACTTGAATCCAGATTAAATAAAAGAATAACATACGTAACAGATCTTATAACTATTGAATTTGGTGGCAAATTACGAAATCACGAAAAAAGAATTAGGAAAATTGAACGTATCCAGCAAGTAGTTTAGTTTTACAAAACTCCCCGCACCTGATAAAATGATTTAATGGACCAAACTAAAAACAAAGACCATAGACAGATTGGGCAGGAGCTGGATTTGTTTTCATTTCATGATGTTGCGCCGGGAGCTGTTTTCTGGCACCCAAAGGGATGGCTTATTTATCTCGCTCTACAAGATTTTATTCGCGGTCTTCTAATAAAAGAGGGATACACGGAAATATCTTCACCCGTAATGGTAAAAAGCGATCTATTTAGAAAATCAGGACACTGGGAACATTACAAGGAAAATATTTTCAGTTTAGACATTGAGGCAGAAAGCTATTCCTTAAAGCCCATGAATTGTCCGGAATCAGCCCTTATTTATTCAGCCAAAACAAGAAGTTACCAAGATTTGCCTATCCGCTATTCGGATTTCGGAATTCTGCACCGCAATGAATTGTCAGGAGTCCTGGGAGGACTTTTTAGGGTACGCCAATTTACAATTGATGACGCCCATCATTTTGTCCGCCCGGACCAAATTCAGGAAGAAATTCATCAGCTTCTTCTTCTGATTACTGATTTTTATAAATCCTTCAAGTTTACTCCCGAATTTTATCTATCTACAATGCCTGACAAGGCAATGGGCGATCCTAAAGTTTGGAAACAAGCGGAAAATGACTTGGAAAAAGCCTTGAAAGATGCAAAAGTAAAATATGGCATAAAGAAAAAAGACGGAGCATTTTATGGACCGAAAATTGACATTCACATTACAGATTCCCAAGACAGAGACTGGCAGCTGGCAACCATTCAGTTGGATTTTCAGATTCCGGAAAAGATGGAACTGGAATATGTTGACAAAGACGGATTACCAAAACGGCCGATTATTATTCACAGGGCAATTCTAGGATCCCTTGAAAGGTTTATCGGAATTCTAACTGAACATTATCAGGGAGCATTTCCACTTTGGTTATCACCTGTTCAGGTTATGCTAATGCCGATTACGGATAAACAGGAAAGTACAGCTAAAAAAATCGCGGAAGAATTAAAAAAACAGGGAATCCGCGCTGAACTGGATAACCGGCCTGAAAGACTGCAGGCAAAAATTCGCGATAGCTCTTTGCAAAAAGTACCGTATTTAGGTATAATAGGGAACAGGGAAATTGAAGCCTCCAGTCTATCCGTACGAACGCGTGAGGGAAAAGATCTGGGAGCTCTCAAAGTCCCTGATTTCTTAAACAAGTTAAAGGAAGAAATTGATAAGAAGATTTAGTAAAAGAAGACAAGACAATAGGAAATTTTATCGGATCAACGACCGAATTTTTGCAAGCCAGCTTAGGGTTCTGGATGCAGAAGGAAAACAAATAGGAGTTTTAACCCGCTTTGAAGCATTGCGAAAAGCAAGAGAATTAGGAGTTGATTTGGTAGAAGTTGCTGCCCTGGCAAATCCTCCCGTTGTCAGGATAATTGACTTTAAAAAATTTCTATATCAGGAATCAAAAAAGAAAAACGAAGAGAAAAAGCGAAGCAAAGTTTCGGAAACAAAAGAGATCCGGCTTGGTCCTTTCATGAATGATCATGATCTTGAGACGATGATAAGAAGGGGAACGGGGTTTTTGGAGGATAATAACAAAGTAAGATTGATAGTCAAATTCATGGGGCGCCAAATTGCGCATCCGGAATTTGGGAAAGAAATAATGCAAAAAGTAGTTTCGGCATTATCAAATCTTTCCAAACTTGAAAGAGATCCCCACTTTGAGGGAAAACAATTAATTGCGATTTTATCGCCAGAGAGGAAAAAATATGAAGAAAAAAATAAAGAACTCGATAGGAAAAAGATTTAAAGTTACCAAAAGTGGTAAGGTAATGTTCTCACATCAATACAAAGGCCACTTAAAAATCAACAAGTCAGGCTCAAGACTTCGAAGACAAAAAGAACCGGGAATTTTAAAGGGAAGATTCGCGAGGAAAATTAAACAGCTGCTGGGAGCAGCGTAATTTTGATATATGGCACACGTTAAACGAGGGACAGTATCCCGAAGGAAACATATAAAGCTTTTAAAGTTAACGAAGGGATACCGGCAGAACAGAAGCAGAAATGTAAAACAAGCAAAAGAAGCTGTTCTTCATGCGGGAGCTTATGCTTTTCATGGAAGAAAATCTAAAAAAAGAACCTTCAGAGCTCTTTGGACTGTTCGGATTTCCGAAGCTTTAAAAAAAGAAGGAATTTCCTACAGCGCATTTATTAATTTGCTTAAAAAGAATAATGTTGAGCTTGACCGAAAAATTTTAAGCAATTTAGTTGTAGAAGATCCTGCAACTTTTAAATCCATTGTTAACAGCTTTAAAAACACGTAGCATCTTTCCCCAATAGCCCCAATGTGATATCCTTAAATTATGGAAGAAGAATTGATGCAGATTAAAAATTCGGCAGTGTCGATGATTATTGATGCTTCTGATCAAAAAGAATTAGAAGAGATAAAACTTCAATTTCTTGGAAGATCGGGAAAGTTAACGCTGACTTTAAAAGAAATTACAAAAATACCTGCAGAAAAAAGAGCTATCGTAGGACAACTCGCCAATGAAGTAAAAAGAGTCATTGAGGAAAGCATTGAATCTAAACTCTCATCTCTCATCTCTTATTTCTCATCTCAAAGGAAACAAAATATAGATGTAACCGCTCCCGGAATAAAACCCGGCATCGGACACTTGCATCCAATGACACAGGTTTTGCATGATGTAATTGATATATTTAAGGGAATTGGCTTCCAAGTCGCCGACGGACCGGAAATCGAAACCGATTATTATAATTTTACTGCTTTGAATATGCCGCCGAATGCCCCGTCACGGGATACGCAGGCAACTCTATATTTAGATACCAAAAATAGCAATGCGCAACCCGGGCAAATTTTATTGCGGACCCAAACCTCAAATATGCAGGTTCGAACAATGGAAAAAATCAAACCGCCGGTCAGAGTAATTGTTCCGGGAAAAGTTTACCGGGTTGATGACGTGGATGCCTCGCATGGTTTTGAATTCTGGCAGCTTGAAGGATTTTGCATAGATAAAAATGTCAGACTAACAGACCTTTTCGGAACTATTGATTATGTTTTAAAAAAAGTTTATGGAGAAAAAACAAAAATAAAATTTGCCACAACTAATTTTGGATTTGTAGAACCGGGTGTAGATACCTATATGGAATGTACCGTGTGCAAAGGAAAAGGCTGCAACTTTTGCAAACAAAGCGGTTGGAGCGAGATAATGCCTGCAGGCATGGTTCACCCCAACGTCTTAAAAGCTGCAGGTTATGACAGTCAAAAGGTATCGGGTTTTGCATTTTGCATCGGGCTTTCCAGACTTGTCACCCTGCGCTATCAAATGGACGACCTTCGGCTCTTGACAAACCCTGATTTACGCATTCTTGAACAATTTTAGCAATGTAACAATTTAACAATTATGATAGTTCCTTTGTCTTGGCTAAAAGAATACGTTGATATTACACTAACTCCCAAAGAATTGGGGGAGAAATTAACTGAAGTTGGTCTTGGCTGCGAAAAAATTATCAAGACCAAAGATGATGTGATTTTCGAACTGGAAATAACTCCCAATCGGCCAGACTGTTTATCGATTATCGGTGTTGCCCGCGAAATTGCAGCGATTGAGAATAAAAAAATCAAGTTTCCCCAATTACCTAATATCCTAAAAACCCAAAAACCCTTACCGTTAATTGTCAAAACTGATTCAAAAATTAATCCAAGATTCACGGGAATTATTATTTCAGGAATTAAAGTAGGGGAATCACCAAAATGGCTGAAAGAAAAACTTGAAAAAATGAATCAACGACCCATAAATAATATTGTTGATATTACAAATTACGTAATGCTGGAACTTGGAAATCCCATTCATGCATTTGATTACGACAAAATTATTGGCAATATAATGACTGTTTCTCAGACAAAAGGTGGAGAAAAATTTGAAAGCGTTGATGGCATTGCATACCGCTTACCAAAAGACGCGGTTGTTATTTCCGACAAAGAAAAAATAATTGACCTTTGCGGAATAAAAGGCGGAAAAAACTCAGGAACCTACAAGGAAACAAAAACTATATTTATTAGAGTTCCTGTCGAAATTCCAAATTTAATAAGAAAATCCTCCCAGGCATTAGGATTAAGATCTGATGCTTCGAGCATTTTTGAAAGGGGAGTAAATGCGGGCGGAACAATTGACGCTCTAAAAAGAACAACTGATTTGGTTTTGGAACTAGCCGGCGGAAAAATTGCAAGCAATCCTTATGATCTTAAAGAAATTAATTTCAAACCCTGGAAATTAAAACTAAGGAAAGATAGACTCAACCAAATTTTAGGAATTAATATTCCGTTAAAAAAAACGATCGATATCCTTGAGTCGTTGAATCTTTCTCCTGTGCACCTTCCAGGTGAACAACGAAGACACCTGGATGATGCACGCAAAGGCGGACGCATTGAGTGCACTATTCCAACCTATAGAAATGATTTGAAAATAGAAGAAGATTTGATTGAAGAAGTAGCCAGAATTTACGGGTACAATAATTTCCCCAAAACCATGCCGAAAGGTGTAATTCCAACTGTCCAAGTGCCATATTTCAAGGATTATGCTCTGGATGAAAAAGTGAAAAATATTCTAAAAGCATCGGAATTTTCGGAAATTTACACCTACAGCTTGATTGGAGATAAAGACCTTACGGAAAATAACATTGATCCTGAAAAAATATTGCGCGTTGATAATCCTGTAAGCCGTGATTTTGAATATTTACGTCCGACTCTAAAAATTAACTTACTTAAAGCTTTCATCCAAAATAAATCTAATTTTGAAAAAATTAATTTATTTGAACTTGGAAAGGTTTACTCCGGAAAAAGCCTGGACGAGGCAAAAGAAATATATTATCTTTCAGGCATTACGAACAACAAAAATTTCTTTGAAGTTAAGGGACTGCTAGAAAAGATTTTTGAGGATTTGGGAATAAAAGAAAATTCAACGAAATATATTGAGATACTGAACGATGGAATTTTCTTTGAAATAAATTATTCCGAACTGATTAAAGATTTTAATCCGAATAAAACATTCAAACCGCTACCAAAGTATCCGCCTATTGTTGAAGACTTATCAATAATTACGGAGGGAGATGTCAAAACTTCTGATTTAATTTCTGAAATCAAAAACCAAAGCCCTTTGGTTGTGGATGTTTCGCTTCTTGATCAATTCGAGAATTCAAGAACATTTCATATTGTTTATCAGGACAAAAATAAAAATTTAACCGGAGAAGAAGTTGCTAAAATCCGCGAAAAAATCCTCAAATCCCTTCAATCAAAATTCCACGTAAAGCTAAAAGAATAAATTATATCTCCGGAGTTGGTGTCATCGTCGGGGTAGGAAATACCGTCGGAATCGGAGATGGCGTTGGAGTATCGATTACAACTCGAGTTGAGGTTTCGGTTGGAGGACGATACAGAGAATCATCTTTGTGATTATCCGCAATCCACTGGTCAATTCCTTCCTGCCAACGGTTTTTTGTATCGGTAGACGTCGGATCATCCTCATGAAACACAATAAATTTACGAGCGTCATATTCATTCTTATCTATCTCACTTTGACTGGCAATTTTATTTCCATCAGCTTTTGAAACTTTAATTGTTTTATAAATTGGACTTGATCCTTGCGGTTCTGTTCCTTTTATAAAATATTCCGAACGGGTCGGCTGGCCGTCAACCGGCAATCCTCCTCCCAATGAATCAATTGTAATCGCTATAACATCATCCGGTTTTATAAAATTTTCAGACGGTTTACCTTTCAAGGCTTCCAAAATTATTCTCCTCCAAATCGGAGCTGCTCCTGTCACTCCCGACGCAACATCTCCCATCGGACTATTATCGTTATTTCCAACCCAGGTTGCCACCAAAATATTTGGTGTCCACCCAATTGTCCAATTATCCCTCTTATCATCGGTTGTTCCTGTTTTTACAGCAATAGTAAGACCTGCAACATTCAGATAACTATTCGAACCAAAGGTAATAAGTCTAGCATTATTGTCTAAAAGTATATGTGAAATAATGTAAGCTACTTCCGGACTTAACACTCTTTTTTTGTTTACTTCTTTTTGTTCGAACAATATTTTTCCCTTAGGATCTGTAACCTTAAGAATTGCAATTGGATCACTCTTAAAACCCTGATTGGCAAAAGCAGTATAAGCAGTCGCCAACTCCAATGGCTTTACATCTCCTCCTCCCAATGTCAAGGACAATCCAAAACGATTCACATTGTCATCTGTAGGAGCAAAAGTGCTAATTCCCATATCATAGGCTGTTGTTAATGTATTTTTAATTCCAATCAGCGCTAATAATTTTACCGCAGGGATATTTATCGATGATCCCAAAGCAAATCTCAATTGAAGGGGTCCATGAAATTTTCCATCATAGTTTTTAGGAATATAATCTTTTTCCTGCGCTCCGCCTGGAAAATTAGTAGGCGTATCCATAATAAGAGTAGACGCCGTATAACCCTTTTCCAGGGCCGTCGCATAAGCAACAGGTTTAATTGATGATCCCGGCTGACGGAGAGCTTGTGTTATCACATTGAATTGCCCTCCTTTTAACGGAATTTTTTCCTTTTTATCCGACTCTTCAAAAAAGTCTCGGCTCCCAACCATTGCCAGGATTTCTCCGTTCTTGGGATTCAAGACAACGCTTGCGCCGTTTCCAACTTTAAGACTCTCCGCATTTTGCACTTCTTCTTTTACGATTTCCTCCGCTTTTTCTTCCAGCTTATAATCCAAAGTTGTTGTCACCTGCAATCCTCCTTGTTCAACTACATTTTCTCCAAATTGTTTTATTAATAAATCTTTCACGTAAAAAGAAAAATGAGGAGCTTTTATTGCATGCGTTTCTTTCAAAAAAACAATATTTGGTAATTTTTTCATAGTATCCAACTCTTGTTTCTTGGTAATGTAACTATCTTCCTGCATCCTTCGCAATACTTGCTTACCCCTTTCTATATATGCTTTTGGGTTTTGTCCGTAGGGAGAAAAATAAGACGGTCTTTGAGGCAATCCTGCCAATATCACCGATTCGGGTAAGTCCAAATCTTTTGCTTTCTTTCCAAAATACCTTTCTGCTGCTGCTTCGACTCCAACTGTTGTCCCGCCATAAGGAGTTGCATTGAAATATAGCTCTAAAATCTGACTTTTGGTATATTTCCTGTCAACCTGAATTGCAAGAATAAATTCCTTAATCTTACGCACAATTGTCTGTTCGGAAGTTAACAGGGTGTTTTTAACCAACTGTTGAGTAATAGTCGAACCCCCTCCTGCTATCCTTCCGCTTAAGATTGCATTTCTAAATGCCCGAAGATAACCCATAATCGAAAACCCCTGATTTTTATAAAAATCTTTATCTTCTATCGCAATTGTTGCTTCCTGTAATTTTTTTGGAATTTGATCCAATGTGATGTACGTACGATTTTCGTCTCTATAAATATCATAAAGTAAAATTCCATTTCTGTCGAAAATCTTCGTTGACTGAGGAAAATTGCTTGCTGATAATCTTCCTGGCGTTGGCAAATCACGACTGTACCAGAAAAACATCATGAACGCGAGTATGAAAAAGCCAATTAAACCAAAAAAAGCTAGTTTTGCAATTTTGCTGTAGAGAACGATATTTGAAGAGTATCTAAAATGCCGCCTCGACCTCCCAAAGAGAGCCATACTTAGATTATATACCCCAAATCCCGCCGTAGCAACTATAAATGATGGGAATTTATGCTAGAATTGCCTTATGGAAGCATCTGAACTCCGTACCATAGTTCTTGCAAGACATGGCCAAACCAATTTCAATCTTAATGAGAGAATTCAAGACCCTATTAACCCTTATTTAACTGAAACAGGACACTTGCAAGCAAAAAATCTTGGTAAAGAAATAGAAAAATTGGGTTTAAATTTTGACATAATTATTTGTTCCGATACTACGCGCAATAAAGAAACATTAGCGAATATTTATCCTAATTACGAAAAAATGGCTAACATAAAAGTTGATCCCAGACTTCAGGAAAGATATCACGGTGACTTAATAGGAAAAACAAAGCAAGATGTTGAAAAAGAAATAGGTCAGAAATTCACAGACAGATTATCGTGGGAATTATATTTTGAAGGCACAAATAAATCTAGGCTGACAGAAAAAAATTATATACATGATGAATCACTAGATTCTATTAAGAAACGTGTAACATCTTTAATTTTTGAATTAAGAGATAAAAATAAAATATTGCTAATCGGAAGCGCAATAATTAATCACTACATTCTTGAACTTTTGCAATACGGAACTATTGGAGTTAATAAGCCGCAATTCCCAAAAGGTAAAGATATTCATTTTCAAGATAATAACGAATTAAGAATTATTTCCTTAGATGGAGATATGAAGATGAAAGAATATTCCTCAATAAAATATTAACCCATACTTTGTGTTTTCGCTGCAACATAAATATGTTATACTTTGGCTATGGACAAAGTTCCGACGTCATCCTGAACGCAGTGAAGGATCTAGATTCTTCGTTTTACTCAGAATGACAGTCGCGAATTAAAAATATGGACAAGATTGAAGAATTATTGACTAGGGGAGTGGCAAACATTATTCCCAACAAGGAAGAATTAGAAAAAGTTTTAGCCTCAGGGAAAAAATTAAACGTTTACCTCGGCATTGACCCAACCTCTACAAAAATCCATTTGGGGCACGCAGTTGTACTTAAAAAACTTAATGAGTTTGCTAAATTAGGACATAATGTTACTTTTTTAATCGGAGATTTTACCGCGCTTGTCGGAGATACATCTGATAAAGAGTCTGGGCGTCCGATTTTGACCCCCGAAGAAGTAGGGGAAAATTTTAAGACATACAAAAAGCAGGCTGAAAAGATTTTAGATTTTTCCAAAGTAAAAATTCGCAATAACAGCGACTGGCTTTCCAAACTAACGTATGCTGATGTTTTCAAACTTAAACGGCAATTTTCTTTAAATGATTTTATAAGTCGCGAACTCATTAAAAAAAGGTTGGGAGAAGGAAAAAATATCCGTTTTGACGAAACAGAATATCCAGTCATGCAGGGCTACGACAGTTATTTTCTGGATACAGACTTGCAAATTGGCGGAACCGATCAAACCTTTAATATGCAAGCAGGAAGAACTTTGCAAAAAAACTGGAGAAATAAAGAATCTTTTATAATTGCAACTGAATTTTTGATGGGAACAGACGGACGAAAGATGAGCAAGACATGGAACAATGCAATTTGGCTCGATGACAATCCAAATGACATGTTCGCTAAAATCATGGCGATCAAAGATGAGCTAATAATTCAGTATTTTACGCTAGCAACCAATACATCTTCTGAAGAAATTAAAAAAGTAGAAGAGAAGCTGAAAAATGGCAATCCAATGGAGATAAAGAAAAATCTTGCAGAAATAATTGTTGATGAAATCTATGGACCAAAACCGTCAGAAGAAGCCCGGGACAATTTCGAGAACACAGTTCAGAATAAAAAATTACCTAGTGAAATCAAAACTGTTCAGGTTTCAATATCTGGTAAGGTACGTGTTGCTAAGCAACTTGTTGATTATCTCGTTGATGTAAAATTGGCATTAAGTAAATCTGAGGCTAAACGTCTCATTGAACAAGGAGGAATAGAAATCGACGGAAAAAGAATTACCGACCAAACTTTTATTGTTGATCCAAAAGACGGTATGGTTATTAAAGTTGGGAAGAGAAAGTTTGTAAAAATTAAAATAACTAGATAAAATATACTTATGGAAATGTTTAGGAAACACCAGTGGATTTGGAAAATAATCGTAGCTGTCGCATCAATTGCCCTAGTCGCATCATCCATCCTTCCTTTATTAACGCTTCGTTAATTTATGAACTTACAAACGTCAGTTAAAACTGCCGGACGAGTATATAAATTATTTGCCCGGAGACTGGAAAAATTAGGGATAAAAACTTTTGAAGACTTTCTCTTTCACATTCCCTTCCGCTATGATGATTTCTCTATAGTTTCAAAAATTAACAGAGTCCAGCCCGGAGAAGTAGTCACTATCCAAGGAACAGTTTCGCAGATAACTAACGAGTTTACGAAAAATTTTAAAAGACTGCAGAAAGCTGAAATCGCAGATGAAACTGGAACAATCGAAGTGGTCTGGTTTAACCAGTCTTATTTAACCAAAGTTATTCATGTTCAGGACAAGATTGCTCTTTCAGGCAAAATCGACTGGTTTTTAAGAAGGTTAGTCATGCAGTCACCCGACTATGAAATTATTACAAGTCTTCCGGCAATCCATACAGGCAGATTGGTGCCCGTGTATCCGGAGACAAGAGGAATAACCTCAAAATGGCTACGCAGGCAAATATATAATCTGATCAATGAGAACAAAAATCTATTTATTGAATATCTTCCTGATTCAACTATCGCTGAGCATTCATTAATAGCGATAAAAGATGCTATCGAACAAATACATTTTCCAGATTCATTGGGAAACACAGATAAATCAAGACAAAGACTAGCTTTCGATGAGCTTTTTCTGCTTCAATTGTCGGCAATGGAAAGAAAATTAAATTGGAATAAAAATTTAATCAGTAATTCTTATTCTGTTGACGAATTTAGAAATAAAATAAATGAATTTTTGAATAAATTACCTTTCACCCTAACTAATGCCCAAAAAAGAGTGGCTGATGAAATTTTTAAGGATTTAAACAGAACTAAACCCATGAATAGGCTTTTGGAAGGAGATGTAGGAAGTGGAAAAACAGTGGTCTCTGCAATTGCAATGTACTTGAGTTTTTTAAACGGATTTCAATCCGTCTTAATGGCTCCGACAGAAATACTCGCACAGCAACATTATCAAACAATTTTTAAACTTCTTTCTCCATTCAAAATTAAAGTTGGCCTGGCAACAGGCAGTAAAAAGGAAGGAATTAAGAATCAAGAATCAGGAATCAAGAATAAGAAACAAAACAAAAACCATAATTCACAATTCATAATTCATGATTCAAAATCTACATTTGACGTGCTTGTGGGTACACACGCTGTTCTTTCAAAAACAATAAGCTTTCAAAATTTAGGGCTGGTTGTAATTGACGAACAGCAAAGATTTGGAGTAGAGCAAAGAGCGTTGATCCGAAATAAGGGTAAAAACCCGCATTTGTTAACAATGACTGCAACTCCAATTCCGCGGACAATTGCCTTAACTTTGTACGGTGATTTGGACTTATCAATTCTTGACGAAATGCCCATTGGCCGTAAGCAAATTAAGACTTGGTTAGTCCCTCCGGAGAAAAGAGATGGCGCTTATTTTTGGATTGAAAAACAAATTAAAGAAACAAAAAGTCAAGTCTTTGTCGTTTGTCCTTTCATTGAAGAGTCTGAAACTATGCAAACTGTCAAAGCAGCCAGTAAAGAATTTGAAAATCTTAAGAATAATGTATTCAAAGACTTGAAGCTTGGGCTTCTGCATGGAAAAATGAAAGCAAAAGACAAGGGAGAAGTGCTCACGAAATTTCGCGATGGGAAAATAGATATTTTGGTTGCAACTCCCGTTGTTGAGGTTGGAATAGATGTTCCTAATGCAACTATTATTGTAATTGAAGCATCCGAACGCTTTGGATTGGCGCAACTTCATCAATTGAGGGGAAGGGTGGGCAGAGGAGATAAACAATCATATTGTCTTTTATTTACAGAGTCAAAAAATCTGCAAACCCTGGAACGGTTAAAAGCAATGGAAAAACATAATGTAGGCAGCGAACTGGCTGAACTTGATTTGAGATTAAGAGGTCCCGGAGAAATCTATGGAACCATGCAGCACGGAAGAAAAATGCTCAAAATCGCCAGTTTTTCAGATTTTGAATTAATAAAAAAGGTAAGAAAAGAGGCGGAAAAAATATTTCCAAATCTAAAAACCCATCCCAGACTTATTGAAAAATTAGCAACCATCAACCTCAAACAAGTCTCTCCAGATTAGCTCAAATTGACTTTAAGATTAAGTTTATGTAAGCTTAAATAAATATGGAGAATAATGGAATAGATAATAAAGCAGTTGTAAACCAAAACATTAACCTCCCTGAAAAAAGTAATTTATCCTCTGAAATATTTCATCAGATTAAAGAACAGGAAGGAAAAGCAAGGGTACGTGGTTTTGGAGTCGGATCCGTAATTTATCCTGAAGACGGAGGAAAAATTAATATTGGAACCGTAAAGACAGAATGGAAGGATCTTGCAGACATCTATGTTAAAAAAGGGTTTACTGAAGAAGAAGTAAGGGATGGAATTATTGTAATCAACGAGTACAAGAGTGAAAATCCTAATCTTGACCAATTTACGGATGGCAAAAACTGGGTTAAACGTCTATATATTAGCAGGAGAGGCAAAGTTATAGAGGAACAAGATTCTAAAAAATGTTTTGAATCCAAATTGACTCCAAGACATATTGATGCTCTAAAGAGAATAGCGCTCCTCTCAACAATCCCAAGGCAAATAAAAGCAAAATTCGAGTCTTACCAAAAATTCGAAGACACTCTCGGAGAGAAGGAAAGATCTGAAACTAGAAGAAATATTTTTATAGGAAGTAATCAAGACTATCTCTCATTTAGAGGTAGGGATACATATGAGGGAGGACTACGGGAATTTGTTAACGCATTGGAACTGAAGGAAAAAGGAAAATTAGATCAAATCGATACTACTTACCACACACTTAGATCGAGCTTAGCTGAAAAAGATCCTATTACCGAAGTACTGGAGACTCTAGAAAAAGCAAGATCCTATAACACAAACGCTTCTCAACCGTCAGAAACTCCTAAAATAATTGATAAATAGAAGAAATGCTATTATTCAAATCTTATTGCTTCGATAGGGGAAAGGTCGGCGGCTTTTTTAGCCGGGAAGACTCCAAAAAATATTCCTATAAACGAGGAGATGCCAAAGCCAACGGCAACAGAAAACGTATTTATAACCGCAGGGAAAAGAGGCTGAACTATAACCACTATTACTGTTGCAATAATTAACGCTAATAATCCACCCAAGAAGGAAACCATTACCGCTCCTGACAAAAATTGATAGAGAATATCTTTTTTTGTCGCTCCAATTGCACGTCTTATTCCAATTTCTTTTGTCCGTTCGGTCACTGTCGCATACATAATATTCATAATTCCTATTCCTCCGACAACTAGAGATATTGACCCAATAGATATTAAGGCTATATTTAAAACTCCAATAATAGAATTGATCGTATCTAATAGCTCCGATTGTTCAGTTATTGAAAAATCATCTGCCTTATACCTTCTTAGGAGTACATTTTTTACTTCAGCTTTTACTTGCGGAACCGTTTGATCGTTGATGCTTTTTAAATAAATTGCGAAAAATGTCTTATTCGGATTTAAACTGAATAGGGAAGTATATGGAGCTACCGAAATTGTATCTATCTCGGAACCCAATGATCCTTTTCTTTTTAAAATCCCAATTACGGTAAAACTTTGATTCTGAATTCTTACATTCTTATTAATCGCATTAGTACTCGATCCAAATAATTTTATCGCCAATTCGCCGCCGATTATAACTACCTTTTTCTTTTTAGAAAGGTCCGCTTGCGTAAATATCTTGCCTTTTTCAAACTCAAGATTCAAAAGTCTTGATATATCCGGTGTCGTTCCCCTAAGATTAGTTGGCTCTGCTTTTCCGTTAGCTTCAATCTTGACAGCTTTTGCAAATGCAGGAGCAACTATTGCAACATTTCTTACTCTTCTTAATTTAGTTACATCTTTTTCATCGAATTGAACCCCACCGATAAGACCTTGACCTCCGCCCCTAAAACCTGTACCGGGAAGGACCATAATTAAATTTTTACCTAATGTTTCGAACTGTTGATTAATATAATTTTTTAAACCAAAACCAAACGCCATCATCAGGACAACCGACAGCACTCCAATAAGTATTCCCAGGGAAGTTAGAAAAGTTCTTACTTTGTTTCTTCTGAAATCACTTAGAGACGATTTAATCAGGTAAGCAATATATTTCATACATTCGACAAGCTCAGTATGACCCTGAGTAAAATCGAAGGGTCATAAATATTTTTTAACCAAAAATCCATCTTTTATAAACACCTTCCTTTTTGCTTTACTGGCAATATACTCTTCATGTGTAACAATCACAATGGTTACGCCAAAATCACGATTCAATTCTCCTAATAATTTCATTATTTCTGCGCCGTTTTTTGAATCAAGATTTCCCGTAGGCTCATCTGCAAAAACAACCTTCGGGCCCATAATAAGAGCTCTTGCTATGGCAACTTTTTGCTGCTGCCCGCCTGATATTTTATTTGGATAATAATCTTTCCTGTCATAAATTCCAAATCTGATTAGAAGTTTTTCAGCTTTTTTTTTAAAATCAAAATTAGTTTCACTTCTTGAATAAATTGCAGGAAGCATTACATTTTCAAGAACGGTTAAATTATTTATCAAATTAAATTGTTGAAAAATAAAACCCACATGTTCGCTTCTGACTTTTGATAAATTGTCGTCAGAGAGTCTGGAAACATCTTTACCGTCTAAAAGTATTGTTCCCGATGTTGGAATATCCAAAAATCCCATGATATGCATTAATGTTGATTTCCCCGAACCTGAAGAACCCTGAATAGCGACAAATTCCTTATCCTTAATTACTAAGGAAATATCATGAAGAATTCTTATTTTATCCGCTCCGACAAGATAATCCTTGCATACATTTATAAGCTGGATCATAAGCTAATTTTATTGCCTTCAAACAATCCCCCAACTATCTCTGCGTTTTGCTCATTTTCAAGGCCTGTCTTTATGTAGGTTTTTTTCTTGTCCTCTCCAGCCAGAATGAATTTTCCGTTATTATCTGCATTTATATACTTGAGAGGAATTAATAGCGCATTCTTTCTTTCTTTAGTAATAAAATTTACATCCGCAGTCATACCCAATCTGTATTTATAATTCTTGTTGTCAACATTACTAAGAGTAACTTTAACGCTGTAGACAGTGCCTGTCTCATCTTTTGTCGGAGCAAAAGAAATATCGCTAATTTCCCCTATTATTTTTTCATCCGGATAAGAATCAAAAATTATTGTTCCCGCCTGTCCTTTCTTTAAGCTGCCAACCTCTGTCTGATCTGCATTAGCTTTAATATAAATTGTATGCGGATTCACTATTTCATAACCGGAATTCAAGGAAGTAATA
>Ga0209210_1000549_pt1 | contig 38959 bp, 42 predicted proteins | sample RifGroA1_FD_183991 | JGI IMG/M metagenome (GOLD analysis project Ga0209210, IMG submission 183991) | Contaminated groundwater microbial communities from Rifle, Colorado, USA - Rifle Groundwater A1 (SPAdes) (version 2) | ecosystem: Environmental > Aquatic > Deep subsurface > Groundwater >...
GGGCAAGAATGGTTTGTTCACGTGCCAAAAATAAGCTACCATCTCTTTTATCCACGCTACGTCCTTTCCGCACATTTTGTGATACAGCATTGGACTAAAGACATCAACCAATTCGGCCAGGGCACCAAAATCTTGTGCGACTATTCTTTTTATGCCGGCGCCGTACTCGTTTTCGCGCCATGGGACAGCAAAAAGTCCAAGCGTTATCTTCTTTCCGCTTTCGTCGATCAACTTTCTGGTTTCTTTGACTAGCGATGTGATTTGGCCGGCTTTGAACTGCAGCCACTCGTGGTAATAGCTCCCGTCAATGAGCAAAGCCAATTCCTCAAGATTTGCGGCAACCAACTTCTCACCAATAAATTCCTCAAACAGAGACATACATCTTGGGCAGTAGCACGTATCCAAAATATATGGCCGGGGTTCCTCCCACTTGGACGGATATCTGATAAAATCAAGCCAGATACCATCCACGCCAAGTTTTGTCAGCGACTTTATCTTCTCCAATACGTCTTTCCTCACACCCGGATGAGTTGGACACACGCCAACATACCAGTCTTTGGCGGTAGCTTTGCCAAAAGCTTCCACCGGTTTCGCGTCCGGATATTTGTCAATTAAAGCTTGACCAACGAAAATACCCACCTCGGCGTAAATCTCCGCTCCGTCAAGAACCTTTCGCATATTAGTCACTGTCGCAGCATCAAGCGTCGATGCGCCAACAAACACGCTGGTTGGATTTAAATCGCGAGCGGCTTCTAAAGACTCACGCGTCATTTTGGATAAAAACAGTGATTTATGCATAGTTTGGCGGATAGAGCTGATTTCCCTCCAAATCTTCTACAATAATTGCCGTTGTCGGGCACGATTTTGCACCGTCTATTACAATCACGGCATCATCCCAAGTTCCCTCTTTGACAAACGCAATGCCGTCTTCGCCCAAATCAAAAGTGTTGGGCGCTCTAATAACGCACGTGGCCGCGCTTATGCACTTTTCGTTTATTACCTTTATCTTTACCTTCGCGTTGGGATTTGTTGCAAAAGTGTTCTGTCCGTTTTTTAGATCAGCCATCTATGTAATTCCCCGTTGCCAAATTAATCCTTTTTAACGCCAGTTTTGGTCTCTTCAACGAACCAATTATAAAACATGTTCCATAAACAACGTGCGTTAAAAATATACCCACCCCTACCAACAGCCCCAGAAAAACGTTGCGTTCTGACAAAACGACCTTTGTTGCTTCGTACACCAAAAGCCCGGCATATACCACCAGTGTGTACGAGTATAAAATCCACAGAACCGGAAATACCATGGATAAAACTGGGCCCGCAAACAATCCCACCACAAACGCCGAAGGAATGAAATAAGACAGCAGTCTTGAATTACCGGGAAATATTTTTGCAAACTGGCCTCTGTGCATTCCATACCTTGAGATCTGCTTTAGGTGCGGACGAAACAGATTGCGACGATGGTGGAAAACCACCGGCGACGGGTCGTAAACAAAGGGACCGCCGTTTCTCGCAACCAGATCCAAACACAGCTTTGTGTCCTCACCGGGCCAAAATTCCTCGGTAAAACCGCCCACTTCAAAAAACGACTTCTTTTTTACAAACATGTTTACGGTTGGGTAGTCGTCAACGTAGCGGGATGCCACAGGTATGTATCTGCACACGGCGCCGGCGCTTGCAAGAGACGACTCCAGCACCTTGCCAGAACCCTTCTCAAGTATCCCAACATTAGCAGGCGTCAGCGCCGGCGCCCCCAGGGCATACAGGTCGTTGTTGGACAACACACCGGCCGCGGCAGCCAGCCAATCTTCGTGCGGATACGCGTCGTCGTCCAGGAACACTAAATAATCGCCGGTTGCCCGAGCGGCTGCATAGTTTCTCTTTGCACCCGGACCCACAACCCCGGAACACAAAAGCCTAAATCTGAAATCTTTAAAGTCGTAGCGGTCTTGCGCGTCAGTTACAATTAACACCTCATAGTTCTTGTATTTTTGCCGCTTAATATAATCGATATTTTCCCGCAAATGGTCGTTGATTGACCTGACAATTATTATGACGCTGAATTTAATGTCTTTTAAAACTCCGGTTTCAAAATCGGCAACATATTTACTGCCAAACTTTCTTTTAACCGCACCGGTGTTTACGCGCATATCCAGTTCCCTATCGTATATCCAGTTTCTGTTGCTGGAGTCATTATAATATCCAAGAATATTCAACCTATAAAAAACCCCTAGTGTGTCAATTAGCACTCCCCGTATATACGGCTCGAAAAACAGGAATTTCTTGAAGCTTGTACCGCTGTAGTCTTTTGACAGGTCTATCTCAACCGGCGCTTCGAAAATTCTCTTGAAACCAAGGTGATTCGCAACTACCAAAAATTCAACGTCAAAGGCAAACTGTTTTACAACAAGGCGCGGCAACACTTTTTCCAAGACCTCTCGCTTACACACTTTGAGCCCGGTTTGAGTGTCTCGGACCTTGAGGCCAAACAAGACTCTCACGCCCAAGTTATAACCCAAGCTATATATTTTTCGGACAAACGGAAAGTTGACCTTTGACACGGGGTGCCGCTTGCTTCCAACAATAATGTCGGCGTTGTACCAAATCATGTGCTCTAAAATCATTGAGATGCCGTTTGGGTCAATTTCCATTCCGGCGTCTATAAACGCCACTACATCGCCCTTTGCGCGTGCCATGCCATAACGAACTGCGTACCCTTTACCCCTGTTGTGCTCGTAACCCACAACAACAACATTCGGATAGACAACTTTGGATGCTTCTGTCAAAGTGCCGTCCGCCGAAAAACCATCAACCACTACTATTAATTCAAATTTATATCTTGTGGAGGTTAAGGCTTTGTAAACGCTTTCAATGTTTTCTCTAATTGAGTGCTGTTTTTTGAATGCCGGAATTATTACTGAAACCAACATACCTCACGTAGTATAACACTATAAGTAATAGTGCGAGAGCGGTAACGGTTATATTGACTAGTATTATTTGGTTCAAAGAGGTGTGGAATAAATAGATAAGTATAACCTGTAACAAAATGACGGGAAGTTGAACAATAAATATGCTGTGCTTGTCTATTGCGATCATAAACAGAGTCATAAAGTTGATAAGTACATATAAACCAACAAAAACTGAAAACGCCGGTAAGTACTGTGCCGCCAGTATAAACTTACTGCCAAAAAGCGCGTTGGTGACAAAATACGGCATCACACTAAAAACCGCAATGCCGGCTAAGATCAGCGCAACTTGTATAACTAAAAACTGTTTGAACTTGCTTTTATATGAGATGTTTTTTGCGGTCAACTCCGATATTTGGGGGAACATTACTACCGAAACTGTACCGGCGCCAAACAGTAACACTTTTCCAACAGTCACCAACGCCGAATAGATGCCAGCAGTGTGCGCGTCAAAATAATGTTTTACCATAACAACATCTATGTTGTTCAAAATGATCATGCCAACGCTTATTAGGAGTGTTGCATAGCTTAGTTGAAACAACCTTTTGAAATGTGCCTGCAACGGCACGTCTGTGTAGCCGGTAAAATTCTTTTTGAGCAACAAAAGCGCGCACAAGTATGCAAACCCAAAACCCAGACCCATGCCTACAAAAACTCCCCTTACACCAAATCCAGAAAAAATCAAAATTAGTGGAAATAAAACACGCAACAATCCCCCCACTATGACAAAAATTGCAAAGTCTTTGAATCTTAGCAATCCTTGAAGATAGGCGGTTGGAATCACAATCAGCAGCAAAAATACCAAAAAAATACCAAAGTAAAAAAACAGGTTTGGCGATTCCAAATTTAAATAAGCGGCTAGCGGTACTCTAAATGCAAGCAGTCCCGCCGTGATTGCCACGCCGGAAATAAAAGCCAGCGCCGAAATCTTCCAAAACATAGCGGTCAGATTTTCAAACCTGCCGGCAGCCCTTAGTTCAGAGACCAGTTTAATGATTGCATTCGACACGCCGGTGCTGGGAATAGTAAAGATGTAAGATAAAGACAGTAGCACTGTGAAAATACCATATTCTGACACACTCAGGAAACGCGCAAGCAGTATCTGGAGTAGATAACTCAATACATTCCCTACAAACAAACCGCCGGTTACAATTGCAATTCCCTGAAAAGTATTGGTTTTTAAAAGATTTGTAATTCGTTTAAACATTACTTCCTTTCATACACGTTATATGCGGCAACATTCCTTATTTTTATCGAGTTCACAAAAACCAAGTCAAATCTGTCTTCGCTTTTGGACTGGTCATCCCAAACCGGATACACAAAATATTTGGTTTTCTTGGCCTCCGGTGTTAGGTCGGCAATCACCGCCCATCCACCTACTTCTCTAATAAAAGGCCAAATCTGGGTGTAGTATTTTTCGGGAAAGGCAACCGTGAGTTTGTTGGCTAGATCAGAATCCTTGGCAAAAGACTCATCACCAATAAAAGGTCGTAGATTTTTAGAAGCGGCAAGCCTATCAAAAAAATCAACAATCTCCGGCGCCCCTATAATCCACTTTGGCTCAAGAATGTTTATGCCCGCGCGCAGTCCTCCGCCCAAAAGACTGTAATACGAAAAATAGTCCGGATGGACGCGCACAAGTGTATATAGAGCAAAAATCACCAATGCAGTGCTTCCCAAAACTCTATGCTTGTGCAACAACAACCAGTTATAAAAAAAGGCTGCTATCATCACCAACGCAAGCAAGGATGGCAGCACGTACCTGTCTAGTTTTTTGGATGGTATCGTGAGCTCAACTAAATATAAAAGCGCAAACACGAGCAAATAGATCATAAACCGCAAGTGATCGCGGTTGTACTTTTTGGTTTTGAGCAAATATGTATAGCCAATCAGACCGGCAACCGCCAACACCGAGGACTTAAGCCAAAGAACAACTAGATAAAACGTTGGACCCGGGTCATCCACAAGTCGTCCAAAATAAAACTGCTCGTGACCGCGCTCCACGCCTATTGTAAAAATTCCGCGATATAATGTTTCCAACGCAGCAATAGGATAGGTCCACATTGCCGGCCACATAACCACAAACGCAGCACAAAAAACAAGACCCCACCTAAACGAACCTGCGGCAAACCTTTTTACCCAAGCGTAATCAAAAGTTCCATTCCAACTATCCATAGCTAATACCAATACGCTAAACGGAGCCATAAAAAGCGCCGACGTTTTGGTCAATACAGCCAGCGACGAGAAAATTGCCGAAACATACAACCTGTGCAGTTTGGACTTATCCTGCAAAAAGTAGTACAACCAAACAAAAGAGGCGATCATAAACGTGGACATAAGACCCTCCAAATGCAGCACTCTTGTTAAAGCAACGTAAAAAGGCTCAGCAGAAATAAGAAAAACTGCAATGCCCGCATAGCCAAATCCAAACAATTTTCTCAAGACATAAAAGATACAAGAAATACAGATTCCTATTGCAATAACAACAAAAAGTTTCTGGACAAAATCCAAGCCAAAGATTGTGGTTAAACTGTTGTCCGGAGGATTTGTCCCAAAAAACGTTCTGTAGCACAAGTTGTAAATTTTCACCGCGAGTGTCCCCAACCACATCAGCGTTACACCGGGATGGTACTTCTGTATGGTTCTTGCAAAATCCAAATAGAACACGCCGCTGCCAAAGTCGAATATTCTCGCCTTCCATTTCCACACGTCGGTGTTGAAGTTGTCATGACCCAAAGACGGCATGCGGGACAAAACAAACATACCAGCAATGATAATTTCGTATTTAAGTTCAAGAAGTTTTCTATTTTCTTTCATTTGGTACTTTGGGCCTATCTGTCAATTCATAAACAAGAATGCGCGGACCGGGCCTAAAGTTAGGAAGCAGTTCCAATACGATCTTACGGTTCGTGAAATCGTAGGTTTTTGTGGAATCGCTAAGAATTATATAACCCTGGCTGCCCTCCGGCGGAAATCTGGACAAACCTTTGTGCTGTGTATTACCAGAGAATTTTTCCAAAACCGGCGCAACATCATCGCTATCGTATATTACATAATCCAACACGGTGATGTTTTTTGACAACCACTCATACAACAAAACACGGGTATCTTTCCTGGACAAAATAAGTGAATCCTTCACCGAAAGCGCTAAGGGAATTGTTAGAAGAAGTGTTAAAAGCACAACGCGCAAAAATTGCCAAATAGGTACGTTCTGAAGCTTTGAATAAACGTAGTCGGCAAAATAGCCGCCAACAGCCGCAACAAACGGATAGATGCCCATGTAGTAATGGGACCTGGTCTTGGCAAACCCGGACACATAAACCAACACGAATAACGAAGGCAGGAACAGAAGCCACAACTTTGGTGATTTGTTTTTGACTAAAAGAATCAACGCAGCAAAGTAAGCAATAATTGGCGCGTACCCAAAATCGTCGGGGAGTTTAACCAATAAATTGCGTACAAGCTGCGCTAAACGAGTTACAAAATCCACGCTTCCTACATTCTTAAACTGCCAAAGGGCGCCAAGCGGCGAGTCGGCTCTCAAAAAAGTCTTATAATCCAAAAACGCGTAGGGTGTGCCCAAAGCAAAACCCAAGCCGGCAAACGCAGCCGATGATATCAAGAAAGACAGACCGGAAGGGTTTGTTATGGATTCGCGCTTCTCAACAACTCTGAGTACATATGCAAGTGGTACCATCACGGCAAACAATCCGCCGTTATATTTGGTGGCCGTCGCAAGTCCAACGAACAAACCAGCCAAGGCATAGTCCCAAAAGCGCCCGGTCACGTAAACGCGGGAGGTGAAATATAGCGCCCATGCAACCCAAAAAACCATAGGTACGTCAACAAGGGCGTAGTGAGACGTGTGCACGTGAAACGGCAGCAATGCAAAAACAGCGGCGGCAATAATGGCCGCTCTGCGGTTAAACAAATTTGACACCGTGAGAAACACCGGAATAGCCGTGACGGCGCCAAGCACAGCGGAAAAGACGCGCGAGATGGCATAAAAGACCAACGGGTCACGCCAAAGAATTGGAAACAGCGGAGAAATTTTTGTCTGTAGACCCAAAAACTGAAGAAGACCCCTGAACTTGATAAAAAGAAAAAACACGCCGTAGTTAAGATAAAACTGCAGATGGGGCCAGTCAAAATGGCCGGGATTTGGGTCAAACCTTATACCCATCGCCGACCGAATGACTGCCGGCTCATCCGGATGGAAAATAAACGGAAACCCGTGGTTTATACCCCACAAGCGAATAAACAGGGCAAAAAATAAAATCGCCAGTAACCAGACATGTTTACCCAAACTACTTTTGCTTAACATATATCCTCCAGTACTCCAACCCGTTTATATGCAGCGCGCGGTCAAAAACAAACGCGTGGTCTCCATTTGCCAACTCTTCCGGTAGCTCTTCGTTTGGCCCCAAAATCACCAAGTCGTAACTTCCTCCTCCATACACTCGTATATCAAATACCCTGGAGTTTGGATAAATGGCTTTCATAGGCTTTGTGTCTACAAATCCCAGCTTTGGATAGTAACCGTAGTTGGCTAAGACAAACTCTTTAAGTTGCGGGACGGCTATGCCAAATGGTTTTTGGGCAACAAGCGCATTTGCGGCCTTAGCGCTTCCAAACAAGGGGTTTGTGTACGTGAAATAATAAGGGTAAAGAGCAACAACAGGGTAAGCTATAAAACCAAGGGTCAACAGCACAGGAAGCAACGCGCCAACCAAAGACCACCTCTTTTTCACCTCAAAATAGCCACACACCGCAATCAGTGCCAGGTAAGGAAATTCGGGGATCGTATACCTGTCCAGCTTCTTGGCCGGATATGTCATAACAACCAAGTAGCCAACATAAAAGACGCTCAAGTAAAATAGGGGATTTTTGGCTAGTTCAGTAATGTTCTTCACCGCCGCAGGCGCTTTCCTTACCATCGCAAATAAGTAAATGCCGACGCCAAGAATTGCAACCGGCGATGTCTTTAGCAACAACACCAACAGGTAAAACAAAACTCCCGGGTCGCGCGAGTACTCACCCAGAACTATTTGACCGTGGCCCTTTCTTATGCCAACGCGCTCGGCCTCGTCAAATATATTGACCAGAACTTCAGCCGGTTTTACCCACATAGCCGGAAATAAAATGATGGTAGTCGCCGCAAAGGACAGTAAAACCGCAAAAACGTATTTCATCGCCGATACCCGGCCGGACTCCAACCAAGACAAAAACGTTCCGAAAATTAAAACAAATCCCAAACCGCCAACCGCTATGCTCTTTGTAAGAAAGGCCAATCCCAGCAATATACCCGCCAACAACATCAACCAAAAGTTGTTCATCTTTGCGGCAACAAATGACGCGAGCAGTCCTGCAAACAATGTCAGCGAAAGCAAGACGTCCAGATGTAGCAGCCTTGCGTTGCCGAGAAAGAATGGTTCAAGCGTAAATAACGCAGTTGCAAAAATGGCAAGCTTGTTGTCAAAAATCAAAGACAGCAAATATATAACGACAAAGCTTAACATTAGTTGCACAAAAACTAGACTATATTTAGAGAAAGTATGAAAGACAATAAAATTATGTTGATTGTATACGCGGTCGGTCGGCGATAACTGTTTGATTAGCTCTACCGTTGGGCCAACAATCCACATTAGCGTCACGCCGGGATGATAATGCTGGTATGTTTTCTCCAACGCAAGAGTCTTTAGACCCACAACGAACTGCTCGGACCTATAGTGCCAGTTTACCGCATCGGGGTTTATTGTATCGGTACCGAGGCCGGGCAAACGAGTTGCAACAAAAATCGCAATGTACAAAACGAGTAAAATGTAATCAATCCGCTTTGCCCACAGCATATAGCACTCCTCCGATCAAACTTACGCCAAGTCTAAAAAGGTGGTACAAAATCGAAGCGCTCACGGCTATTTCGGAAACCACACCAATAGAACCAAATAGCCTAACATACAGCGCATCTTGAACTCCAACGCCGTTTAGCGATGGTATTGCATACCCGGCGAGAAATATAAACGGAAACGCAAAAAGCGAGTAGAAAATTGGCAATGTAATCCCGACACCTTTGAAAACAAAGTATTGCGAGAAAACCGCGAGCAGTTGAACAACAAAAGATGTGATTAGTGCCCAAAATAATTCCTTCTTATAGCTTGCGTACTGACTAAGCGATCGATAAACGTCAGCCGTTTTTTGTGCCAAAAGACTCAAGTGTTTATTTGTAAAACTCATTGCGCTGATTTTTTTGAGCACAAAAAAGCCAAACACAGCGACGATCCAAAATAGAAAAAACAGCAACAAACCAAACCAACCCAAAATACTAATGAGGCTAGCCAAAGAAATCACCGTTAGCGCCATAACACCGGTGAACCTTTCCATAAACGTTGCCGAAAAGGCGTCGGTTGTATTGTTTATCTTCTGCCCAAGTTTGTAAATTTTATAACCATCGCCGCCTATACTTGTGGGTAAAAAATTATTGAAAAAGGCACCGATAAAATAAAGGCTTGTCAGATATTTAAGCGGTGTTTTGTCTGAATTTTGATGAATCAAAAGCGCCTTCCATCTGACTGAACTAACAATGTAGTTCAGTATTAACAGCAGACACACCGGCAACGCATATATAAAGTTAAATCCTGAAATGTTACGAAACACTTTGTCCGTATCCTGCGTCCATATAATTACCGCTAGTAAAAGCAAACTTACAAGAATTTTCAATAACAATTTGCGGTTTTTCATCTTAGTTTAAGTTTAGCAAGAATAGTGTGTAAGTCGCTCGCGGTTATGAATCCTACGGAAACAACCGTGTATGTATACAGAAGCAAAAATGCAGCAAAAAAGCCGCTTTTTACAATTAAGTCGGCATATGCTCCGACAAATGAAAACAGGATACAAAGAAAAAGCAGCAAAAAGTGTTTTATACCAAAAAAAGTAAATTTTAACTTTGCCTGTGAAGACAGAATCAAAACCAGAAGCCCAACTGCCGCACCAAAAAACATACCGTAAGCCATGGCCGTTAGCTGACCAAGCACGCCGGACATACCAAAGTAAAATATCACGGTAAAAACTATCATAAAGACAAATCCCAAGATCATTTCTTTGACCATCCTTGCAGGTATCACAACACTGGACTTTATTATGTTCACAAACGAATACAGAACAAACGCGTATGTCACCGGTAAAATATAGGGAAACGACGCATCGTACTTGTGTCCCACCAAAATGACGGCCGCCTCGCGTACCCAATACACAGCCGCAACTGCAGCAACAACGGTAACCGCAAAGATTTTGTTGAAGTTTGCACTAAACAGCTCTTTGAAAGCCTCTATATCATTCACAAATTTGTCCGATAAAACCGGCAAATTAACGTCCGTAACGGCGTCTGAAATTGACATAAGCTTCTTTCCGTACAAAAGAGCAAATCCGTATATCCCAAGCAGCTCGGCGGAAACCGTCAGCCCAAGCAAGTTGGTGCCAAGCTTTTCCCAATTCGTATACACAATCTTCACAAAGTAAATGCCCATACTCAGCGAAAGCAACTGGCCAAACAACCTTTTGAAATCAGCCATACTGGGTAAGACGAATTCATAGTTTAGCGGCCTAAAGGCCAAGATACACAAAACCACGGAAGAAATTAAAGAGAACAAAATCAACGCATAAAAGTAACCCTGCGTCCTAAACACATAAACCAACGGCAGATAGACCACAACGCTAACTCCCGCAATTGCAACTTGATAAATAAACATCTGCTTGAATTTTTTAGTTCCGGCAATCACCGAATTTAAGATGCTTTGAACCGCTTGTATCAAAAGCACCGCCGAGTAAAGCTTTAAGTAAAATGCTATATCCGGCTGTAAATAAACCTTCACGGCAATATAGTCCGACGCAAAAAACAAACCCAGCGCCAGCGGCAAGCTTATAACGTAGCGCACCGCAATTGACGTGAAAAATATTCTGAATACTTCTTTATTGTCTTGTACCGCAGATATTTCACGCGTGCTAGCAGAGGCCAACCCCAGGTGTTGATATATACCCAACGCGCCTCCAATCCCCAAAGCAAGTTGAACAAGCCCCCACTCGCCCACACTCAAAATCCTCAAAATGAAAAAGCTTTGTACCAGACCCAACACCATTGCCAAACCGCGCGAAACAATGCTCACAAGTTGCCATTTTGCCAATTCTTTCATACTAGTCTATTGTAACGTCTCCAATGTAAATACTTCGGGTGCGCACTCTATTGTCCATGCCAATGAAAACTCTGTAGGAACCTGAAGCCATGTGTTGCGGAATTACAACCTCAACGTTTTCAATGTAGTAATTATCCTTTGTCCAGCTGGTTGGTTCGTTGATGGCAAATGACGGCAAATTGGCCACCTGATAAGCGTCCCTTGTTTCGTTGTTTATAAATGTCAAAAACAATACGTATCCGTCGAGCGAATTGTCACCCCGTCTGGTGTACACAAAGTCAACCGGCGTATTTTCCCCGCGCTTTAGAACACTTGGTAGCTTGTAGTCAACCAACGTTAAAGATTGGAAAATTTCAAAAGTCACCCGTTCGGGGTATTCAAACTTTTCCTGTATCGGAAGCAGTTTGGGTTTATTGTGCAGTCCTACGCGTTCAAATACAAAAAGGTTGCTGCACGCTCCCACCAACTTATAATTCTCATCCTTCATAACTCTGGCGGTGGCGTCTCTTATGATAGATTTGTTCACACCAAGTATTCTGGCTACTTTTTCGGCGAAAACGTCGGTTATAACGTATTGGGCCGAATCAAACAAAGCGGGGAAAATGGCGTACGTTTCCCGTTTAGCCAAGTGGGCGCCCAAGTGGTCTGGCCCGGAAACCGTAACGTCGTTTGGTATGCTTTGTACAACTTTCTGGGCACAATCCCTGTCGTTTGTTTCAAGCGGAGAGAACCTTAGTCGTTGCCCAAGTTCCAACGCGTCAAGATTGTCTTCTATACTTATATCTTTTGCAAAAACTTTTAGAGAGATTCTCTTTGATATTGCTTGGCTCAACCACAGATAGATTGGGTTCTCGTATTTGAACGTTGTGTAAATGTTTGACGCCAATACCAACGCGGAAAGTCCAACAACCAAATATCTCTTTTTTTTCGTTACAAAGGCAATACCGTAGATGGTGGAAATAAACAATACGGGAATTATGAGCGATATTCGGTGATTATAGATTTCGGAAGTGCCTATTCCACCCGCCGTAGTCGCATAATTTATGAGCAGTTCGGGAAGCGCCATGACCAGCAAGTGCGGGCCAAGAACAGGCATATAGAGCAAAGGTTCAAATGTCATTCGTAAATTGTCCAATTTGTCCCCGCCAAATAACACTCTTGCCATTTGTCTTGGGTGCGTAGCCATATTTACCGCAACCTCAAAGTATGTGTTACCAAATTCTGAATATCTGCTCAAGAAAAAGTTGGGGCTGATTACATCATTGGCCAGTTCCGAATTAATACCAAGCGAGCTTGCAAACTTGTTGTATCCCAACACTCGGTAATGCGAATAAGCCGGTATTATTACAAAGAAAGTCGCCACAAACCAGAAAATGCTCACCGCAATAAGATAGTAGCCAAGGTGTTTGACTTTGCGGACAAACACTACAAAAAGGCCAAAAACCAATACGAACAATGACGCCTCTTCTTTTCCTGACATGGTGATTATAACTAATGCCCAGAAGAGCACTAAAAAGGGTTTTGTAAAGCTGTCTTGCTTGAACATATACTCAAAAACATAAAAAGCCCCAAGAAAAAACGGGATTGCAACTGTGACGCCATGAAAGCCCGTCCACGCCAGCAAAAACCCCAATGCAGGATAAAACAAATAAGCCAACGACAAAAGCAAAGAACCAACCGGCGAAATAAACTGCAAATTTGCAATTTTATAAATAAGTACCGCCGAGAATATAACCAACACCAGCTGCGAAATAACAAGAGTGAGCGGATGCGGAACAAGCGCGAACAAAGGCACGAACAAAACCAGTATAGGGTCTACGTGGCTCATTGCCCAGCGCGGCAAATTTGTACCAAAATAATCGGTTAGGTACATGAAGCGCCCGTGTTGTGTGTTCCAAACCATTTGGGTCATATTTCCCAAATCAAACTTTCCAAAATCAAAGTTGTTGAATCTGAAAACATTCATCTTAATGGTTACGGCCAACAAACCCACACAAAAAAGCAGAAGAAACGCAAACGGTATGTTTTCTTTGAGAAATTTCATCATGTATTGTCTAGTCAGCAAATCTAAATTTTATTAACGTATAAACCGCAGACAAACCGTCTTTCCACGTTATCTTTTTTCCTTCGCCGTGTGTTCTTCCTTTATAAGATATTGGCACCTCTCGCAGCTTCAACCCGGATTTCAGTATCTTGGCGGTGATTTCCGGTTCAAAATTAAATCTATTCGATTCTATCTTGAGGTTGCGCACAAACGACCCAGGCAAAAGTTTGTAGCAAGTCTCCATATCGGTGAGCAAAACCCCATAAAGTACGTTAGTAACCAAAGTCAAAAATTTGTTTCCCCAATAATGAAGGTTGGACATATCCTCGTAATTGCCGGAGAAACGTGAGCCGTATACTACCCGCGTTTTACCGTCGCCAAGGGCCTCTATCAACTTGGTATATTCTTGCGGGTCGTATTCCAAATCGGCGTCCTGCACAATTACATAGTCTCCCGTAGCGTGTCTAAAACCCTCCCTCAAGCTCGCACCCTTACCACAGTTTGCCTCTTTAAGAATCACTTTGACATGGCTTCTGTTTGCGGCAATTTCCTTGAGCACGTCGCGGGTACCGTCGGTGGAACCATCGTCCACAATTATTATTTCTTTATCTACACCCGCAACTCCTTCTACTCTATCCACTATCGTGGCCACTGTCCCCTTCTCGTTATAAACCGGAATTACCACCGACAGCTTCATTTGCCCCCCGGCAATACCTCAGCCACAAAAGTGAAAAATTCCTGACCGTTCACCGTTCCTCTAAATTCTTTTACCAATAGCAAAAAGGGGCGTTTGCCAAGGTCATACTTTAACTGCGGGTTGTGCTCGTTTGTAACCATAACGTACCTTATATTTTCGTCAACAAGTCTTTCGTACGATCCCTTCTCCTTGTTTGTTAGATCAATATAGACACCTTTGTCGCCAAGGTGCCACGGCGTCAGCGCGCTCACATCATTATAAGCTATTGGCCCGGGTAACGTTTTGGCTAACACGCCGGCAGAGTTGAGTTGTTTAAAAATATCTTTGTGCATCCAAATCACAGCAAACGACCAAATCAAACAAGAGACACACATTGATACAACAAAAATAGTTCTTGCCCTAAAAATAATAGCGACTATGTTCACCAACCCAACGGCCACCAACGCCAAAAAAGCATACTTGGCGATTACAAGAAATTGCAAACTAAAAAGAAAGAGAGACGCAATGTACAATGCTAGCAAACCCATCACAACAAATAGCTGCACAACGTAGAAATCCTTATCAAACAAGCGCAATATAAAAAATTTGGCCTTATGGAATATTTCCCCGTCAAAATAAGCCGTTATGCACTTTGCAAGCAAAATTATCAAAAACGGTATTATAGCAACAAACAGCCTGGGAATTGCCGCCGGCCAAACAAGAATGAGCAGCAATTCAAAGCCCACAAAAAACAAAACCACACGGTTCTCTTTTAGGATCATCCACAGATTTCGACGATTAAAAAACGCAAAATAAAGGGCCGAGGTAAATCCAAACAAAAACAGGAGCGAGACCAAAAACACCAGCAGCGTTTTCAGGTCATAAACACGATTTGCCGGTTCGGTAAGATACTTTGACGATAGCGGGTTGACATAAAGCAGATACGGCAGTATTGTCACCAACGCGGTTGCCGGATACGCCAGTGCAGTAGCCAGCTTCTTCCTTTGCTCAATACCTATTGCAAGCAAAAACGATCCCAGCAAAACGTAACCCTCAAATCTGGTTAGAATTGCCAACCCTGTTATTAGCCCCAAAATTACATACCGCCATACAGTAGGATTTTTCTTCCACAGCGTATACAGATAGACCGCAAGCATTGCTAAAAGCGCAAACGGCACATCGGCCATTATTCTTATTGACCAGTACAAATAGACCGGATTGAACATGAATAGCATCAATGCCAGATAAACAGCGTTTTCATTTTGGCCAAGGAGTTGCTTAGACAGCAAGTAGAAAACATAAAATGAGCAGACACTCACTGCAAGCATTAGTACACGTCCCCAGCGTACAGGATCAACGTTCGGCGGGTATGTTGCCAACAGAGCCGAAAATAACGGCGGCCGTTTTTCGTCCTGCGGATAAGACAACTGCCGTATAAACTGTGAGGCCCTTAAAATTCTGTAAGAGTCTCCCCACTCAGCCGCGTTCGCATTTAGCAACGAGGCGTGCAAAACAATAAACGCCGCTAGAAAAAACACAAAATAATTATTTTTGATTTTGGCCGGTAACATATTCATACACTTTCTCCACCTGCAAGGCGCGCACACGCCACGAATACTTCACCGCAACAACGTCTCTGTCTACCGGCTCTTTCTTGGAAACTATGTTGAGAATGCTTTGCGCTATTGTTTGAGGCGTAAGGTCTGCTAAATAGTAAATCCCGCGCAGATCATCGCCGGCTTTGAAACCGGAGACTAGGGCCGGGACACCGCAAGACAGTGCTTCCAACACAACTTTGGGAAAGCCTTCAAAGCTTGAGGGTAGTACAAAGATATCAGCCATTTGGTAGGCGATGGGGGTTTGTGGGTACGACGTTTCATCGGCACGAACAACCCTGTTGTGCAATCTCTTTACGGAAATAAGTGTATCAAGTTCTATTCCGTACTTTATGTCTGATGGACCAACAAGAAGCAACTTAAAATAAGGCGGTAGAAATTCCAAAGCTTCAATCAACAGGTGAATGTTTTTTCTTTGTACCTGCTTTCCCAAATTTAAAATTACTTTGTCGTCGTAATCCATTCCCATATCACGCTTGGTGCTATGACGTTCTTGCTCGTTTACGGACACAAATAATTTTGGATCAACCCCGCTTTCTACAACAAAACACTTTTGCGGATCGGCGCCATAGTATTCAATTGCTTCTTTCTTGAGTTCTTCGCTAACAAAAATGTAGGCTGCGCCGGTTTTAATCGCCAGTTTGTCCGACCAAATACCCAAAGGCCAAGAAACATATTTTGAGAAAAACTTTGGCTCCTGACCTGCATCCTCAAGCTTCTTTTGTCTCCCGGCAAAAGTGTTGTGAAAATGGACAACAAGAGGTATTTTCAACTCGGGAGAGTTTTTAAAAAAGCGGTTGAGAAAAACTCTGTATGCGTACACCCATATACCAAAATGGCCGTGAGAGTGAATAAGGTCAACTCCGGCTTTGTCTTTCCAAAAAAAATAATACAAAAACATAAACGGGGCTGTGGTAAAAAAAATGCTGCCCGGAAACGGTTCTCTAACAAACGGGTGAAACTCTACACCCGGCAACCGCTCAAACGGCTTGGACAACCAACGCCCGCAAAAGATGTCAAAGGTATGCCCCAACTCAACCTGGGAACGCGTCAACTCGTACGGAGCCGGGGCAAGCCCACTCCAGGGCTGCGGCCAATCGTAAACTATTCTTAAAATTCTCATTTCACAACATCCTCAAGAATTTTTTCATATTTGCTCAACATAGTATCAAGGTTAAACTCCCTTTGCGCCTTTGCATAAGCTGCATCGCCCATTTTGCGGATTAAATCCGGTTTATTAACAAACTCTCTAATTGTATCTCTAAGATCTGCAATAATTCCAGATTTGACAAGATATCCGGTTGTACCGTTTTCTAGTGCATCCGAAATTCCACCGATATTGCTGGCTATAACCGGAAGTCCGCAAAACATGGCTTCAACGACCGCCATGGGAAATCCTTCGTAACGCAACGAGGGATACACAAAAACATTGGCTTGAGATAAAATTTCTGGTATCTTTTCCGGCGCTACGCGACCGACAAAAATTAATCTCTCGGACAGATGCAGTGATTTTACCAAACGCGCCAATTGCGGCAAATAAGGCCCATCACCGATCACGGAAAGTGTTACATTGTTTAGCCTACTTATTGCCTTTAAAAGGTTTTGCAGCCCTTTTGACCTTTCCAACCTTCCGATATAGACAAGCTTGAGCGGCTGATTATTTGGGTGAGCTTGGATAGGTCTCGCTCCCCCATCCACGCCGTTGTGTATCACTTCAACTTTTTGCGCGTCGACAAAAGTTTCATCAACAAGCGCGCTTTTCACAAAATTGGACACCGCAACTACCTTTTCCGACCCGTGAACGTATTCTCGCTGTCGAGAGAAAAAGCTTTTCAAAACATAGCCGGTATTCGAAACAATCTTTATCCATTCCCGCAAACCAACCATGTTGTTCAAAAACGTTTTGTACTCACTAATTATTGTGCCGTGGGCAACGGAAACCACCTTTATATTTAACTCCCACTTCCTCTTTATAACCCCAACCGCCGCGGAACTTTGCCCGATTACAACGTCAAACGGCTGCTTGGCGTGCTCTTCCTCAAACCTTTGTGCTGACCTTGTAAACCAGTTGTCTTTATTTCTTTCGCCAAAAAAGCCATCCATCTTGAAGGCGCAAGAAACAAAAATATAACGTACGCCGTTCTCAACAATAGAGTTCCGATCCAGCTCCAGTTTGGGAGAAAAAACAAACACCTCGTGCCCTCTTTTGGTCAAACCTTCGCACAAAGACTTATTCTGTGTCTCTATACCACCGTAACCCTTATGAAAGGTAGTCTTCTTGATGAATACTGCTATTCTCACTAATAAAGTTTAACAGATTACAAGGGCGTGCTTAATTCTTGGTCAGATAACGCGCTACTTCTTCCCTAAACCACTGCGAAATGCTCTTGTTATTGGTGATGAGTTTTATCTTTAGTTCTTTCAACGCCTCCTTGGGAAGATACACATTTGTACGTATCATATCCTCGCCCTCGTACTGCGATTTACTGCTTTTCTTCATTCCAAACAAACACTAGACACAATTGTGTCATTGTGTTACCATCCTTTTGGTGCTCAAAAAGCACCCAAAACAAATACGATCCGGAAGCGGGGCAGATGCTCTCAATCGGAAAGCCATAAAAGGGCCTTCTTTATAACCTCATGTCAACTGAGAGTGAGAAGCGTCAGCTCCCTTCCGGGTTGCTGATTGAGCCAATGATATACCGAAAGACCGCATTTCACAAGTCGTATCGGCGGGATTAGTCCGCAGCCCGAGACCAAGGAGAGAAAGGAGGTGAGGCCATGACCATATTCACGTTCGCTCCTTCCGACTACTCCGAGACTGACCCGGAACCTGAAGGAGACAATGACACTGACCTCGGAACATACGAAGAGGCGGCAGAAATACAGGAAGAAAGCGACCTGATCCAAAGCAACGACCCTTCCGTAAACGATCTACCAAGTGAGCGGTGAGGGCACGGCGCGGGGTGTTGTATTCCAAAATTCAATACAACACCCTAAGCAATCTCCATTCAAAAAGATGCTCACACAGGAACAACTACTCAAAAGAATACACCAGCTCAGTCCAATAATAGTCAACTGGATGGACACAACTGTAGTTGATAGGGTAGATCTAAAGGACAAGAAGGATCTTATCGACCGCGCACCCATAGCACCAATTATTACTACCGGATTCCTGCTGTCCGAAAATGACGATTATATACTGTTAGCGAGTGAATGTTTCATAGGCGAAGTTCGAAATACTGAAGATTTATATAGACAAAGTGCAGCAATACCAAAGGCTATGGTCGTTGAACGTCAGCAATTGATTATTGATCCCAAAAAAGAAGACTTTGTGTCAGATCACACAGGAAACTTAGATGAAATAGTTAAGACAAACAAGGCGATTGTTTACTGGAACGACGCAATGTATCTTCGTGATTCCAAAAGCAGAACAAAGCAATCAATTCTCAAACAGTGTGTGATCGGCAGTGTTCTCACCACCGGCATAATTATAAAAAGCAACGCTGACAAAACTCTTATCGCTTGGCAAGTCAATACCGATAAAAATATGGCTCATCAAATCCAGACGATACCGACACCGGCCATAAATCGTGTGTTCGGAATCTCTTCCATCGATACGCAAAACACTGAACCTAAAAAACCCAAGCCAGCTGTCAGAGTATAATTATACAAGTATCAAAGACTGGCCTGATCCGTCAAATGATATATAACGAAATAGTAAAAACAATAGGGCAACCATTACTGATTAAAAGTTACGACACAGTAGTAGTCAGAGAATTTCAAAGCATAGAACAGATAAAAGCCGCCGCGCATCTAGCTATACATTGGAATGTCGGATTTCTTATAGAACAAACGAACACCTTAATTAAGTTCGGGGCAGAATATGTAAGCGGTTTGTGGAGTTATCCAATAGTATGGCCAAAAAGTAATGTGGCTGAAGCGAGATGATAGATATCACAAAAAATCAACCGCAGTGAACAAAAATATTCGCAAACTTATAAAATATCTATTTGAACTTGATCAGCACGCTTTTATATACAAAAATAGCAACGAGAAGCTATTCAAGTTAATCAACAGCAACATATCATCAATAATAAAAGAGATCGTCGACCAATGTGGGTATCCCAACAAAAACAGAGAATTTGACATACTAATTCAGCATTGCAACGACTTGGATTTCAGCGAACGGTGTCTTAAAAAGTATCGCAATCTCATAAACAAAGATATGGTTCCGTACATGATAGATAGCATTGCAGTAAACAAGGGCAAGAAACAAATTTATGGTACGATAATTGAGACTGAAAAGAGGAGCGGAAAATATATAACAAAACCCCTACCGATCAGAGACAAAAAGAATTTAGATGAGCGAAGAAGGCGCTATGGACTCGAGCCCTTAGCAGTGTACCTTGAAAAATCCCAAGGGATATTTGTAAAAGTGATGGATGGAAAGAAGGCGAGCTCCTTAATAGAATAGAGCACAAATAAAGATGGTAACGAACCAATCCATATCCATGATACAAAATACAACAACAACGGAAATCTTTACATACGAAATTAACAGAGCTAGGATTAAGTCTGTGGTATATTGAAAAGTAATAAGAGCGTTTGCGCAGACAAGCAGAGAAGGAAGCCGAACGCGAGGCCGAACGTGAACGGCTTCGTCAGGAACAGGAGGAACAACGCCGACAGCAGAAAGGGAAGTAGGCCACCAACCAGGGTTAGGTAGATCAATGGATCCAACACGCAACACATCTACCTAACCCAATCTCACTCCACTCATGGTACACAAAGACACAGCAAAAAAAGCTGATCAACCAATTCTGATAAAACTTATGGATGCAGTGACCATCACCGACTCATGCAGCATGGATTATGTAACAAAACACGCGCAGTTAGAAACTCTATGGCTAGTCGGATTTTTGATAGAAATAAACAAAGAGTTTATCAAATTCAGTTCCGAACACACGTCAAGCGGGATATGGAAATATCCCGTGATATGGCCAAAGGAACACGTTGAGAAAGTATACAAATTGGTACCTGTTTCAAACGCTAAGAAACCAGTCGAGCTGCCCAAAGAGTTGCCCAGAATTGTACACGTCACTTGGGGAGACGGTCAATCAGCCACAGCCAATATTGCAACAAAGACGGTCATTGATAGAAATGTTGCTAAGCAAATAGATACAGTTGGGTTCCTTTTGATCAACGATTCGAAAAGGCTTGTACTTACGGAACAAATCAATTTGAGAACTGGTAACTTTAAAACCATACATGTAATATATCCAAAGTACTCTCGAAACATGCTACAACTTGTTCCAAACGGGGAAATAGATATCACAAAGGACCAAACATTCAGTTAAAATAAAACCATGCTATATAAGGACATAATAAAAAACGTAGGACAGCCTATATTGATCAGAATTCGAGACGCAATTGTCTCAAGAGAGTTCCAGAACATCGATTTTATCAAAAAGAATGCCCGGTTATCATTGCTATGGGACGTGGGTTTCTTAATCGAAATAAGTAACGGATTTGTAAAATACAGTTCAGAATATAACGGAAGGTTGTGGGATCACCCAGTAGTTTGGCCCTTGGCACAGGCAGAAAAGATTTACAAACTAGAGCCGAAGAAAAAGAGCAAACAAACCATGAAAACAGATTCAAATTTACCCGAAGTTGTATACAAAAATTGAGGTGACGGTCAGGCGGCCAACATCAGCATGCCAACTGAAAAAGTTATAGCACGAAACAAAGCGAAAGAAATGCACACAATAGGGTTTTTGCTCGTACAGGACAATTCAAGAATAGTACTTGCAGAGGAGTTGGACCTGGAAATAAACTCTGCCAGAACAACCCACGTCATTTATCCGGAATACGCAAAAAACATGATATACTTGGCACCAATCAAAGGGATAACTCCAGATTAAGGAAAACGACGAGTGGCTTGCGAGCTACATCACATATTGAGTGCGCAAAATTACGGAGGCAATTAAACAATAACCTGATTTACAAGCCGTATATGAGCCTTTTGAATAAGCCAACACAATAGATTACTTAGGTATTCTTAACAGAAAAAGATCATAAGGTAATACGGCAGATGGCTTGTGAACAACGAACGGCGACGTCTGGTAGCTGCTCCTGCAACTTTTTCCAAACGTCGCCATCTCATCGCCTTAGTGCTAAGTAAGCAGTGGATCCGTTTCCCTGATAACGAAGGGCGGGGCAACAAAGGCGTCGAATGTGGCCGCCACTTTCAGCGCCATTCGGACACGTACTTTGGGTAGCAAAAATTTCTCCGTACTTGCCAGCGACCCCAGCGCCAGAAGCTGCCCACTCCCAATCGCCCAAAATTCCCCAGACACTGGTGTCACATGGAAATCGCTGCTCACGATACAGAGCTGGTCACCAAAAGCGATCAGCACCGTGCCGTCCAGATCCGGCATTTTGTCCTTCTCGCGCAAATACTCCCTCTTCCTTGCCAATTCCTTAAGCGCCGGGACGAGAGTATCCAGAAGAACTTGTTCGAGGTTGAAGTCCTTTGCAGGGCCATCGGAGCCGAAGGTACTCCTGGAATCCGCACCCATCAACACCGTTCGTGTCTCTGAATCCTTCAGCCCAACTATGCACGTCATGGTCCTTTTCTACTTTGAGTTGTGTTTTGTTCACCGATTATACCATACTATAGGACGTAAGACTTTGGTTTATCAAAAACGTAAATCCTCTTCGGTAATGTCACCAACCGCATAGGTAAACATGCTTTCGGGAAGAAGGTACTTGTTTGCGACAGCAACAACATCGTCAAAAGTAACTCTTTGGATGGCGTTCATGTAATCAATGTGATCGCTATGGTCGCCTATTAACAACTCCCGGGTGTCATGAATGTCAACCCACGCGCTGGAAGTTTGGAGCCTGATTAGGCCGGATTTTGTTATTCTGTTCTTGAGGAGCGAAATGTAACTTTTGTCAAACTTTCCGGACTTTACTTGCGCAAGCGTTTCATTCACCAGTTCCAGCGATCTTCCCAGCGCGTCTTTTCGCACTTTATAATCTATGCCGAAAACACCGCAGTCGGCAGCCCTGAAAAGCGAACACCCAATAAAATACACCAATCCTTCTTTGACTCTAAGTTTCTCGCCAAGAAGAGATGTGAGCGACGACCCGCCCAAAAGCCCGCGAAGAAATAACAGTTTGGTTTCATCCTCGTGCCCAATTTTTACTGCCGGAAAGCCCATTTCAATACAAACGGCATCGGACTCGTCTTTTCTCCGCTTTACTCCCGTTTTGCCGGAAGTGTTAGGCTTGACCAAAGCATATGTTTTACCCACAACCGCTGGCAAAATATCATCAAATGTTTTTGTGATATCTTCTATATCAACATCCCCACAGCTTACAATGACCAAACCGTTTGGCAACTGATTTTTGTGAAAATCGACTATGTCTTCCCGCGTTACTTTCTTCACCGTTTCCAACGTACCAAACGCCAGCGTACGCATGGCCAGGGGAGCATTTGCAAACAACAGCTCACCCAACCCAACACCGGCTTGCACCGCAGGGCTTTGCAGCTTCCCGCTGATCTCCGTAAATATCGTTTTTCTCTCCTTCTCTACCGTCTCCTGTAAAAATAAAGGGTTATTGAAAATTTCACTAACTATGTCTTTGACCACGGCCAAATCATCTTTGCCTGCTACGGTAAATTCACAATAAATGCCTTCGTGGGAGGTTGCAGCGTTGGTATAACCGCCAATGTTTTGGATATACCGTTCAATAGCGTTTGCCCCCTTAAACTTCTCTGTCCCTTCAAAGAGCATGTGTTCAACAAAGTGCGCCAGGCCTTCTTTGCCTTTGGGGTCAAAGCGCGACCCGCTCTTTGACGCAAGCGTGATGGAAATAGGCGCCATTTCCTTTTTAAAGTGGAGCACGCCAACACCGTTAGACAATTTGTCTATTTGTTTTTCAACTTTAAAATCGCTTAGCCTAAATTTGCGCATAACTTACGAAAGAAAAAGTTTCTCCAATTCTCCAACGTTTTTTTCCAAGTCAAACAGTTCAACAGCTTTTTGGTACGCTACATCGCCAAGGCGGTTCCTCAAGTTGGCGTTGCCAAGCAGGGTTTCAATTGCATTGGCCAAGGCGGCTGAGTCTTTTTGCTCAACCAAAATTCCGCTTGTATCGTCAATGAGTTCGGTTATACTGCCAACGTGCGTGGTCACAATTGGTAACTTGGCGAGCGCGGCTTCCGCCACAAAGTTTGGAATTCCGTCCGTATCGCCATCAACGCTTTCAACGCTTGAGTGCACAAAAATTGCGGCTTTTTTGAAAAACTCTCTCACTTGCGCGTGGGGCAGACCTTTGCCTTCGCCGTGAATAAACACAACGTCGCCAACGCCAAGACTCTTTATAGTGTCGGCAAGCTTTTGATACAACGGACCGGGTCCAACAATGTGAAGCTCAAAAGCAAGCCCTTTGTCTTTTAGCAATTTGGCGGCTTCAATTGCATACTCTATGCCTTTTTTCTCAACCAGCCTCGAACCAACAAAAACCATCGGAGGCGATGCTTTTTGGCCAACATCGCCTGCAAAGTAGGTTTGGGCCGTGTCTATTCCGTGGTGAACCAGAACCACGTTTAGGCGCAAACCGCCTATTTCGGCGGCAACACCATCTAAAGCTTTTTTATTGCACACGGCGATGAATTTGGCGCTTTCCACTTTTTTTGCCACCAACTCACCGTCAACAAAAACGTCCCGCGCGTGCGCGGAGATGCTATACGGCACATTCAAAATGTTTGCGGCGATCATAACAAGCGTGGACGGTTCCGACAAAAAATGCGCGTGAATGTGATTTGGCCCATATTCCGTAAAGAGTTTGGCGTACCCCACCGCCTTTGCAAACTGCCAGACCCGCGGCGCAAGGCCAAAACCGCGCACCAGGGCACCGGCGTGTTTAATAGCAAACAAAAGCACCGCGGGCACGTCAACCACGGAAAGGCGCCTGTAAACGGTTTTCGCCTCAACACCGGCATTTGTCTCGCCAAGTCCCTTCTCCAACGAGAAGACCGTTACGTCGAGTTTATTGTGCCCAACAAGTTTTGAGACCTCACGCTCTATAAAGGTCTCGGTAAGCCCGGGAAATTGCGGAACAAAATACAAAACTTTCTTCATCTTTTTGAGCCGTTGCCCTTTCTGTTTAGCAAAACTCCCCTGGTTGTGCCGTTTAGGTCTTCCGAACCGTTGGTCCACTTGCCAACCGCGTGATAAACAAATCCGCGCGCTTCGGCGTCTTTGCCCACCAAAAGGTTTCGTCCGTCAAAAATGTGGTTGCCGGTTAACAAATTTTTGGCCTTGCCCAAGTCAATGTTTCTAAACCGGTTCCACTCGGTAAGTATGCAAATGGCGTTTGCCCCCTTTAGCGCGTCATACTCGTCTTTGGCGTAATAAACCTGATTATCGCCCAAAACGGCTTTGGCGGTTGCCGCGGCTTCCGGGTCGTAAACCCGCAACGCGGCCCCGTGACCTCGCAACACGCGCGCAACCCTAATTGCCACCGACTCACGCACGTCATCGGTGTTTTCTTTGAAAGCCAGACCCAGGCACGCAAGCGTGACTCCGTGCAAATTGTCGCCGAAAACGCGCAGAACCTTGGAAACAAAATAGTCCTTTTGCATGTCGTTTACCTCCATGACTCCACGCAACAGCTTAAAGTCATAATCCTGGTCGGTTGAGGTTTTGAACAGCGCGGAAACGTCTTTTGGAAAACATGAGCCCCCGAACCCAATTCCGGCGTTCAGAAACGCTCTGCCAATTCTCTTGTCAAAGCCCATTCCGGCGGCGACAACGGAAACGTCGGCTTTGGCGCGCTCGCACAGCTGCGCCAATTCATTTATGAACGAGATCTTTGTGGCAAGAAAAGCGTTTGAGGCGTATTTAACCATTTCGGCGGATCTCAAGTCGCATTCAACAATCGGCGATTTTAGATGGCTATACAACTCCTTCAGTTTTTTGAGCGCCGCAGACGAATTCGAGCCAATTACCGTTCTGTCGGTGTTTTGCATGTCTTCAATTGAATAACCTTCCCGCAAGAATTCCGGGTTAGACGCAACGTCAAACCTGGCGCCCTTTGGTGCGGCGGCTTTAATGATTGCGGCGACTTCCTCGTTTGTACCAACCGGAACCGTGCTTTTTGTGACAATAACTCTGTACGGGTCTTTTTCCTTCATTCCCTTGCCAATTGCCTGCGCAACCGCCCACACGGCCGAAAGGTCCGCGCCGCCGAATTTATCCTGCGGCGTGCCGACGCATATAAACACAACCTCGGCGTCTTTTATCCCCTCTTTCAAGTTGGTGGTAAAAGTGAGCTTTTTTTCGTTGATATTCTTTTTGACGAGCTGGGGCAAGCCTGGCTCAAAAATCGGCATCCTGCCTTTTTTGATCATGGCGATTTTATTCACGTCAATGTCAACTCCGACCACTTTGTTGCCCCAACCGGCAAATACGGCCGCGCCAACCAAACCAACATACCCGGTGCCTATTACACAAATATTCATAGCGAGTACTTTCCCAACATATCGTTTAGTTTTATGCGCAAAACCTCAATAAACATATCTATTGATTCGCCTACTACGCGCACCCTCACCGACGGCGTATGCGTCCAAGTGACCGGAACCGACTTAACTCTATATCCTAGGCGCAAAGCCACCACCAAAAGTTCGGCGTCAAAAGCCGAAACTCTTGGCTTTTTCGTTTCTGGGATGTTGTCGCCGAACAAAATCATATGGGCAAAAACGTCTCTGGCCGCGCCGTTTGTCATCACCTTAAAGCCGCACTGGGTATCGTCAAACCCCCGAATCAACAGCAATTTGATGACCAGGTTAAACACTTTTCCCATTAAGTGCCTTATCCACGGCTCGTTGCGGCGCGTTGCCCCAACGCCTTCGCGCGACGCAATTACTATATGGAAGTTCTGGTCGTTTATCCAAACCATTAGCCGTTTGAGTTCTTCAATGGGCGTAGCCATATCGGCGTCGCAAAGTAAAATGTATTTGCCCTGCGCCATCAAAACACCTGTTCTTACCGCAAAGGCCTTACCTTTGTGCGGATTCTTCACAAGCTTTATATGGTCTGCGTCTTCCTGGTGCGTTCTTATATAATTTTCAACAGCGGTGATCGTGCCGTCGGTGCTACCATCGTCAACAAACAAAATTTCAAAAAAAGCGCAGTAACCGCGCATAAAATTTAATATCTGGGTTAAAGTAGTTGAGGCAATTTTATCCTCGTTGTAGGCCGGTATAACAATGGAATATTCTGTGTCGGTCATATGTGTAAGTGCACTGATTATATCAAACTACGCTTTGGCTTTTCTCCATATGAACTTGCTGTAGACGGTAAAATTCCAAACCAGGCCAATAAGCACGCCAACCAGGAACGCCGCGTTTGCCACCAAAACGGTGTCGGCTATTTGGGCGGTTGCAAATTTTACTAGCCAGCTCCTAAACAGTATTGGAACGTAAGAGAAGGCGGCAAAGACAGCAAAGCTTTTGACGTTGTCGGCAACCGTGGCTTTCTTTCTGTCGCCAAAAGACCAAAAGTTGTTGAGGGTGTATGTAACGAGCATGGCGACAAAACCGGAAGCTGCGCTCGCGCTGGCGCTCGTCAAAAAAGTGAGGCGCAAAATGTTAAAAAGCGAGGAATCGGCAAATAGCCCGCAAACACCAACCGCAAGAAATTTGAAGAAACTTTGGCTTTCTTTAAATCGCAGCATTAAAACAACCTTCAGCGAATCCAAGGCATTATCGCGCTCCATCTTTGAGGTGCCGCGATCGCGCAGGCCAAAGGTTATTGGCACTTCTTTTATTTTTGCGCCTAGTTTGTGCATTTTATACAAAAGGTCCATTTTGTATGCAAAGCCTTTGGACGAGATTTGCGACAGGTCAATTTTGTCCACAAAATCCTTAACGCGCGAGGCCTTAAAACCGGTTGTGAAGTCGGTGATGCTAAAAAGTCCCAAAACAATCCTGGTGAAAATATTGCCGCCCACGCTCATAAATTTTCTGTAGAGCGACCACTCCTTTGGAATGCTGATGCCGTTTACATAACGCGATCCAATAACGTAGTCAAACCCCTCGTCAATGCCGGCGACCAGCTTTGCTATATCTGTGGGATTGTGTTGAAGGTCCGCGTCCATTTCAATAATCACATCGGCGGTTAGGTTTTTGACGGCGTAGTCAAACCCAAGCATGTAAGCGGCGCCCAAACCCGATTTTTGCGTTTCAACAATTACTTGAATAAAAGGGTACGTGCCGCTCATTTTGCGAAGTCGATCGGCGGTACCGTCGGGCGAATTACCATCAACAAAAAGCACCGTAAAGTCATGCGATGGAATTTTGTTAAATTCTTCGGCCAAAGCCGGCACCAATCTGTCAATATTTTCTGACTCGTTATAGGTTGGGATTATTACAACTACCTTCATAACCTTTCTATTGTACACCAGAGGCTTTGGGAGAAATCAGCCTTGAAGGCTAATTGTGGCAAAGAGAAGAAAAAAGACGAAGACGCCCACCAAAATGTATTCCAGGGCGATTAGCTTTGTGAGCCTGTTTTCCAACAAGGAATGACTAATTCCCCAAAAAGTGTAATACAGGCTGCCAAGCGCCGCGGATAGCACTTGGCCGGTTGCACTGTGCTTAAAGTAAACAAAGAAAAAGGCTGAGACTAGAAGGCCTAGTACCAGCACCAGGTAGTGCAGCCCGTGTTTGCCACTGTCTTCTTGTATAATGCCAAATTCGTCGAGGCTTTGCATATGGTTAACCATGTGTATATTCATTTATTTGAGTTCTCAAAGCATCTCGAAATGCCGAATCCTCATTTGGTTTTACGCTAGAAACAAGCTCCATGACCTTAGTAGCACTTTCAAGCATATATTGATTTTATACAAAATCTACGATTAGTACAATAAAACATTACTTCGGACAGCAGGTTTAATTCTCTTATATTTTGTTAAGAAGCCAACTTCTTTTCACTCGGATACCCCTTTTTAAGTTCTTCGAACGATTTGATTTTGTATTCATAGTTGACTAGATCATTCCTTTCCGTTTTTCTAGGTTCAAAGAGCACGCAATCTATGCCCAACTTATTTCCAGCAGCTATATCCTGTTCGCTATCACCAATCACTAATACATTTTTGTATTGCTTTTTGGTCACCCCTAGCAGCAGTAGGGCTTTTTTATAGCTCTCGGGGTTTGGTTTTAATTTAGATACGTCCTCTCTGGTGATAATTACATCAAAAAAATTGGGAAGGTTATTGTTATTAAAATAGCTTTGAACTAACACACTTGGCGTATTAGTAATTAGTGCTAGTTTATAATGGTTTTTCTTCAAATACTGCAAAACGTTCAAAGCTCCCTTGAACATAGTCGCCTTGGAATACGCCTTCAACACTAGCTCAAATAGCTGCCTATTAAATTCTTCATGATTGGATATACCACAGCTCACACATCCCACTGGATTTCCATATGCTTTAGCTAAAATTTCTTGGCTTGTGGCAGCTATATTGTATTTCCTAAATAGCTTTTTGTAAGCACGCATCCAAACAGGTAGAGAATTTACCAAAGTTCCATCCCAATCAAATAGGAAGAAGTTATACTGTTTCATTATTCAACCCTTGATAATTAACCTAATACTAGGACTGTTTTTTGTTAATTCTATTGCCTTAAGCGGGTCGGCTACTTTTATGAACAATTTTAATATAAACTCCTGTGGCTCATAGGGCACATAAATAGGCTTTCCGATTGCTAAAGCAAAGCCAATTTCCATTACAGCGCTGTTGCCAACATAGCCGTCTGGGTCAACGACATACAAGAAATCACTTTTTCTTATAGCTTCCAGATGTAGGGTTTCAAGCTCTTTAGGATCGGTTGTCTTTTCTCCATGAAATAAAACAAATTCCTCACCAGGGTTCTTGGGTGCAACATGGGATGGAGAAAGAACCATACAGGAATGGTCCTCAAAAGTTTCTACAACTTTTATGATTTCATTTAAATGCTTTCTGAAACTTCCGGATATTGTAGTTTTCATAGTGATATTTCCTCTTCTGCGTACTTAAGCAACAATCCATCATTTAGATTTTTATTGCTTGGTACAATTAAATTAACTCCTAATTTGTCAGCAATTGCCAGAGCTATAGCAGTACATGCAACTGCTCCGTCCATCCATTTTGGATTCTGGGGCATAAACTCATAAAGTCGGCTTTTCGGCATCTTTTTTATTTCGTTGTATTTCTCCAAAAATTTCGACTTTGTAATTTGTTTGGGGTGACTTGGTGATAGAAACGACTCTTCCAATGGATGCTTTGTGATTTCCATATAGTCTAATTCTCCTCCTGTGTGAATTAATACATCAGGTGTGTATTCGTTGTTATCCTCAAATTCCATCACCTCGTTTATAGCTGAGAACATTTCTTCTATCATTGCATCAGTTGGTGGGTCAACCTGCAAAAACTGTTCATTTAGTTTACTTACACCGATAGGAAAACTATAACGCTTGTTTATGCTATCCCTAGTACCGATTGTTACTTCTGTGCTTCCGCCGCCAACATTTATAGCAGCCAATCTTAAATCAGGTGAAAAATCATTAGTGACGCCCAAGTAGAAAAGCTCGGCTTCTTTTTCACCCGATATTATTTCCAAGTTCCAATTTAGTATTTCTTTTATCCTTTTTACTAACAAGTCAGAGTTCTTGGCCTTTCTTGCAATGCCTGTGGTAACTAGTTTAATGTTTTCTATTTTTTCGCCTTCCAGATATTTTTTATATCTCTTCAGTACCGCCAGTACACGTTCCATGGCTTCTTCTGTTATTAACAGCTTGGGATAGAAGTTTTCAGCCATGTTGACTGTCCTGACATCTTTATGAAAAACATTTTTGGTTTCGTATTCATATACGTTAAGTTTGACTGTACTGGAACCCAGGTCGATCAATGCAAACTTCGCTGATTTATGCATATTGCCTCCTTAAAATTAATTACTAACTATATGGTAATTGATTTTTATGCATTTTATGCATACTGTATGCTTTAAGATAAGGTAGAATGGACTATAAAAATAGAGATGACACTAAAAGTTTCTGGTGGAGCATGCTCCTTGAATTTGGAGAGGATGTTTTGGCTGTCAAACGGAGAAAGACAGGGCAAACTCAATCCGACATCGCACAAAAAACTGGTCTAAACCAGTCCGAAATATCAAGAATAGAGTCCGGTTTTACAAAGCCGAGGGATCTCCCAACTTTAGAAGCAGTTTGCCAAGCTTATCAATTATCAAATTCGGAAAAAGCTAAATATGTTGAACTAATAACCGGATACACTTCCCAAAACATCAGCGAATCTGAAGAAATAATTAACAACCTTTTGGAAGGACAAATACCTTTTATTGCTCACACCAACCGTTCAGGCTCCCCAAGAATAGCCATTGAACAAGCTGAACTTATTATGAACTGGGTAGAAAGTCAAAATATTAGTTTAGATAAATACAGTCAAAATACATTAAATAAGATCAGCTACCTGCTTCTGGAAGAATCTGCAGCTTGGTGGGACTCTACATCGACACAACTCGTGGACAGTAGAACAGCTAAGATTTTGGATAAGATGCAACAATTAACAGCAGCAGGCAAAAGAAGCAATACCATTGCAACTTTGTATCTCGATATTAACAAAGGTTTTCACGATTATATCAAGCAGGATTACAGTAAAGCTACCAGTATATTCTCTGAAATACGAAATTCTGTATTTTTTGCCGGAAACCCTTGGGAGATAGAAGTATTGCGTGCAAGTACAATAACCCTAGGAAAAACAGGAGATTTTAATGGCTTAAAACATAATGAAAATAATGTGCTTAATAAGATTAAATTTGAGAAGCTAACCCCTCAAAATAAAGGCTATTTGCTCGAAGGTTTGGGTAGGGCATACTTAGAGTTTGATTTACCACAAAGCAAAAAATATTTGCAGGAATCGTACAGTTGGATAGAAATTGCAAGAGGGATGCCTGAATTTTTAAACGTACGTTTTGTGCAAAGCGTTAGAAGCAATCTTCTAATGATGAAAAGAGCAAAAGAGGAAACAAGAAAAATACTGACCTTCGCTGAACCTGCCCTAGTAGAAACTGAAAGAAGCGGTCTTGTAAGACATAGAAATCAAATATTAGAAATAATAAATTCAGCGGCTTAATCAAACTCTTCCTTTATTTCTCTTTTGCAGGTTTGTTAAATTGTTTCTCCTGTTTCCCAACATCCCCCGGTTCGAAAACTTTACTTCTATTTTCTAATATCATGCCTTTCATAGAGGTACTATTATACTTTCGGTCGAGATGGGATAATCAAGGCTCACCTGCTCTAAAGTATAGTTCCGGGCGAAAGCACAAACAACACACCCAAAATGGCAAAGAGCAAAATTGCTATGTGGGCAACGGTGTGGCCGGTAAATTTGAGAATGCCCTTTTTCTTTGAATACCAAACGTCAAGCGCAAACAAAGCCAAAACAAAGCTGCCGAACAAAATGCCTATTGATTTGGAGGCTATGGAAACGTCGACGGCGGGGAGAACTTGCTGCGGTGATGGGATGAGGGCGGGCTGAGGCGCTTCTTGCGGGTTGGCGGGAGCCAACGCCGCAAGAAGCGCCCCCTCCTCCTCCTTGGACACAACCGCCGACAAAACCTTTGGCGTGCCAAACAGCTGAACAACAAGCGTCGTCTCGTACCCATCCAGAACTCCATTTACTACCGCAAAACCAATCTCATCGTAATTGCCGTTTAGCAGGTTTTGCCTGTGCGATGTCGACTTCATCCACGCGTCAACAACCTGGTCCGAACTGTTAAAGTTCTTGGCCAAATTCTCTCCGGCATACGTATAGTCATAGTCTTGGGACAGAATAAAAGTCCACGGGTCCGTGCCGTCGGGAGCTATGTGCGCCCAATAGTTGTTCTTGAACATATGCTGGGCTTTTAAGTTCGCGGCTTTGGTCAACTGCGGATTTAGCCGCAACGGCTCAAGCCCCTGCTTTTCGCGCATCTCGTTTGTATCGGTCAATAAATCAACAATATTGATGTTTGAGGCGTATCCCAAGACTCCGGGAAAAAACAAAGGCAATATTCTAAATAGCGCAAAGACAACCAGAATCAGCCCAATGTACGCCACCAAGGCCGCGTTTGACAAAAGCCGTGCCCTGGTCTGAAGTACAGCGTGCGGCACAAAGTGGTGAATAAACTGATATTTTTCTAAAGCAGCCAGATTTTGGCTCGGCAGAGTTGTATGTACGAGCATTAAGGAGATTATAGCATCGGTGTTATGATACAAACATGTTTAAGCTCAAAGACCTTGGGGTGTCTTGGTCAAAAGAAAAAACATCTGGCGGTGTGCCCGTTAACTTCTTTGAAAAAAAAGGGAGTCCCGTTGGCGTTATCATTGCGTTCCCAATAGGATCAAAGGACGACCCAACGGATAAAGAAGGCTTAGTACACCTGTTTGAGCATCTGCTCCTTGACGCAAACGAGAACCTACACGCCCAAATAGAGCGCTTGGGGGGCTGGATAAACGGATACACATCCAAAGAGGAAATGGCCATTTACGCACAATTCGGTGACTTCGGTGATTTTGACAAGGCAGCCAAGTTACTAATCGACACGTTTTGCAACTTTGCCATCTCCGATAAAATCCTCAATAACGCCAAAAACGTTGTAACGCAGGAGTTGCTGAGCGAAACCGGCAACGCGCCTGTTCTGCTCGACTCTCTAAGAGACAAAGCTTTTTTCAAAAACACATCTTATGAACACCATATTATTGGTACGGAGGAAGATATAAAAACCTTCTCGTTAGAGGACATAACACGCGTACACAAACATGTAATGAGTTTGTCGCCGGTTGTACTTGTTATAGGAGAAGTGGATAAAGAGAAGGCACTGGCGGTGTTGGACAAAAGTCTGCCTTTCAAAACAAATACGCACAAACGCAACATCAAGCGCGTAAATTCGGATGCAATCGAAAACAAGATTCACAAAACCGAAACCGATTTCATAAACACTTCAATAGCATTTAAAGGGGTGCCGGTTTTCGACAGCGATATGTTAATTCTTGACTTTATAGTCACCGCATTGGGGAGGGGTAGTTCATCAATTTTGGTAAGAGAAGTACGAAAAAAGTTAGGGCTGGTTTATGACATACGTGGAAGAAATATTGCGTACGCCGCCGCAGGTGTCGTGGAATTCAACTTTGGCGTCAATAAAACCGAAGTTGCGCAAGTTGCTGATTGTATCCAAAAACAAATAGATCTGATCAAGAGTGACGGATTGAAAAGAGAAGACCTGGAACTGACCAAAAAGCGAATGCTAAAATCGGCAAAGGTTGATTACGAAAGCTTGCTTTCTTTAGGATTTTTCCACATAACCGGCGAGCTTTTCTCGCCCGGCAACTACCTTGACTTGGAAAAGTACATTAACGCATTCCAGAGAGTGTCAAACACAGAAATAGTTACAACCGCGAGAAAGTATCTAAACAGGGAAAACATGGGTATTTGCGCGGTTGGGAACATTTCCAACACCTCGCGGTTGTTTTGAAAGCAGCCAGACCGAGAGCCTGCGCAAATGGAGATCTATTGCGTTATAAACGGACGTTTTTTGAAAGTACACCGGCCCAATTGGGCTGAAGAAGCCTTCCTCCGCCGAGCCTTCCACAATGGCGGTTGAACCAAACAGAACAAGAAAAACTCCGGTTAGATAAAGTAAATCAGAGTAGTTTGCATTAAACAGCGTGTTGGTCACAATTCCATAGAAGAAAAAGCAGTCGCCAACAAACCATGCAGCTTGGCCGAGGATGATGTATACAAAACTCATCGCCACCGTCTTTCCCCAATCGGCCGCCCGCGTGACGTATATGTACGTTGACAACATCATCATTGAAAACGATTCAACCATATAGTAGTAGAGCAGGTAGGTTTTCAGATCTGATTGATGGAAAAGCAGCGAAACGACAACGTACATAAGCCCGCCAAAGATAGCCGCAAAAATCACTGATTTAAGCAAATTAGAAAACACAACTCTTGCGTCCATGCGTTTTTCCGAAAGCTGAATTATCCCAAAGACATATATTGGGTATTGGATGACGTAAAGTACGTCGGAAAAGGAGGGAAATGCCGTCTCTATACCTCTGACAAAGTCGTAGTAGAACCAGAGCATTGTTCCAAACCCAAAAAGCACCATTCCAAGGGCGATCATAGTTACAGGGGTTTTCTGTAAAATTATTACTGGGTAGTTATGTGTGGAAACGGCGGTTGCCAAGCTTAAAGCGAACGCATATAATCCCATACCAAGATTGAAAAAAGTGTTTCCTAAACCATCGCGGCTTCCAGTAAGGGTGAGAATCAACCACCAAGCAAGCAGACTAAAGAAGTTGACTAAAATAAGGGTTCTGCCTTTAGACATAGCTCAGGTTTGAGCATTGTGTTGTTTATAAACGCTAATGCTAATTATGTCAATACCTATACGTGTGTACACAACATACGTACGTGGTTTCCTTCCCAGCTTAGCCGATTTTGACAAAAATTAGTTCATATAGTACTATAACCTATAGGAATAAGTTTTTGCCGTTTTGCTTCGTTGCTTTCGCCTGCCATATTTATTAAATATGGACAGAAAAAAGAAAAAACAAATATTAGCCTCACCAATCCAGCACATAGATATAACTAAAGTCAATGTAACTTCCCTCATAGATCAAATGCGGCACATGGGGTTTTCCTCTCGCGAGTTGGCCAGAGCAACGGACATTTACGTAAAAATGCTTCAAGACAAGAACTGCGTAATAGCGCTCACTTTGGCCGGAAGCACAAGCTCGGCCGGGTGTATGAATCTTTACGCCGATTTAATCAAATACAACATGGTCGACGTTATTGTCGCCACGGGCGCGAGTATTGTTGATATGGATTTTTTTGAAGCGCTCGGATTCAAACACTATCAGGGAGAAATTAACGCAAACAACTCAATGCTAAGAAGCCTCTATGTCGACCGGATTTACGATACATACATTGATGAAAAAGAACTTCAAAACTGCGATAAAGCCATTAAAGAGATTGCAGACAGCCTGGAATCACGCCCATATACATCGCGCGAATTCATATACGAAATGGGAAAATATCTAACCAAACACTCAAAAAAGAAGATTTCGTTAGTTGAGCTGGCATATAAACACAACGTGCCAATATTCTGCCCGGCTTTTTCGGACAGCAGTGCGGGCTTTGGTTTGGTGTTGCACCAAGTAGGCCGCCCCGACAAACACGTAACCATAGATTCTGTTCGTGATTTCTACGAACTCACACAAATAAAAATAAACGCCAAAACAACCGGAATGGTAATGATTGGCGGCGGCACACCAAAAAACTTCTGGCAAGACACAGTAGTTTGCGCGGAAGTACTGGGTAAAAATGTACCCATGCACAAATACGCAGTGCAAATAACTGTTGCCGACGTGCGAGACGGAGCATGTTCAAGCTCTACATTAAAAGAAGCACAGTCGTGGGGCAAGGTTGATACAGCATACGAACAAATGGTCTACGCTGAGGCAACCGTGGCTTTGCCAATTATGGCCGCTTACGCACTAAAAAAAGGTGTTTGGACAAACGCCAGACCGCGAAGAAGTTTGAACAACATGTTTAAATAAATTATGCCACTGGATATACAAAAAATTCAGAAAGGCACAACTAGCTGGGTACACCCAGGCTTGGATCTCAGAAAGAGTCCCATAGAGGGGTTTGGCCTATTCGCAAAAGAAAAAATAAAAAAAGGAACAAAAGTATCGGTTTTCGGTGGTAAGGTTTATACATCCGATGAGATTGACAAAATGCCCAAGAATTCCTATGTGGCGAATGTAGCATCACAGCTGGACAACGATTTTTTCCTTGGTCCCTTGAAGAAACCAAAAAGTGCGGAAGACTATGAATGGGGATTTTTCGTAAATCACAGTTGCAATCCCAACACAAAAATATGGAGATCCGTGTTTCTGGTTGCAATTAAAAACATAAAACCCGGTGATGAAATAACTTTCAATTATGCGCATTCACACAATAAAGGCCTGGGTTTTACATGCAAATGTGGCAGCAAGAATTGCAGAAAATTTGTGAGCAACAGTGACTACCTTAACAAAGCTTTTTATACAAAAAATCGGAGCAACATTGTGGGGTGGATGAAAGATCTAGTCGAAACCGCTTGACTCCTAAAACAGAACAACGCACCAACAGCCGTGTCTAACTGTTGGTGCGATATCTCTGATTCTCGGAACTCACGGGACTTTGTACAACTCATAAAGCTTATGCCCCCCCGTCGAGATCACCACAACCCCCGCGGCCACGACCGCAAACCAGACTGCTTTTTCCCAGGTCATTGTTTTGTCAGCACCTGCAGTAATAACTGCGGACACGATGGCACCAACCTCCCAAAACGCGGCCACGATCACCACGTTAATTGGGGCGATCATAAACCCGGCGAAATACAAGCCGAAAGCCAGTAGCAACAAACTGCCCGCCCTCACCACAGGCATCAACTTGTATACGCGGGCCATCGCGATTACCTGTCCCTCCGAAATTCCCCATGGGATTGCCGAGAGAACCACCAGGGCAATGCCCACAACTATTCTCAAGTTGCCGGGGCCGGTAATCCATTTGATAAGCATGACTCCCTCCTTGGGATAGTAGATTTACTGTATTTTACCATCAAGCCAACAGCATTACAACTATAGGTTGTTCTCTTGTTACTTTTGTGTTAGAATCGCGCCATATGAAAAACACAATAAAATTTGGAAGTCACCTCATATACGATGCTTATGGATGTAATCCAAAAAAGCTGGACGATCTGGAATACTGCAAAAAAGTCCTCAACAACCTTGTAGAAATCGCCGGAATGAGAAAACTTGCGGAGCCTATGTTGATCAAAGCCGATAGCAACGAGACTTTAGGCGGCAAAGACCCGGGCGGTGTGAGCGGATTTGTAATAATACAGGAATCGCACATTAGCCTGCATTCATTCACAAGAAGGGGTTTTGTCACAATAGACTTGTATTCGTGCAAAGAGTTTGACGCGGCCGATGTAGTGACCTACCTAGACAAGGCTTTTGAAGCCAAAAACACCGATATTATAAAAATGGATCGGGGTTTGAAGTATCCTTCTGATAATATCTATTAAGCGCTGGGGACGTGTATCACCAGTTATATAATCTTGACGTGAAAGCTTGTGATGTGGAGAATATAACAGTAGTGGGAAAAGTTGTCACAATAACTTCTGCTTGTCTTACTGCTCTAGCCATCCTGTACTGGCTGTTCCTGCAGATCTACATGCCAGAGTCGAGTATCTACTACACAGTGTTTACTTTCTTTCTTATCGCGTTACCACTATTAGGAATTATTAATGGTATCTTAATACAGAAGGCTTGGGGTGGCTTTGAAAGCTTCGTTGGGCGGAGCGTTATATGCACATCCGCTGGCCTTATGATGTGGGCACTAGGTATGGGAATATCCACATATCTGGAAATAGCCAATCATGAGATACCATATCCTGGCATTCCCGACTACTTTTTCGTTCTAATAGACCCGCTATACGCGTTAAGCCTTGTGTCGATAATGCGTTTCTCCGGCGCGCGCACGAATATGAAAAGAGTGTGGGCACTATTTCTTCTGTTTACAATACCTCTAATATCAATATTTATAAATTTCAAGATTTTTTTTGGCAGTACAGACTACTTTGAAACGATCGATTATCCAGTCGTATTCAACATCATATACACGTTCGGAAGCGTGTTAGTCATGATATTGGCAGTTTTAACTATAGTATTAAGTATAACCAGACTTGGTGGAAAAATGAGACTTGCTATATACATGCTGTTCCTTGGCATAGTTCTTCAATATATGGGGGACATTACCTACTCAATACTACTGTCAAAAGATTCACTCTATAGTGGCAACCTTTCCGACTTCATATACTTCCTCTCTATAGCCTTCGTAACAATTGGACTTTCCAGGCTAAATACTGATAGACTCAATGGTGGGAATGGCATTAGTGTTGACAATGGGGTTGTATCCTAACGAAATATTCAGGGAAATTATAGCCGAGCAGAGCCAAGTGATTGGAACAAAGCTTGCTCACGCACGGGCACTTTTAACCGGTGGCCTCACTTTTACATCGCCGCAGCAACACGAGGTTGCGCTCACGCAAGACCCAAAAAACACACTTTCAAAGCTGGTAAGCTCGTACGAGGAAATATTCGGCGAGGCGTCGGTTGACGTTTGTTTGGACGTGATAAAAAGAATGCCAATGGAGCAGATGTCTCAATATCTCCCCGAGGACATAAAACAACGGGTAGGGTAACCGGCTGGAGATATTTCAGCGTTTCTTCCAAATTTCAATTATGTGATACCATTTATTTAATGAAGCAGCTCAAAGGCAAATATGCCAAGAAATT
>Ga0209210_1000551_pt1 | contig 38904 bp, 40 predicted proteins | sample RifGroA1_FD_183991 | JGI IMG/M metagenome (GOLD analysis project Ga0209210, IMG submission 183991) | Contaminated groundwater microbial communities from Rifle, Colorado, USA - Rifle Groundwater A1 (SPAdes) (version 2) | ecosystem: Environmental > Aquatic > Deep subsurface > Groundwater >...
AAGCTGATTCCAAAGCTAATTTCTTAATTTCGTTCTTTTATATTGTTTATTTGTAGATTAATAGATTTATATATTTGTAGATTTAATCTTCGCCGCGTTCGTCCCCCGTATGAGAGCAAAGCACCATACGGGGCCATGTACCGTGCTTGCACTGGTACATGGTAGCGGCCTAATTATATGTATTATGTATATATTTTGAGAAGTCAACGCGACGGAAAGCTGTATACAGGATTCTCAACTGATCTGAAAAGAAGGATGCAAGAACATAAACAGAAAAAAACACATACTACTGCAAGGATGGGTGACATAACACTTATTTACTATGAAGCATTCCTATCAGAAAAAGATGCTCGGGAAAGAGAGATATACTTAAAAACAACACAAGGAAAAAGAACATTAAAATTAATGCTGAAACATACGTTTGCCGCGTTCGTCCCGTAAACCAGAGCAGAGCACGGTTTACGGTTTTGGCGCGTTCGTCTAGAGGCCTAGGACGGTTGGTTCTCAACCAACAAATCACCGGTTCGAATCCGGTACGCGCTACAAAATACTACATACGCTTGGCGGCGGGCAGGTCAACGTGTAGATCGCCGGTTCGCCGTGCCCGTCCGTAGCTTCTGAGCGTAGGAGGGAATCCGACTGGGGGTACTGAGTCTAAGCTTATTTAATTTGCTGCAATATCGAATCGTAATAATTTATAAGTTTTTGAGCGTTTTGGAATACTACTTCATTCATTTCTGGACGAGAGTATTTTTCATATGTTTGAACCGATCTGCTCCATATTCCCATTCCAAACTCCTTACCCTGTTTGATTATGTCAGGATTAAGAAAGTCAGTAGGATTCCAGTCATGTTCGCTAAAAGAATATGCTGATTTCACTTGCGTTCTGTATTTTGCGTCACGATCCCGATCCGCCGGAAATCCTGGATACATATTAATTAAATCCCGATCAAAAGCTTCAACTACTTTTTTTGTTCCCTTTGGAAGCAATAATCCAGCATCAATAAATTTTTGAACGTTAAATGTAAATGCAAAGTAATACTTTCTTTCAAAATTGATAGAAAACGCTTTAATATAATCCAGTAATTCATCTTCCGACTTTAACTTTTCCGCCTCATGCATTAATAAAACGTGGAAAAAACCTTTAAGTGCGTAGTCAATATCATGAGGCTGATATTCAATGTCAATAAGAATATGTTGGGCGATATCTATAAGATCTTTGCTTGGTTTATTAAAAGGAATAATTTCGCCTTCTATCATACGGTGATAGTATAGTACAGACGTTCTGTTTATACAAAAAGATTAGATTTCGATTCTAATATCTTATGGTAGTCAGAGCATAATCGGGATTGAGGCTAGGTTGAAGAATCTTATTCCACTCACTCATTGAGTGTAGAAGTTGGTTCCAACGAAGAATCATCTGGGTACTTGTCCCCTGTACGAGAGCGAAGCACCGTACGGGGCCATGTACTGTGCTTGTGCACTAGTACATGGTAGTGGCCTAGGACGGTTGGTTCTCAACCAACAAATCATCGGTTCGAATCCGATACGCGCTACAAATTCAAATCGCGCTTGATTGGAAAAAATCATCCATAATACTAATAAAAGAAAGGGCATGGATAAGAAAAAAGATTGATGAGATTGGCGTTGATACGCTCTCTGAAGTTATTAAAAAAGCCGTAAAGGTGAGGAAATGTGCCTATTCACCATATTCCAAATACATGGTTGGCGCGGCAGTGCTTTGTACATCCGGTGCCATCTATGCATCATGCAATGCCGAGGTCGTATCCTATACTGAAACCGACCATGCGGAACGGAGCGCCATCACAAAAGCCATTAGCGCGGGAGAAATGAAACGGAACGGCCAATGTTTTATTAAGGCGGTAACCATCTCCCACCCCGGAGAATCAGGTCCCTGCGGAGGGTGCAGGCAACGCATTGCCGAACATTGTGAGAATGCACTTATCATCGATACGGACGGCAAAGGCAGGATACAGGCTGTAACGTCACTCAAAACCCTCTTTTTCTACGCTTTCACCCCGGAACATTTAAAAAAATAGAACTATCCAAGAGAGTACTTCAGTTTTTTTAAAAATGTTCTGTGATACAATTTCCAAATGATATACCATCCCCGCGACCGCTTCCGCTGTAAAAATTCCGGAATTATTCAGGGAAAACTATTATTTTTTTTATTAGCCATAGGCATCCTTAGTCTTCTTTTTTATTTTCTGTACAAACCATCAACCTCTGTTGTTTCGCCTATTCCTCAAAAAGACATGTTTTCTTTTCTACTTCCTATCTTTTCCCGGAAAAAAAATCCGGATGAGCTGAAAAAGAAAATTATTGAGGCAATCGGAACAACAATTCCTGAATATTCCGTCATGGTCAAAGATCTTAAAAATGATTTTTCCATTGATATGAATGCGAATACTATCTTTACCGGAGCGTCGGTTAATAAGCTCCCGATTCTCGGAACGCTTTACTATCTTGCCCAAAAAGGAGATATTGATCTGGATCGACAAATCACGATACAGCCTGAAGATATTCAGGACTACGGAACCGGCCAAATCCGATACGATCAACCCGGAACCATGTACAGCGTCAAAACGCTTAGCCGGCTCATGATGCAAAAAAGCGACAATACAGCTGCGTATATCTTAGGCCGGCAGGTCATCGGTATCCCAAAAATCCAGCAGCTTATCACCAGCTGGGGGATGACACAGACCGATATGGAAAATAACAAGACCTCAAATACCGATATTGCTCTCCTCATGGAAAAAATCTATAGGGAAAAAGTCGCAAATAAGGCTCTGACGTTGGAAATGCTATCGTTTCTCAAAGACGGAACTATCGAAGACCGGATCCCGGCACTCTTACCAAAAGAAACAGTTGTCTACCATAAAACCGGCAATGGCGTAGGATTTCTGCATGATGTCGGGATCGTTGTTGGCCCAAAAACAACGTATTACATCGGCATGTTCACAAGCGGAGTTCCTGATGAAGCGGAGGCAGTCCGGATATTAGCCACTATCTCGCGGATTGTCTATGATTTTATGAAGTGATAGGACGTATTTTTCTCTGTCATCGCGAGTTCCGCTTTGCGGGATGTGGCGATCTTTATTATAGGGATTGCTTCGTCTCCCGACGTGACGCCGGGATCCTCGCAATGACAATAAAAGCAACTACTTCCCTTTTTTCTTCGGAGATTTAGCAAGAGCTACTTGGAGCACCTCATCCATGTGCTCAACGAAGATAAATGAGAGGTCTTTGGTCACGCTTTTCGGGATATCCTCCAAATCTTTTTTGTTATTTTTCGGGAGCATTACGGTTTTGATGCCTGCTCTGTGGGCTGCAATGACTTTTTCCTTTACGCCTCCGATCTCCAAAACCCTGCCCCGAAGCGTAATTTCTCCGGTCATGGCAACAGCCCGCTTTACGGGAGTTTTGGTAAGAGCCGATACGAGCGCTGTAGCAATAGCAGCTCCTGCTGACGGGCCGTCTTTGGGAACTGCTCCTTCCGGCACATGAATATGCACGTCTAATTTCTGGAAAAAGTTTTCCGCAAGCCCGAATTTTTTGTACCTGCTCCTCACATAGGACAGAGCCGCCTGAGCTGATTCCTTCATCACGTCGCCCAACTGTCCGGTTAAGGTTATTCCTGCTTTTCCGGGCATGAGCGCAACCTCAATGAATAAAATTTCTCCTCCTGCTTCCGTCCAGGCCATGCCGGTAGACATACCGATTTCGTCTTTTTTCTCGGCGAGTATGGAACTGAATTTATACGGGCCTAAGTATTTGGGCAAATCACCTCTTCCGATTTCGAATGTTTTTTTGTTTTGTGCCTCGGTATCCGCAATTTTCCTAGCAATTTTCCTGAAAATCGACGCGGTTTCCCGCTCAAGATTCCGGACTCCTGCTTCCCTGGTATAGCGCCTGATAAGCTCATACAGCGCCCCGTCTGTCATGGAAACAGTGTTATCGGGAATCCCGTGAACGATCCGCTGCTTTTCAAAAAGAAAATCCTTCACGATATGGTATTTTTCTTCCTCCGTGTATCCGGGAAAATGGATAATCTCCAAACGGTCCCGTAAAGCAGGCGGAATGGTATCCAGGATATTGCAGGTCGTGATGAAAAACACGTCAGAAAGATCAAACGCGACTTCCAGGTAGTGATCGGAAAAAGCATAGTTCTGTTCCGGATCCAATGCCTCCAACAACGCTGCGGAAGGATCTCCCCGAAAGTCCGCTCCTACTTTGTCAATCTCATCCAGCATAAAAACCGGATTTTTTGTCCCTGCCTGTTTAATCCCCTGGATGATTCTGCCGGGCATGGCTCCGACATACGTTCTCCTGTGGCCTCTGATTTCCGCCTCGTCCCTGATGCCTCCGAGTGACATTTTGACGAATTTTCTTCCTATGGACCGGGCAATAGATTTCCCGATAGATGTTTTTCCGACTCCCGGAGGTCCGACAAAGCAGAGGATGGTAGGAGATTTTCCTTTTTGTTTTCCATCTTTTTCTTTTCCTTCTTCCTCCTGATTCTGATGCATACGCAGCTTCATCACTGCTAAATACTCTAAAATACGTTCCTTTATTTTTATCAGGCCGTAATGATCTTCGTTTAACACGCGTTCTGCATCTTTTATGCGGACATTGTTGGGGCTTGCCACAGCCCACGGAAGCTCCACGAGTGTCTCCAGATACGTGCGGACATAGGATGTTTCAGGATTATACTGAGACATTTTAGAGAGACGCGATAATTCCTTATCCGCTTTTGACCGCACTTCCTCAGGCATTCCGGCTTTTTTTATTTTGTCCCGAAGCTCTTTGGTGTCTTTATCATCATCGTCGTCTCCTAATTCTTTTTCAATTGTTTTTATCCGTTCCCGAAGCACCTGTTCTTTGACGTTTTTATCAAATTTTTCCTGTGTTTTGGTAGCGATATTTTGTTCAATCTCTAATATTTTTATCTCATGAGACAAAAATTGCGTTTCCTGAGTCAACCGCTCTTTGACAAAAGACAGTTCAAGAAGCGCCTGCCGCTCCCTGGGTTTGAGATCCAAAATTGACGCAAATTGGTAGGAAATAGTAAGAGGGGTGCTGCCGGACATGATATTCATGAATGTGAGAAAATCAATGGTTTTTCCCAGTTTGACGGCGCGTCTGAGTTCGGAAACAAGATGGTTGGAAAGCGCTTTCATTTCATCATCATCAATCGCGATATCTATGATCTCTCGGGCTTTGGCTATAAAGAACGGATCCACAGTTTCAAACGACTGCACTTCAACTTTTGTCAATCCCCTGACAAGCGCATTAATTTCACCTTCATTTTTCATCATCTGAACAATCTCCCCGACAGTTCCGATCTGATACAGATCCGAGGGTACGGGATCATTTATGCTGGTATTTTTCTGCATGATGAAAATAACCCGTTTCCCTGTGGTTTGCGCGGCATCAATGGCGGAAACCGATCGGACCCTGCCGAACGTCAGAATCATCTCCGTTCCGGGAAATACCACCCCATCCCGTATAGGAACGACCGGCAATACAATATCCTGTTGTGTATAAAGGTCTGCCATACTGATATTCGGGTGACACACCTTTGTCATTGCGATCCCGAGCGAAGTCGAGGGAGAAGCAATCTTTATTATAGAGATTGCCACGTCGCTTGCGTTCCTCGCAATGACAAAAAATACATTCTATATTTAGCAGTCAAGTATAACAACTGCTAATTTGAAAGTCAACACGCTTACTGAAACATGTTTAAAAAATCATCCCGTTTGGGAATCCCTAAGGGAAAATCGACAAGAGGCGTCCGGGCAACAGCTTCACGGTCTTCTGATGTTTCTTTCTGTTCCTGATACAAAACCCCCAAAGGAATTGTATCCCCCCATTCCATGGACTTCTCAAGCGCAGTGTGTTTTTCTTTTTGAGGTTCAACCGTATAGATGCGTTTCCGATACCATCCGTAGTCATGAATCTTATCAAACGTCACGCAGGGCTGAAGGATATCGACAACCGAAAAACCTTTATGGAGTATGGCTTTTGCCAGAATTTCAGTCAACTGCGGTATGTCTCCGGCAAATCCGCGGCTCACAAACGTTCCTCCGGCAACAAGAGCCAAAGACAACGGATTGAGAGGAAGTTCCATAACCCCTCCCGGAGTTGATTTTGTCTCCAGACCCTTTTGCGCTGTCGGCGATGCCTGTCCCGTGGTCAAACCATAGACCTGGTTGTCATGTACTAGTACGGTAATGTTGGGATTCCTTTTTGCTGCATGCAGAAAATGATTGCCGCCCTCTCCTATACAGTCTCCGTCTCCGGTTACTGCGATGACGGTCAGTTTGCTGTTTGCCAGCTTTATCCCCTGGGCAACAGGGAGAGCTCTTCCGTGGAGTCCTTCAACTCCGTACACGTGCATCCAATCCCGCATATTTCCATGACACCCGACCCCGTATACGATAACGACGTTGTGATTTGGGACAGCAAGCTTCGTCAAAGCGTTTTTCAGAGCCATCCATATCCCGAAGTTACCGCACCCAGGGCACCAGGTGGGAGTGATATCTGTTTTATAAATGTCCGATGTAATCATAGTATCTTTTAAGATTAATTAAGGTTTTTCCCAATTTAAAATTCAAAATTTAAAATTTAAAATTAATTTCAAATTTCAAATTTAAAATTTCAAATTTTCAATAATCTCCTCCGGGTACCACTGTCTTCCGTCATACTTTAACAGCTTTTCTTGTATGTCAACGCCCGACACCTGCATAATGAGTTTTGCCAATTGGCCCGTTCCGTTACCCTCAACATCAACCAGCCGTTTTTCGCTTTGTAAAAGTTTTTTCAGTTTTTCTCCGTCAAGCGGATATACCCATGAAAAATGGATGAGTTTGGTCCTCATGCCTTTCTCCTGCAATATTTTCATCGCTTCCAGAATCGGGCCTTTGGTGGAACCGAACGAAACAAATGTAAGTTCACTATCAGTATCTCCGTATATGACCGGCGTTGGTGAATGACTGATTATTGCAGTAAGCTTCCTTAACCGCTTATCTGTCATGCTTTTCCGAATGAGCGGATCTTCGGTTGTGAATCCTTTTTCATCATGCTCATAGGAATTGGCGATATATAATCCTTTTTCCGTTCCGGGAACGCTCCTCTCGGAAATGCCGTCGGACGGGCTCATATCATACCGTTTAAAATCCGGGCTAATAGATTTTTCTGTAACGCGTTTTCCGTCCTGCGGCATTTTAGGAGCATCAAAAACGCTTTTGTCCGCACACCAAATACTCTCATTTAAGTATTTATCCGTCAGAATAAATACCGGAACCTGATATGTTTGAGCCAAATCAAAAGCAATCTGGGATAATTGGTAACATTCCGTTATGTCGCCTGGAGACAAAATAATCCGTGCAAATTCTCCGTGCCCGGAATGTATCACAAACAACAACTCTCCCTGTTCCGTCCATGTCGGCATGCCTGTTGCCGGTCCAGGACGCATCCCCAGATCAATAACCAAAGGCACTTCCGTAATTCCTGAGAGAGACAATCCTTCCACCATGAGAGCAAATCCGCCTCCTGAGGTAGCCACCATGCTCCGAACTCCGGCAATGGAGGCGCCAATTGCCATATTGATCCCTGCGATTTCATCCTCCGGCTGGATGTACGTAATGCCAAGCTCCTTTTTGTGATCCGTAAAAAGGGTAATGAGGCTGTTAATGGGGGTCATGGGGTAAATTGCTGCAAATTTCATGCCTCCGTCCAAAGCCCCGACTCCAACCGCTTCGCTTCCGTTCATGACGAGTTTCCCAAAAGGCTGTTTGGGGGCATCAAGATACCATCCGTTTAATGATCCGTATGTTTTTTTTATACCATCATATCCGGCCTGTGCCACAGCGATATTTTCATCAATAATTGTCTTTCCCTTTTTTTTAAACTGCGTTTCAATAACGTCAGTAAGAATAGAAAAATCAGCTCCGAGAAGCGCAATAGTAGCGCCTAAGGCAACGGTGTTACGCATAAGAACAGTAGCATTGAGATTTTTCACAATATCCGACATGGGAAGTGCAATCAACCGGGTGTTTGGGGGGAAGTCCGAAGAGTTAGGGGTAACGTCTTTTGGATCAAACACCACATAACTTCCCTCGTGAAGTTCGTTTGTATGAATTTCTACCGTCTCCGAGTTGAGTGCAATAAGGATGTCCAGTGTTTTATGGAGGGAGTGAAATGGAAGAGTTCCCACCCCGACAGTAATAACATTATGCCCTCCCCGGATGAGAGACGGGTACTCATTGGAGGCAGTCGTATAAAATCCGCGGCGGCTAAATGCTTTGACCAGCATCGAACCGGCTGATATGATGCCAAATCCAGCCTCACCGCCGATTTTCCATGTGACGAAATTCTTCATAATTCAAATCATTGTCATCGCGAGTCCAGCCAAGCCGGACGTGGCGATCCCTATTATAAGGACTGCTTCGTCTCCCGACGTGACGTCGGGATCCTCGCAATGGCATTTTTACGGAAATACCTGCTTCCCTGTTTCGTTATCAATAATAGTAATAGCAGCCACCGGACATCCTTTTGCAGCAGAAAGAAGTGCTTCATCTGATTCCTGATCAGAGGAATCCAAAATAACTGCTTTTGCCTCTTTGTCCAAAACCCATGCTTTCGGAGCCAGCGCCACGCACGTCGCTGCACCAATGCAGAGCGACCGGTCAATCCGCATGATATATTTCCTGATTTTTCTTGTCACTTTCGGGTCATTGGCATCCATAGGCTTTCACTATACCACCGTTGCCTTTTCCCATTCAAGAATACATTTCTGTAACGCCTCCAAAGGTAAGAGGGCGCATTTTATCCGCGTCGGCGTCAACTCTGTCTTTAACATATCCAGGACTGTCTCTTTTTGTAATTTCATAACATCCGTTTTCTTCATCCCAAAAACATAATCGGTTAATAAGGACGCAGAAGCCTGACTGATTGCACAGCCTTCTCCGGAAAATCGGATGTCCGTAATGGTTTTCCCGTCTTTTCCGAGTTTTAACTCCATGGTAATTCTGTCTCCGCACGCGGAGTTAAAAAGAGTTTTTGAGATATCCGCTTTTGGCAAACGCCCGAAATGGTGCGGATGCTTGTAATGATCAAGAATATGCTGACGATAAAGATCCATATGATCAATTTCAAATTTTCAATTTACAATTTTCAATAGTCCGGCAAAGCCGGATTAAGTTTTTTATTCAAACATCTTCTTTACTTTTTTAAGTCCTTCAGCCAGCGCGTCAACATCTTTTGTATCGTTATAGACATAAAATGATGCACGGCATGTCGGCCCGATTGCTAAATACTCATGCAGAGGCATAGCGCAGTGATACCCCACCCGGATACAAATATTATCCTCATCCAATACCTGCGCTATGTCATGGGGATGAATGCCTTTCATCTGAAACGCCACAACGCCCCCCCTGATATCTGGATCAGCCGGACCATACATCGTCAGCCCTGGAATTTTTGTCAGTTGGTCAAGCGCATACGAAACAATCTTCTTCTCATGTTCCCGTACGTGCCGCATCCCTAATGCAGATAAATACTCTACAGCCGCGCCTAATCCGATTGCCCCTTCAATAAACGGCGTTCCTGCTTCAAACTTATGAGGAATATCGTTAAACACAGTTGTTTTTTCATGCACCTCTTTTATCATGTCTCCGCCGAAAAGAAACGGCGGCATCTCTTCCAGTAATTGTTCTTTTGCCCATAAAACCCCTATTCCGCTCGGAGCCATCATTTTGTGTCCGGAGAACGCCACGACATCAGCTCCCCAATTCTCAACATCAACAGGCAAATGGGGAACAGCTTGCGCCGCGTCGACAACAGTAAGACACAGAGGATTCATTTCCTTTACTTTTTCAATTATTTTTTTGACCGGCGGCAACGTTCCTAATACGTTTGATGCAGCGGTGAATGTGAATAGTTTTGTTCTTTTGGATACAAGCTTTTCTATCGCCTCAAGAGAAAGAATCCCATTGCGGTCAGCGTTCCAAATTCTAAAATCACATTTATTTTTCAAAGCATATTGCTGCCACGGAACAAAATTAGCATGGTGTTCCAGTATTGACGTTACAAGAACGTCTCCTTGACGTACGTGGTATGGGAGCCAACTATAAACAAGCAAACTCAGGGATTCATCCGTGTTTCTCGTAAATACTATCTCACTGGTATTTTTTGCATGAATAAAATCCGCAACATATTCTCTTGCCTGTTCGTATTTTGCTGTTGCCTCTTCTGATGTTTTATAAATACTCCGAAAAACATTGGCAGTATACCGTTTGTAATATCCATTCACCGCGTCAATAACTTTTTTGGGTTTCAGTGAAGATGCCGTTGAGTCCAAGTACACAATCCGCTTGCCGTTAATCTTCCTTTTGAATAATGGAAAATCCTGTTTTATTTTAGATACATCAATCATAGCGTCTTTGTTATGTTTCTGCATTGATTATATACCAAATCCCTGATATGAGAATCAGGAATCATGTCGGTGATTTTCCTGATAAAGCCGTCGACATATATCCGTTCAATCTGTTTCTGATGCAACAAGCGGGTTTTTGCGTACCACAGAACATCATCTGGGATTGGGTGCATGGAGACACCATGTTTGCATGACACTGCATGATGCAATATTTCTAATATTGGGCGGGTCTGGACCCTCGCGTGCCCTGACAACAGCATGCTGTCATGGTGTTGAAATGCATCCGATCCCTGCGATCTTTTACCAATGAAAATATTTCCCTGATATGAAACAAGGGAATCGTTCAAAACGAGCGACCGCAGGAGACATACACTCACGGAATCCGGACTTTTGTGTAATTGCGTTGTCGACAGATGCACCTCGATATTCCTTTGCGGAATAATAATCCCCAAAAGCTGCGCTTTCGCATTCCTCCCCTCAAGAGAAACTGATATCTCAGCGCGCAATGATTGTTTGGGCGCTACGAGAAAAACATAGGTTTTCTCTTCTCCCTCAGGGAGTGTATCGGAGTATCTCTGATCTTCATGAATATGAATAAATTCTATGTTTTGCAATCTCATAAGACCGCTTCTTTCGTATTACCCCACTGACCCTTCCATCTGAAGTTCGATCAAACGGTTAAGTTCAACCGCATATTCAAGCGGCAGCTCTTTCACTATGGGTTCAATAAAGCCGTTCACCACCATAGAAACTGCTTCTTCTTCTGGTATTCCCCGTGAAGTAAGGTAAAAAAGCTGTTCATCGGATATTTTTGAAACCGCTGCTTCGTGGGCAATGGATGCATCATCTGACTGAATGTCCATGTACGGGTACGTATCTGATCGTGACTTTCCGTCAAGAATCAACGCATCACATTGCACATGCGAGGATGCATGAGTAGCCGTTGGTATTATCCTGACCAACCCGCGATAGGAAGTTCTCCCACCGTCTTTACAGATAGATTTTGAGATGATTCTGGATGTCGTGTCCGGAGCCATATGGATCATTTTTGCACCCGCATCCTGAATCTGTCCGCGACCGGCATAGGCAATAGACAGTACCTCTCCCCGGGCTTTCCTTCCCGTGAGAATAACAGAGGGATATTTCATCGTACATTTACTGCCTAAATTTCCATCCACCCATTCCATAACTCCTTCTTCCTCAACTTTTGCGCGTTTAGTTACTAAATTAAAAACATTTGTGCTCCAATTCTGCACGGTCGTATACCGGACCCGGGCGCCTTTTTTGACCAATATCTCGACAACAGCCGCATGCAGACTGTCTGTCGAGTAAATGGGCGCCGTACATCCTTCTACATAATGCACAAAGCTCCCTTCATCGGCAACGATAAGAGTCCGCTCAAACTGTCCCATGTTTTGGGCATTTATCCTGAAATACGCCTGCAAAGGGAGGTCGACTTTCACATTTTTGGGGACATACAGAAATGATCCGCCTGACCAAACAGCACTATTGAGAGCTGAAAATTTATTGTCTCCCGGGGGTACGACAGTCCCAAAATACTCTTTGACAATATCCGGACGCTTCCGCAGTCCGTCATCCATGGAGAGAAATACCACGCCCTTTTTGCTCAGTGATTTTTGAATGCTTTTATATACAACTTCAGACTCATATTGGGCAGACACTCCGCTTAAAAATTTTTTTTCTGCCTCCGGTACACCGATCCGCTCATACGTATCCAGAATCGACTTCGGAAGATTTTTCCATTTCGAAACCGTACCACCGGTCGGTTTGAGATAGTAATATATATTGGCAAAATCAATGCCTGACAAATCCGGTCCCCAGGAGGGCATCTGTTTCTTTTGATATAGAGCAAAGCTCTTCAACCGGAACTGTTTCATCCAGAGAGGCTCTTTTTTTCGATTGCTTATTTCATCAATAATTGCAGCATTGAGCCCTTTTTGCGCCTTGTACACAGACTGCTCCTCTTTATGGAAACCGTATGCATACGCTTTGGGTGTAATTTTTTTGGGCTTCATAAAAAAAGGTTCAGTGCGTTTTTATTATTCCGGGAATCATAGTGTGTTGAGATCTCTGTATCCATTCCTGTTAATCCGGTCTATAAGTTCCCGGGACCCAACATGCGTCATTTTCCCTTTAACCATCACCATAACGGTGTCCACCTCTATGTACTGAAGAATCCGTTCACTGTGGGTAATGAGGACGATGCCCGATCCCTGTTTTTGGAGCTCTCGCACCCCCTTGGCAATAATTTTCAGAGCATCGACATCAACACCGGTGTCAATTTCATCAAAAATTGCAAACGCCGGCTGGAGAATCAGTGCCTGCAGAAGTTCTATTTTTTTGCGCTCTCCGCCTGAAAATTCTTCGTGAATAGCCCGGTTTAAAAGGTTTGGGTCTATGTGAAGCGTCTTTGCAAAAAACGATATGCGTGTATTCAGTGCTGATACAGATTTGTTATTACTTCCTTTCTTATTCTGAAATGAGGCCCTGAGGAGCTCCTTTACGCTCACTCCGGGTATGGCAATGGGAGACTGAAACGAAAGAAATAATCCCAGTCGTGCCTTTTCCTCTGTGGGAAGGTTAAGAATATTTTTCTTATTGAGGAATAACCCGGACACATGTGTTTTCGCGTTTTGAGCGGTTGTGTATTTCGGGTCACCCATAATGACGTGCGCAAGCGTTGATTTTCCGCTGCCGTTTGGGCCCATGAGAACCGTTACTTTTCCTTTTTCAAATCTGCAGGAGATGTCATAGAGAATCTGTTTTTCCTTCGCAAATGCCTGAAGGTGCTCAACTCGTAAGGAGGAATCAATCATAAACCCCTTCTCTCTCTGATAAACTGGTCAATCGTAACATCGGAGAGATAGCGCATAAACGCCTCTGAGATGAGTTGCCGAATCTTTTGCGGCATGCATGAAGGGTGAAGCGGGCAGGTAAAATTACTTTTGAGAATTCCGGATTCTGCTGATTTTCCGTTTACAGCCTGCAGTACATCAAAGGCACTTATGTCTTCAGGCGCTTTTTTCAGCACATACCCTCCGCCCTGTCCTTCTTTACTCGTGAGTAATCCTTCCTTCTTGAGCATTCTGGCAATCTTTTTTAAAAATAACAGAGAAGCACCGTGTTTATCTGCCACTTCGGACAATGAAACAAACATATCCTTCTGATTGGCCAGTTCAGACGTAAAAAGGAGTGCAATTTCTTCCTGACGGGAAAGTTTCATATACTGATACTAATTTGGTATCAGTATAGTATCATACGCAATACATGGTCATCAAGAGGCTAAAGGGCGTTTGCAAACCGGTCGGTTTTCCCCATATACACTTCAAAGATGCCCTGCATACGCAAAATAAAACATTCCTGTTTTACTTCCGGATTTTGTGCAAATGAAATGAATTGATCAACCTCTTCTGCCTGCGTCTCGTGGCATAACAACGCTTTCCCTTTGATCAATTGTGTACTGGTAATATCTATAACTGTTGTAATGTTTTTGTCCGGTACCCCCTTCCACGGTTTACCAAATGACTCTTCGGAGATCTGCTTTTCTTTTAACAAAAAATTCACTGATCTTTGCGGCAAACACACATAATACAGTTTTGGCTCTTTTGAAAGAGATTGCGTATCACCGAAAGTACGCATATATTCCTCCTGCCTCCACAGTTTTCCTCTTCCTTTCGTCAGTTGTTCTTTATCCTGAAGATTTGACAGATATGCTGCATATTTTTGGAAGGCATACGTTGCTGCATAGCATACTTTCGTGTGATCAGGATGATTTGTGATGCCTGTTGGATCATGCGTGATAACAATGTCAGGGAGAAACGTTTTCATAGAGGCATATATGGGATCTTCAAGCGTTCCGGGAGTAAGGTCTTTTAACCCTAAATCAGGAAATTCCAAAAAATCGACGTGTTCTATCCCTAATACCGCTGCGGCTCTTTTTACTTCCTCCTGTCTTTTTAAGCCCAATGCTTTTTCTGATATCCCGGGATAGAGAGAAGAGGCTCCTTTCTCTCCGTTGGTAGCCACGAGTAGACGTATATGCCAACCGTCTTTTGCATACCGGGCAACCGTTCCGCCAACGGAAAAACTCTCATCATCAGGATGACTAAAAATAAGAAGCATGTGTTTCATATACTGATTATTGTCATTCCGGCCACAGCGAAGTGCGAGCCGGAATCCTGCGATCGAACAAGATTCCTGCTTTCGCAGGAATGACATTCTAGAGTAATCCTTCTAATTGTTCAATTTCGCTTTTCAAACTTGCCACCATGGCTTTCAGGACCATCACCTCCTGATGGCGCATCTCGCTCATGGCGCTTTCATGGATGACACCCCTGTATCCTTTCATTTTGCGCCCAAGTTTCGTTTCATATAAATCAAGCTTCTCATAAAGCGATTTCAGTTTCTCTTCTTTGTCCATATCGTTGTCATTCCGGCCTGTTGAGCCGGAATCCAGAGAATAAAAATAGATTCCTGCCTTCGCAGGAATGACATATTAAAAGATGCTACAATCATATCATGAATACCATCCGAATCGAATATCCGGAGCATCTTCCTGATTATGAACTTGTAGACAGCGGCAACGGGGAGAAGCTGGAAAAATTCAGCGGGTACACCATCATACGGCCGGATCCCCGGGCACTATGGCAAAAGTCGCAAAAAAATGAGGTGTGGAGTCGGGCGAATGCGAAATTTGAAAGGACCGGTTCTGAAGGCGGTTTATGGAACATTGCTGCCCCTCCTCCTCAGCCGTGGTATTTCCGTTATAAAAAGTGTGCATTTCTTCTCAAACCTACGGATTTTAAGCATGTCGGCGTTTTTCCGGAACAGGCAGTCAACTGGGATTGGATGACAACGCAAATAAACCGTTGTCATCCCTCTCCGCCAGCTGGTGGAGAGGGATCCCAACCGACAATCAAAACCCCACGGGATTCCGGCTCAACAGGCCGGAATGACATTCACATTCTTAATCTTTTTGCCTACACAGGAACCGCAACGGTCATAGCAGCTAAACAGGGTGCATTCGTAACCCATGTGGACAGCGTCAAAAGCACAATTTCCTGGGCACATGAAAACTGCATACTCAGCAATGTTCCATCCGATCGAGTCCGGTGGATTGAGGAGGACGCGTATACATTTGTTCTTCGGGAGGGTAAACGGGAAAAAACCTATGACGGGATTATCATGGATCCTCCGCGGTTCGGACGAGGAAGCAGGGGTGAAGTGTGGAAACTGGAAGAGGATCTTCCGAAACTCCTCACGGCGTGTAAGCAAATCCTCGTTCCTCACCCATTGTTCATATTGATCAATGCATACACCGCGGATATCTCATCTATTGTCCTTCAACATATGATGGAGGATCTCATGAAAGACAAAAAGGGAACAATGATGTTCGGGGAATTGGCAACAAAAGAATCTGCTTCCGGCCGTCTTCTTCCGCAGGGAATTTTCGCCCGGTGGCAGCAGTAATTACTTACATTCAGTTTGGGGCATTGGGGCAGACGGCTGACCATGTCTCACCCACCTTGCCTCGCCGGAGCCCCCGGCAGAGGCGGGTTGCTTCTCACAAATCCAATCATCCTCTCCGCTTATGAGCCGAATGCTTAAAAGGACAGCGATGAGTATCAGGAAAACTGCAAAAATGTATTTCATACTACAAATATATCACCATTCAACAATCTACTCTGACATGTAAAGTATGATAGCATACTATCATATATATTCGAATCATGGCTCGCCAAATGAATAAAACAAAACTTTGTATTGGCTGGATTTTTGTGTTTCTCTCGCTGGCTTTCGCAGCGCTTCTCATCATCCGAACTCTCAAACTGAATCCGGAGGCCATCATCACCCCCATCTCAGAGACATTTGTTACTCTCAACATTCCCTTCATCCATCCTCTGTTTCAGAAAAGCACGTCTCTTGAAGAAATAGTCCCGAAAACACTTTCCGGAAATGAAGGCACCTATGGCATAGTAATAAAAAATCTACAAACCGAGGAGACCTACCTATCCAATGAGCATCATAAGTTTCAATCAGGAAGTTTATATAAACTGTGGGTCATGGCAACGGCTTTTGATCAGATAAAAAACGGTTTACTCAAAGAAAACACACTATTGGAACAGGAAATTCCGATTCTCAACGAAAAATTCCGTATCGCAACGGCTGATGCAGAAAGGATCGAAGGAAAGATTACTCTTTCCGTTGCTGATGCACTCAATCAGATGATAACCCTATCTGACAATTACGCAGCGCTTCTTTTATCCGAAAAGGTCAGGTTATCCAATGTGGCAAAATTTCTCAATACACATGGCTTTTCCGAATCCAAAGTCGGTACGGACGGCAGTATACCCATAACTACTCCGTCTGACATTGCAGAATTTTTTACAAAACTTTATGAAGGGACCCTCATTGATAAGGAATATGATAAAAAAATACTTGACCTTCTGAAACAGCAAAAATTAAACAATAAAATCCCTAAAAATCTCCCTGAAAATATCGCGGTTGCTCACAAAACCGGAGAATTTAACTCCTTCACGCATGATGGGGGTATTGTCTATACTCCTTATGGCGACTATATCATAGTCATTCTTTCGGAAAGCCAGGATCCTCTCAACACAGAAGAAGCAATCGCTGATCTGTCAAAAGCTGTGTACGGCCATTTCACAGGAGTAAATCCTTCGCTTTGAAAAAAACGTGCGTTTGTGTAAAAAAACTGTGATAAAATTATGATATTGGAATAATAACTGTATGAAAAATGCACGAGTGTACCTTACTGCAAAAAAAATCCATAGACTTCTTGTGCTTCTCATCCTCATTGCTGGTATTATCATGATGGTTACCGGCATTATGATGTATCTGATGCAGTATTTCTTTTTCGATCCGTTCCTTATCCGCTATATCCATAATAAACTCAGCATCCTTTTCGCATCCATCCTGGGAATCATGATGCTCACGGGCCTGTACCTTTTCCTTTTCCCCTATCTTCCCGACAAACGAGGGGATAACACTATAAAACAGTAAAAGGAGCGAGGAGTTCTTTTTTCCCTTTTGGTAATTTTTTCAGTTCCAGCTCCCTCCTCATCGCATCTGTTCTTGATGTATATTTTTCTTTATATACCAGTTTAAAATCAGAAAACATACGGAGATATTTGGCGGATTTCCCGGTCTTCTTCTTGTGTTCTTTCAGCCGTTTCTCTAAATTATTCGTCTGACCGACATACAGAGTATTTTTGGAGGTACGGAGGATATAAACAAAATAGTGCATGAGACTAGAGACTGCATCCTTTGGACACAAGAAGTTGTTTTGTTTTCGGATCCGTATCCAGACTGATGAGAAATTTGGCAAAAACCGTATCGTCACCTATGGACGGCGTGGTTGCCCGCTGTTCCATGAAAAATCTTCTGAAATTTTCCCGATAATCCCCTTTTGCAAGATACGCATACCAAACAGTTAATATCGCCTGACGGCACCTACTATCCTGGGGATAATCATGCGACAGTGCAGCGGGTGCAAACGGGGAATTAAACTCAACAAGCGCTTTCACGACGTCTTTTTTGTCAGAATTTTTCTGGCTTGTCACCGTCCCCTCGCCGCAGACAAGATCTGCTCCGTAGATGCCGAAAAAACCTGCCACTTGTTCTGTAAACCATTTTTCCATCACCCGGGTTCCGGTTTCCGACTGTCCCGCAATATTAAGAAGGTGGGAGGTTTCGTGGCTAAATACGTCATTGGTAAAACAGTCCGAAGGATAGTGCGTCAGATAGGAAAATCGTTTATTGTCGGTCTTTCGGAGAATAGGTCGGGCGTTGGAAAGCTGTGGGCCGACAGCGCGAAGCGGAATAATGCTCGTATAGTAACTCCTGGCACATCCGCTTACTTGTTCGCTCACCCCCTCTTGGTCACAAACCTTATCCGATTCATCCAGATTACTGATCCGGTAGTAAAGATACGGATATGGCTTGGTCGCTTTAATATATGACACGTCCGACAATCCATATGCATTCAAAAATTTCGGAATGGCAATAAGATCCATGAATTTAACAGTCTCATACAGATTTTTAATGTAATTCTCTGTTCCACCGGACTTGATCGGTGCATCAAAGACTGACCGCTCTCCGTAAAAAACAATCCTGTCATAGGATCCGTTTGCCAGTGCTTGGGTAATATCTTCAGAGCTCGTTCGGAACATGTTCAGGCACAAGGGGTTAGTTCTTGGAAATTCCGGCATAGAATATAAAACACTGCAGTCTACCGTGCGATTGAGAGCTGTATCTGAAGGTTCCGGATACTGATACCCTTTCGGTGCAATCGGATTAATCAGTGTATCAATCTGTTCATCTGTGAGGGACGGACGAAGGTAATAGATAATGTCAAAATACGGGAATCCCCAAAAGCTCAGATAACGGCCGATTACAACAAGGAAAAAAAGCAGGATGATAATTTTCAGAGGAAAGCATCCGCTTTTCTTTTTCTGAACAACTGCTGGGCCGGTAACCCGATTCTTGGGCATACTTTTATACTACCGAACATTCTATAAAAAGTAAATTACGGATTAGCAATGCATTTAATAAATAAAAAGTATGTTATCATGTTTTAAAACATGATAACATAGATTATTAATAAAAAATCTCCTTTAAGAGAGCGTCTCTTCCCTCATTTGTCTTTCCACTATACGGAATCACAGGCACATTCCCAACATCCTGTTGGATTTGTTTCAGTTGTTTTTCTTTTTGTCCCATCTTCAGTTTATCCGCTTTGTTTGCTGCTATGACAAAATCAATGGAATGCTGGGTAAGGAGTTCGATCATTTCTTTGTCAAACTCCGTGATCCCGATGTTTGCGTCAATAATAAGGACCACCCGCCGGTTTTTCACTTCCGAATACTCCAAATACCACAGCATCATTTTCCTGATATCCTCGTGTTTTTGGCCAGACATTTTGGCATATCCGTATCCGGGAAGATCGACAAAGTAGAACGAATTATTGATGAGGAAAAAATCCAAACGGATGGTCTTGCCCGGTTGCGTACTGGAACGGGCAAGGTTGTTTCTCCCAACCAGCGAATTTATAAGGCTGGATTTCCCGACATTGGACCGTCCGACAAATGCAATCTGTAACTTCCCGTCATAGAGAATTTTGTCCGTGCCCCGAATACCTTTGATAAATTCAGCAGAGGTAATGGTCATAACAGTAGTGTACCATTTCCCTAAGAAACCTTTGAAATTTCTCCTCTTGACAAGTATAAAGTAATGCTCTATACTTCACGATATGAATACTATCCTACAGCGCATTACGGAAAAGAAACAGGAGCTTGACGCGCATAAACCGCTTCCTCCGGCGTTAGTGAAAAACCTCGAGGATTGGCTCAAAGTGGAACTGACATACTCTTCCAACGCTATCGAGGGAAATACCCTGTCCCGGATAGAAACAGCGGAAATTATCGAGAAAAACATGACCGCAGTCATACGCGGAAAGCCGTTAAAAGACCAATTGGAAGCCCTCAATCACGCAAAGGCCGTCGAGTTTATCAAACGCCTTGCCGCCGTCCGGAAAAGCCATCAGTTTATCACTGAACACGACATACAGGACATCCATAGAATTATTTTAAGCGGCATTGATGATATGTGGGCAGGAAAATACCGGCAGACGGAAGTATTTATCCGCGGATCAAATACTGAATTTCCATTGCCACATATCGTACCCATAGAAATGAAAAAGTTTATCGAATGGCTTGAAGCGCAACAGGGAATACATCCGGTGACCGTTGCTGCGGATGCCCATTATAAATTTGTCGCAATCCATCCTTTCATTGACGGCAACGGAAGAACGACGCGGCTTCTTATGAACCTCATACTTCTTATACACGGCTATCCTATAGCTATCATACGAAATGAGGATAGAACTGCCTACCTTCATTCATTTGAAATTATCCGAACTCAACATTCACTGGAGCCTTTTAACACATTAATATACGAAGGGATTGAAAGGTCGCTGGATATCTATCTAAAGGCGCTCAAACATAAACAGCCGGTTTTCAAAAGATTTGAACCGTCACAAAAAACGGATCTTTTGAAAATCGGAGAGCTTGCGAAAAAAACTGGAGAAACAATCCATACGCTTCGATATTGGACAAAGGAGGGACTTTTGACTGCCGTCGACTATACCAAGGGCGGATATCAGCTCTATGACAAAACATCAATCGAACGGGTGCAAAAAATACGGACGCTTCAGAGGGAAAAACGCCTCACTATCAACGAGCTGAAAAAAGCACTTGCCTAATTTTCCAAACTCATCCATAAAATCCGTGAAGCATATGTTTTATACGGAGACCACCGGGAAATGATGTTTTCTATCTTTTTCTTCGTCGGATCTTTTTTCAATCCGTATATCTTTTTTATTCCTTTGCGCAAGCCCAGATCGCCATGGGAAAAAACGTCTTCTCTTCCTAAAACAAACATGAGAAACATCTCAGACGTCCAGGGACCAATTCCTTTAACTTTAGATAGCTTGGCAATGACGTCCTCGTCTGTCAAACAATCAAGATGAGCAACATCTAACTCTCCACTCACTATGGCTTCAGCAAGGTTCCTTACATACCGCGCTTTTGCATGGGACATACCCGTTTGCCGAAGCTGGTCATGGGATAAAGAGATGAGGTCCGATGGCCGCGCACGTCTGTTGGAAAATAATGCATTGAATCTAGATAAAATCGCACTGCTTGATTTGTCCGAAAGCTGCTGGCCGATGATTTCCCTGCATAAACGGGAGAAGTAATTTCGTGATTTATCTTTTTTAATCGGTTCCAATGTTCCAATTTTCAAAAAATAGGAATACAAAACCGGATCGCTCTTTTTGAAATGCTTCAGGATTTTATTCATGTGCGTTCAAAAGAAGAATGAGATGGTGTGTAAAGCGCGCCTCTGGTGGAACCAATTTTTTTTATATGTCCACATCTCATGAGTGTCAAAAGGTCGTAGTGGAGCGTCCGCACTGGAACCGCTAAAAACCGGCGCCGGATCGCATCAAAGGAAATCATCGGATGATCTCGAATAATGGCCATAAGCTCCATCCGCCGGGGAGATAGATTAGGAACAGCTTCCTCTTTAGGATTTTTGGCTTCTTCAAGCGACAGGTGTGCCTGGGATAAAAGTGCTTCAAGAAAAAATTCAACAAAAATGGTCACGTCGCTCGTATCTTTTGAAAGCCCGTAATAATATTGATCTTTATGTTCGTCTAAAAATTTTTCCAACGGGACGAACCCGCCAAAATCATAATCGCCTCGTTTTAATATCCAATACGAAACTAATCTCCCGACTCTCCCATTTCCGTCTAAAAACGGATGAATTTTTTCAAACCATATATGTGATACAGCCGCTTGTAACGGATACAAATCAGATATAGTGTTCGTATACCGGTACCAATCTTCCATGAGTTGAACTATCTTTGAAGGGACGGGTGTGAGATACACAGCAACACCTGAAGCATTAAAAATGGCTGATTCTTCCCTCCGAAACATCCCCTGCTCATTTGCGACTCCGTCTGCGATCATTTGATGGAGACGAAGAATCATCTCGCGGGAAAGAAACTTCGGATTATGATGGTCAACATATTCGTATGCGGCAACAAGATTTTGCACTTCACGTTTTTCCCGGACTCTACCCCTCATCGGATATACCATATCTTGTTCGGAAAGCGTATTTCCTTCGATCCGAGCGTTATATAAAGCACTTTTTAGAAGAGATCGCCGTCGAAGGAGCAGCGCGTCCTCTTTTTTGAAAGGAAGAAGTGAAAACGCGGTTTTAAGAACAGACAAATCATAAAGAAACCGGTCTATTGTTTCTGTTTTTTGCCATAGCGGAGGAAATTTCATATAACCATATTTATACACCCATGTTGCAAGATGTTGCAAGATGTTGCAAGATAATTCGGGTTTTGTATGAATTCCCCACACACCAGGTTCCCCACACACCAGGTGTGTGTAGAGATCTATGTATTCCACTGACTCTGAAGAAGATCTACGCTATCATTTCGAAACTGCACACCTTCAGCAAGCAGCATATCTTTCTTTGTCTTTACACCTTTACCTGCTGAGAACCCAATCAGTCGTCCGTCAGATCCCACGACCCTATGACAAGGCACGCGAGGCACAAACGGATTTATTTTCATGCACATGCCCACTGCCCTTGCAGTTTTCGGATTACCTGCCAAACGCGCAATCTGGCCGTATGTTGCGACTTTCCCTTTGGGGATTTTCGCAACGATTGTGTAGACGCAACCACAGAATGTCATCTTTTTTTGATGTGAAGACATGAGGTGATTATAGCATGGAGAATACATGTATCTTTTCATTGTCAATATACATGTGATATCATATTGATAGTTTTCGATATAAGGAGAATTCATGAAATGTCTATGTCCCAAAAAATGGCAGGGGTTTTTCAGAGCTATTCATGACCGCAAAAGACAAATGATTCTGGATATCATTCAAAGCCACAAAGAAATCAATGCGAGTGGAATTACAAAGAATGTCCCGCTTTCCCAGCCCACAATTTCCCATCATTTAAAAATCCTCAGCGAGGCATCAATCATACACACAAAAAAAATCGGAAAAGAAGTACTGTATTCCATAAATGAAAGCTCCATAGATGAATGCTGTGGCGGTTTTATACGCAAATTCACTCACAGAAAGTAAATACTCCTCTTTTTGATATATTGACATATTTAAATACTTCAATATATACTAACTTCACATATAAAGAAAACCCTCCGCAACTTCCTTTGCGGCTTTTCACCCCGACGTTACGTCGGGGACGCCGCAAAGAGCGTTTGCTGGCGGGTTCAAGAATCTCTAATCCAATCTAAAAAGATTGGAAAGAGGTTATAGAAAAGGAGGCCATATGATGCACGGACACATGAGAGATTTTTTGAAAGATCTTGATTTCAGTATGGAAAATCAAGGCGAAAAACTCGTTATCACCATCAAGGGTGATAAAGAAAAGATAAAAAGTGTTGAGAGAAAACTCAATGCGATGAAAGAACTGTGCGGCGGTGATTGTGAATGTTCCTGCTGCTAATATCTTACAAACATAGTTTACAAAAAAGGAAGTCGAAAGACTTCCTTTTTTGTTAGATAAAGATCAAAGCTAGTTTATTTGAGCAAACAGGACGACGTAGTTTTTACCGTATGCTTTGGCACACGCGGGGCATGTGGTGTATGAAAAATACAATTTTTTAAGCGTTTTGCCTTTCTGTTCCACATATTCCTTCATCTCTTCTGCCCATATACCGGCGTTTTGATATGGCCCTTCAAACACTTTGGTGAGAAATGTTCCGGAAAGTGTGGCCATCCAGGCGCCCGGAACTTTTTTGGAAACGTCAATATAGATATCTGCTCCCCACAGTGATTTTTCATCAGTCAGCATGAGTTGATGCGGCGCTTTGGCATGTGCTTTTTCAATCAATCCCATATTCTTGATTACTTTTTGACCCATGTTCAAAGGGATATGCAAAAAGCTGGTAACGTGGTCTTTGATAAATAATTTCTCTTTCCACGTAATCTCCTTATTTTCCCAGGGTTTGGGATCAAACGGCTCGCAGCATCCTGTTGATTGTATTTTTTGGTTTGCCATATTTTTGTTTCCTCCTTTATATATAATGTATCAAATTTTTTTCTGTTAAACAATATTGTTGATTTGTCCTTAGACTGTCCCAACGCTATTGTATGATCCTGTACCGGGTGCTGCGCCCCAGTCCGATACGCTCCACTTTTTTTAATCGCATCAGTTTATCCATCACTTGATTGACGGTCGGCCGGGCAATGCCGGCATTTTTTGCTATCTCAAGCGGTGTTGCTTCGATGACTTTTTGCACGTATAGCCATGCTGCTAATTGGTTTTTGGAAAATGTTTTTTCCATGTGTTCAGCGGATAACAAATCAACTGCCATTCTGGATTGTTTCAATACTATTCTAAGAAAAAATGACAACCATGCGGTCATATTTCTCGTTTTGGTTTTTAATGTTTTTTGGCTCGTTCGAAGAGCAAGGTAATATTCAGGTTTGTTGTCTTCAATCAGTTTTTCATGCGACACGTACGGCATATATGCATAGCCTTCCTGCAGTAAAAGCAAATTTGTGAGAATCCGGGATAAACGGCCGTTTCCATCCTGAAAAGGATGAATACTAAGAAACTCAATCAAAAAAATTCCGACAATCAAAAGAGGGTGATATCTGTTTTCCTGTAATGCCCTTTTTGTCCATGCTGCGAGCTCTTGCATAGCGGACGGCGTCAGATATGCCGGTGTCGTATCAAAAATAACTCCGATCGACTCTCCCTTCGCGTTGACCATGAGCACTTTATTCTCGCTTTTTTTGTATTCTCCTCTATGAGAAATATCTTTTTCCACATATTTCAACAGTTCCTTATGAAAATGTTTTATGACACTTTCATTAAATGAAAGGCTTTCCCATGAATTAAATACGTTTTGGAGCAGTTCAAAATATCCCCGTACTTCCTGTTTATCCCGATTGCTAAATTTTTCAATGGAAATACCCCGCATGAGTTTTTCCACTTCAACATCTGAAAGATGTGCTCCTTCTATGCGGGTTGAGGCACCGGTTGAGGTGACGAGGACTGACTGTTTGAGACGGCTGAGCACAACAGGATTTAATTGTGCTCCTGCGGTCCATCTCCCTTTCAATTCATCTATGTTGGCAATATCCGAAAGAATTGACGGAGTAATGTGTTCCAGTTGTTCGTCAAAGCGAATGTTCGTCATATTGTTATCTTATATATCGAGTATATAAGATTATATAAGATTAGTCAAGATCCAAACCATGTGTTCACTTCGCTCACTTCAAACTATAGCCCTGAGCAATGGTGAGCGTAGTCGAACCAAAGTCGAAGGACTGAGCAGGCCGGGCTGGAAACTTTCTACTGACTTTCGATTGCATCGCAATTGTTTTTATTCTTCACCGGTTGTAAAAATAAATGATTCGCTGCCAGAACAACCCGATTTGATATAGTTACACGTAACCGTAATTGTTGCATTGTTATCCCAACTTCCTGCACTTAAAAAGTTTTTAATTTCACTAACACTAGCTTTACTTAAATAATTCAATTCCGAAATAGAATTTCCACCATCCGGAACTAAAGGAATATTATTGCCAGGAAAACCTCCTAGCATTTTACTCGAGTTTGCATATCGGCCGTCAGTATATATCGTATCGCAGCTGCTACTTATTCTTACGCCGTTTTTCAGATTGACAACTACCGGACTGTGGATTGATACACCCGTCTGGCTGTTTGTCGGGAAAGTCCAGTTAAATATAGATTCTTTGGGGAGATTATTGCACTTCAGTTCTCTTAGAGATAGTTGAACAGAAAAGAATCCAGGAAATTTGTGCCTCCCAATTACCGTTGGTTTAATGACGGTGTATGAGCCTAACATTAGTATTCCTAACAGGGAAAGAGCAGCAGCCAAAAGGTGATGTTTCTTCTCGTATTTTTTCCTAAAAAGTACATATGATAGTGCGAATCCCAATAAAACAAATGGCAGTTCCGTTATAATAAAAATGAAAAAGGGCTGGAGAAAAGAAGGTGGATTTTTAATTAACTCCAAAGAAAACAAGTCTTTGAAAATATTGATTAGGAAAACCTTTATATTAACTGGAAGGTTGATAAAAATTGCAAAAACTAAAACTAACCAGAATCGAAAAAATAGGAGTAAAATAATACTTAAAGAAAAATAAATTAATGTGAGTATTAGTAGACCATACGGTTTGTTTTTCATGATGTTTATTATACCTTAAATGAACCTCTCTTTAATAACCTTTGTACATCACTCCATAGGTTAGAAAGGCTGGTTTGAGGTATAATAAGCAGGATTAAACTACATTGGGAGATCGTACAACGGTAGTACACATCCCTCTGGAGGATGGTATCTTGGTCCGAATCCAAGTCTCCCAGCCAAGTTGGACGCACAAAGCGACCGTGTTGCCTCAATAGCTTGAACTGGCCTTCTAAATCTCATTTATTTTTAAAATCTTTAGGACCAATTACTATATGCATGTTGTATCTCCGGTTCCGTTTGTCCAATGCTCCCGGCTAAATAGGATTCGAACAACTGATTTTACTCTTCAATTTCCTCTACTTTTTCCACAGTTTCCTGATTAATGGGAAACGCGTCTCTTCCACGAATTGGAAGGATACCACGATGTCCCAAATCTATCTTCTGGTAGACTGAATCGATATCTTCAGCTTCCCACTCTGTCCAATGTCCAGATTTTAAAGTTATTCGGAATTTCTTCATATGGCGATTCACCCCCTTAATACATAAAAAGCCCCGCTTTTTGCGGAGCTAAATTTGCCCTATATATTAATTATACCATATCATTTCTTCTTGATGTGCACAGTTTTCGGTTGTGGATATAGAATTGGGGTGCAAGAGATTTCAGAAGTTCTCGTTTTTCTTCAGTAGAGCCGTCTTGGAGGATATACATAGCATATTCACGAAATGTGATCGGATGAAGTTCCGGATCAATATCTCGTGCAAGTAATATTTCATTTCGCATTTTTTCAAAGTTTTTGAGTCCTGCTGCAAATTTTTCCGTCATATGTGTGGTTTCTGGTTTTAGAAGTTGAATATATGATCTGAGTTGGCGGATTATTTGGTCTTCACTGATATATTGCTCTGTGCAAGATTTATTATATGGTCGTGAACAATAGTAATAGACATGATAGAGTGGCTCACTCCACTTCCGATACCGGTGTTTATCAACACAAATCAATGGTCTACCACATGTTCCACATTTCAACATTTTTTGGAACGTGAATTTTTTTGAACCCCATTTCGCCATAACTCTTGGTATTGTTAATTTATTCTGAACGACATCAAAAATTTCTTTTGTTACAAGCGGTGGATATCCGCCTTTGTACCAAATACCGCTTTTTACTGGGTATTCAAATTTTCCATAATAGAATGGATTTCTAAGCATGAGATAAATCATGCTTAAGGTAACTTGTTTCCCAGCTCTTGATGTAAAATGAATCTCATCAAGCCATCGTTTTATTGCTCGTCCTCGAAAATTTTCTTCTGCCACCTTTTTAAACATTTCGGTTATGGTGCTACCTCTGTCAGGATCGACAACAATATCTTTCGTTCCATTGAATGAACGATTGTAATAGCCAATTGGAGCGGGGCCGGGTCTCCATCCCATTGCGCATTTCGCTCGGATACCTCTTTTAACATTTATACCCTTTTGATCGTTTTCGAGTTTTGCTTGTGAACAAAGAATCATAAGCAAGAATTTTTCATTGGGGTTGTTTGAAAAACTTTGAGAAAAGGTCTTGATTTGATGAAGTTTACCCTGATCCATAAGATCTACCAGCATCCCAAGATCTCCGGCATTTCTACTTAATCTGTCTGGCGCCCAAGTTAATATGCCAGTAAACATACCAGACGTGATGTCAGCTATAAGCTGGCTGAAAACTGGTCGTTGTCCTGATTGTTTGGCTGAGTGACTCTCTTTGCGAATTTCTTTTATAAAGAAGTTTTCTCGTACTGCCATCTCGTTCATCTCTTTAATCTGGGAATCTATAGACATTGCCTGACGCTCATCATCCTCACTCGATTTCCGAGCATATAGGCAGTACTCTGTAGGCTTTACTGCATCTTGGTTATTCATCAGGTACAAGGTACCGCAACGGTGGGTGAAGTCTAGGAGTAAAATGCTATAGTGATAGTCTATTTTTTGCTTTCTTCTGGGCGGGAAACTCTCCTGCCCAGCCTGAAAACAGAAATCACTTCACTAACTGACAATCTTGCATATCGATAATACCTATCGACATATCGCGCATCGTGCCAACAACCGTTACTGATTGACCATTAGACAATGTTGTAAGATCTCCTTTTTCATTAAAATAACAGGCTATCGTTGTCCCAAAATAATACTGGTCATTATTGGGATTGAGCGATAAATAATATTTTCCGGTAATATCATTGCTGATATTTTTTATATATCCTGTTGTTTGGACTGTTTTTCCCGTGTATTTATCCTGTGCCGAGAGTTTGTTTTTATCGTATTCGCCGACTGCTGTTAAAGAAATCTTCAGGAGGGTTTGCATTAGGATTCACTTTTCAGATAACAATTTGACATAATGAGGGCACACATGTAGCATTAAACTAGAAAGGCTCATTAACAAGGACGGAAATTAAAAAACGTTTTCAAAAAACGTATACAGCGAGTGGCCCACTATTTTTTACTAAATAAAATAGGGGGATACGAGGAATGGGTGCCTTCTTTATTAAGAGGACAATCGGACTGGTCTTTATACGACCAAGTATCTGCGGAAACCCATCGGTGGCGCTCCCCACCGTAATTTTTGTGCGAAAACTCCAGTCGTAAGGTTGGAAATAAAACACAAGAGATGGAGCCCGCCCTTTTATCTTCATAAATTATTTTACATAAACAACTTTCAAGAAAACTTTGCGTTTCTTAACTTTGTTTCAAAAGGAGTCACTATGTGTGGAATTTTTGGTTATGTTGGTATAAAACAAAATGCAACTCAAGCAGTCTTTGATGGATTGAAACGGCTTGATTATCGAGGTTACGATAGTTGGGGTATTGGGATAATACAGGGCAAGGAGATTCTTGTTGACAAGCACGTAGGCATCGTTGACACAGCGTCGCTAAAACTTCCTGCAAGTTCTATAGCCATTGGTCATACGCGATGGGCAACCAATGGAGCCGTTACCGATGCAAACGCACATCCGCATTATGCATCAGACAAATCATTTATTGTGGCCCACAATGGCATTGCGGAAAACTTTGCTGAACGAAAGACGCAATTACTAAAAAAAGGCTATAAATTTATCTCAGAAACGGACACGGAGGTTATTGTTCATCAGGTTGAAGAGGAAAGGAAGCACACGAAAACGCTTGCCGAAGCCGTTCGCATAGCTTTCAAAAAATTTACCGGTCGAAATACAATAATAGTATTATCCCGCGACGGCCAAATTATCGCCGCACGTAATGGTTCACCCTTAGTGCTTGGGGTTGCGGATAAATTAGCAGAAATTTATCTTTCATCGGATACGCTTTCATTTGCACCACACGTTAGTCATATTATAGTTCTTGATAACGGGCAAATGATATCGGTTTTGAATAAACAGATCAATGTTTCCGATATTCAAACCGGTGAAAAAGTAAGCTATTCGTTGGAGAAAAATACAATTACGGATAGTGGTGTTGATAAGTCAGGCTACGATCACTTCATGATAAAAGAGATTTATGAAGAACCGTTCGTTATCGATCGGATCATTGAACAGCCAGATAAAAGTTATCTTGCGCTTGCAAAAGCCATCCGTCAGGCAGCTCATGTGTACTGCATCGGATCAGGCACCGCAGGAGCGGCCGCCGCGCAAATCGCTTATTACCTTCGAATATTCGGAAAGGTTCCTGCAGTCGGACTCATTGGAGCCGAAGCACGAGACTATTTTGATCTTATCGGGAAGGATGATCTCCTTATCGCTCCTTCACAAAGTGGAGAAACCGCTGATGTTTTGGAAGTCATGGAGACGGTTAAGAAAAATGGTACAAAAATTGCCTCATTTGTCAACATGCCTGGAAGCATGATGACGAGACTTTCTGACTATAAGTTTATGGCACAAGCAGGCCCAGAGATCTGCGTTATGTCGACAAAAATATTTGTTTCTCAGCTTGCATGGGGATATCTTGTTGCTAAGGCGGTAGAAGGAAACCTTAATGATGGTAAGGAAAAGTTGAAAGGTTTATCGAAAAATACTGACGCCTTTTTACATAATAAGCAAAAAATAGCACATATAAAAAGTTTGGCAAAAACGTTGGCCCGAAAGCCACATATATTTTTACTCGGGAAGGGGCAAAATCTCCAAATCATCAAAGAGGGTATGGTGAAAATGATAGAGGGATCATATGTGCACGCTCATGCTATGCCAGCTGGAGATTTAAAGCATTTTGCAATTACCTTAATGGAGCCTGGTATGCCGGTAGTTTTTGTTCTCTCAAACGATTTTGTAAAGACTGATGTGCTCAACGCACTTCATGAAGTAAATGCCCGTGGATCGCAGATTGTAGTAGTGGCCCCTCAGCCCGATGAAAGCTTTGACGATTATATAGAAGTTCCTGACTTGGGAGAAGTAAGCGCTGTCATGAATATAGTGCCTTTGCAACTCTTAGCGTATTATATGGCAAAAAGCCTTGGGCATAATGTTGATAAGCCTCGAAACATAGCTAAGAGCGTGACAGTTAAATAGTTAGCCGGTGAAGCTAGTCAGCTCGCCTTGTCTTTTGTGTTTTTAGTACTATAATAAGCCCCAAAAGCTAATATTAGTCGGTAATATTTGCCTATGGGGAATAAGTATGTTGTAGGACATCGGTCAGAATCTTCAAAAACTTCTTTTGTTGCTCATGGTGATTTTATTTATAGACACGAACCAGTACCCATATTTATTAAGGCGAAGGGTAGTGCTCTTGAAGATATTGGCGGCTACCGATATCTTAGCGCGGATGCAGCAAATGGAACTGCTAATCTTGGCTTCGATGCCTCAATTCTGAAAGAATCTTGGAAGAAGGTAGAAAAAATACCGTCCATGCCGTCTTTTTGTGAAACTGAGCTTCGTTTGCGAGTTGCCAAACGACTTGCAAATCTTTTTTATAAAGCTACCGGAGAACAGGGAAAGGTGGCGTTTGAACTTGGTGGCGCTCAAGGTGTCGAACTAGCAATTAAAGTCGTCAAAAGCAACCATAGAAAGTCTCAGTTTGCAGTTTTTGAGGGTGGTTACCATGGGAGGTCAATATTTATTTCTCAGTTAAGCGCAAGTCATCGATATCGTGCATTTCTTGGCGACTGGCGTATTCCGGTTATTCGGCTTCCATATCCGGACGTTGAATATAGTACGTATTTAAAAACTGAGGAAGCATTCGTAAACGCCGCGCTTGATTCTGTTGATCGAATTACACGGGGAGAAATTGGCGGCGTAGTTACCAACAAAGGAGAAGGAGACATTGCCGCTCTTATCATAGAACCAGTTCTCAACGCTGGAGGTATCGTCAAGCCTCCAAAACGATACCTAGAAGCGGTTGTCAAACGCTTTAGAGAGCTCGGGGCATTGATAGTTGTTGATGAAATCTTTTGTGGTTTTCACAGAACTGGACCAATGTTTGGATTTGAACACTATGATTTCATTCCAGATATAGTGATTTTGTCAAAGGCCCTGACAAATGGACTTGCACCATTAAGCTGCGTTTGGGCAAAAAATCCTTATATGATGCCTGAGCGATTTCCTCCTGGCACACACTCTTCAACATTTACGAACAACACCCTTTCGCTTGCGATAGCAGATACCGTACTTGATCGTTACGCGCAATGGAAAACTATTCATGCAGACGTTAACCGCATAGAACGAAAGCTTTCTGAAATGATTAGTGCTGTAGTCAAAGAATTTCCAATAGCAAAAAGCGGATACGCCATTGGTGCGCTTGGGCGAATTGTTCTTCGCAAAAATATTGCTGGACAAATCGATGATTTTGCGATGACGATAGCTCGAAAAAATGCAGTTAATGGATTTCATGGCGCTATATTAGCTTCAACAGGGCTTTCTCCTCATGTTCTTGCGATTAATCCGCCACTTACAATTACTCAAAGAGAGCTGGAGGTTCTAAGAATTCTTCTTATACAAACGTTCGCGGCCGCGCAAAGCCTATTATGAGAAAAAAATATGAAAAAAATTATATTAGGAAATGAACATCGCAAATTATTATACAAGCCTCGTCAAAATAATCCAATGAGTGTTATTGTGTTTGTGAGCGGTGGTGGTGGAAATTTACAAGCCGCAGTCGATATCTCACAAAGGTACCCCACATTATTATCGATTGATCTTATTGTGACGGATCGTTTAGGTATTAAAGCGATTGCTATAGCTAAAAGCTATCACATTGCGGTGCTGGCGTACGATTTTGAAAAAGAATGCGGGATATGGGCAAAATGTAAAAATAATCCAACTAAAGCTAAAAAATACGAGAGCTGTGCAGTACGATTTCATAACCATATTCTTCAAGATATTCAAGAGCTGGAGAGAAAACGAGGCAAAAAATTTAACTTTGTGGTTTTATCGTATCACCGGTGGATTCAAGGTGATCTTCTTTCGTATTTTAATTTGCGGATGATTAACCAACACGCAGGCGATCTTACGGTTATGAATTCAACAACTCATGAACGAAAGTATCGAGGGATAAATCCGGTTCTTATGGCACTTTCTGCTGGCGAAAAAAAAACGAGGACCTGTACGTTTATTGTGACAGAGGGTCACGATACAGGAGAAATTTTATCAATAGGCCCGTGGGTAACTTATACCGGTCCTTTTCCCGTAACAACACAATCAGCTTGGGAACACGAACTTAAACAAAAACGTGAAAGTGATTGGCCATCTCTTTCGTTTGCACTTTTTGAAATAGCCAAAGGAAATTTTAGTCTTGATGTTGATAAATCTCATTCCGATGGATGCCGCATTGTTTATTATAAAGAAAAAGCTTTACCTTATGGTGGAGTTGATTTAGAAAAAATACTTCAAGGAGGCCAATATGACGCTTGAGTTTTTTGGAATATATACAACAAGATTTAATGATATTGCTAACAAGAGCCCGCCCGATCAAACACGTATTTCTTATATTATCAAAAAACTACTTGAAGATGAGGGTGGATATCCATATGGGCTAACGAGAGCTTTAATTGTCGCATATGGCGAGACTAAATTTTCAAACACAATTGCTAAAGAAGCGAAATGTCCATTTCTTGAAGCTAAACGAGTGCTTAGAGCCTACCTTAACTCAGTAAAAGAGAAAGAGATCTTACTGACTGGCGCTGAAGCCGTTTCTATTTTGCTTATTAAAAATAAAGTATCTCATGTTTTTGCGTACCCTGGGACTTCGGAACTTGTTTTTTGTGATGCTCTTTTGCGTACACCGAATATAACATTAATTAATGGACGGGGAGATAAAGAGTCGGCTTTTATGGCTGCGGGCGGTTCATCATTGTTATCTTCAAAATCGGTTGCTCTGCTTCATGGAGCACGTGGCGGAACGAACGCGGCCGGTGCAATAGCGGACGCCCGACGGAATGAAATAGGCACTGTATTTATTATTGGATTACCATCTACTTCATCAAGTAAATATCTTCCTCCTCATGGGGAATCAGATCTTATTTCAACACTTGGAAAATTTGTTAAATATGCTTGGGAAATAACAGATCTCCCTCCACCTGCACCATTAATAAACAAATCTCATAATAAGGCAAAAGCGTTTATTTCTGTAATTATCAAAGCAATTCGGGAATCGCGAAGTTTTCCAGTAGGTCCAACAATTGTTGGTATTCCACAGGACGCGTTCGAACGTCGTTGGATACCATTAGAGTATGTTCAAAACATTAATATATCAACTCCAGTAATATCAATGAACCATAATGAGTTAAAAAAAGTTAGCCGGATAATAAAAAACAAGAAACACCCAGTTATACTCGTCGATGATTTTTTGTATAAAAATATTTACGCAAAACCAGCTTTACAGCAATTTGCAGAAAAGTTACGAGCACCGATTTTACAAGTTGCCTATCGTCGTGGACCAATGCTATTTGAAAGTACCGCTCAAAAATACAATCCATATTTTGTGGGACAGTACGATGGAGATAATCCTTATCACAAAAAGCTTATGAGTGAGACAGATCTCCTGATTACAATTGAGGATAGAAATGCGTATGAGCGTGTTGTAGGCGCATTACCAAAATGTGTAAAAATTGCCATAACTTCAAATCCATTGATGACGATAAAAAATGGGTATTTGACAGATAGTGATATGCTACTTTCGGGTAACCCTGTTACTAAAATGAGGGAGCTTTTGAAAGTTATTCCACCTAAAAAGGATTCTATAAATATATTTAAAAAATATTGTAAGAGTGTTTCCGGTCAACGACAGTCAAAATCATCAGTGTTCAAATATACAAAAATGAGAAATATGATTTCTAGTGAACTCGCCAAAATATTCACACAACTGCGTCAGCCAATTTTAGTTGATGACAGTCAAATGTTTGGCGGATTACTTTCACAATATTATGACTTATTCCCTAAAAAATTGCGTGTGTTCGGCGACCACGGAGCATTTATCGGAGGCGGAATGGCCTACGCGGCTGGACTTGCATATTCTAACACTGAGGCAAATGTATTTTGTACGATTGGAGATCAGTCATTCACAAATGCTTTTCAAGCGCTTGCTTTTATTTCGCAGGAACAGGTACCTGTAGTTTATATAATATGTAACAATGGGAAAAGTGTTTCCTTAATGAAACAGATACATTATCAAGATAAAAGTGCCTTTGATTCCGGCAATCATCGATTTCTTAATAATGTGCCTAAAATGTCTTATACAGATATTGCAAAGTCATTTGGTATTCGCTCACATCAAATAGTAGTTGACCCGGATCGTGTATCGTTCAGCCTCGCTCAACAACATTTGCGAAGTGCGTTTCAATCTGCCGCAAAAGTTCAATGTCCGGTAGTTATCGAACTCATTCTGCCTTCGAATCAAACAGCATGGGAAGGTATATGGGCGATAAAAGGAAATGAAACGACTAAATCATAGCCATCACGTAAACGATTATGAAATGGATTGAACTAAGAAACATGCAGCCTATAAACGGCGCACTGAATGAACACATCCCTTTACTGGGAGAGCGTCATGAAAATGCTCTTTTGCGCGTCCCGCATGAAAATACAGATTTATTTCGATCAATCTATTTTGAGTACAAGTTCCTTGGGTTTATCGAAGTGGGAGGGAGATTCAGAAAAAGAAACCCATCTGAACAGTATGAATTTACCCGTAAGGCTGCAGAGACAGGTTTGCGTGTTCTACCGCCCCTCGATAAAAAAGGAACAGATCTCGTTTATCATTTTTTCCCCACTGCAAAAACGTTAGATGTGTTTCTTTCGGATTCTGAAACAAAAGAGGCAAATACTGTGATATATCAACTTATTGAAGATTTGTTCTCTGCTCACTCAAAGGGTGTGGTTTACGGAGATCGTTGGTCTCGAAACATTCTGATAGTTCCTGAGTATGGAGCACTTCATATTGACTTTGATCTTGAAATCAGCGGTCCGTACGCGCGTGAATTTGAAGTGGCGCAACTTGCATACTATGCGCTGTCCGGCGGAAAAGAGAAAGTGATGTTTACATTGGCACAACTTTTGGGTTCACGGCATGATTGGTTTAATTTTTCCATGGTCGAAAAGTTTATGAATGGTCATGCTCGCTATTTTAATAATACTCCCTATGGAGGTATTCAGAATCAAACGGAAATTTTTCTTACCTTACTTAGTGATTCGATGCATAAAAAAAGCAAGTCAACATGAAAAAACAATTAATTCGCATTGCTCTTACACAAACCGTTAATGCATATAAAGAAATGCCTGTTTCCTTATCAAAACTTAAGACTCTTCAGGATAATTTTGAAGAAGTTAGAAAAACGAATATAGACCATAATATTGTGCTAATAGCATGGGCGTACCGTCATCATGCAGATATTATTTGTCTGGGCGAGCTTTTTTCTTTTCCGTATTTTCCTTTAACTAGAGACTCATTTTGGCTTCAAACTGCAGAAGACGCTAAAGGTGGTCCCACAATAAAAAAAATTCGTATCGCATCTAAAAAATATAGTCTTACTGTTATAGTCCCAATTTTTGAAAAGGATAACGGCAAGTACTACGATACCGCAGTTATAATAGACAAGGGAGTATTATTGGGTAAATATCGAAAAACTCATATTCCAAATGGAATAAATGAGCAAGGCTCATTTTACGAAAAATATTATTTTCGCCCTGGTGTGTCGAAAAAGTTAATCGTTTTTCACACTGATAAGCTCACTTTTGGTGTTATCATTTGTTATGACCGCCATTTTCCTGAAATGTCGCGTTTTCTAGCTAGACGCGGGGCGCAAGTCATCTTTTGCCCAAGCGTTTCCTTCGGTGAGGTAGCGGAAAGATTATGGGAACATGAAGCCATTACAGAGTCGGGTCGCAACGAGGTATTTTTTGCGATTAGCAATCGTATGGGGAAAGAAAAACCGTGGAATATTCGATACTTTGGAAAAAGTTTAATTGCCAGCCCAGATGGAATATTGGTAAAAAATAAGTCCTCTCATTCGGAAATAATACTCGCTGACATTGATTTAACTATTCTTTCGAAAAAAAATACAGGGTGGAATTTACTAAAAAAACAATAGTATTTTACCATAACTTATGTGTATCAAAGAAATAAAAACGCCCGGGATTATTGAAGTAAAACAGGCCATAACGTCGGAAGAAATTGAATACGCCAAGAAACTGATTGAGAAAACGCTTTATACCCCGATGGGTTTTACATTTTCTAGCATTGAAGACGGTAAGGAAGAGGTTCGTTATGTGATCGCCCTTGAGGAGAATGTCGTTATCGGTGCGGGCAGACTTCGTTTGAAACCAGAGATTGCAAGTCTTATGAATAAGGGTTTACAACAACGTATGCGTGAATTTTATGGTGAAGGTTATGAGAATGGAGTAGCACAGTTTTATGGACTTGCAGTTGAAGATGAATTTCGGAATCTAGGTATTGGCAAAAAATTATATCGGCTTAGGGAAAAATTAGCCCTAAAAGAGGGAAAGATAATAGGTATTGCCCTTGCCAGAAGTACATCGATGTCTCTTTATGAGTCTGAGGGATATTTTATCATTGGATTGGAGACAGTCGAAATAAATGGAAATAGGCCCCTAGTTAGAAGTTGGGTCACAAAATTACTAACAAAAAGTGAATAGAATTCTTCAAAACTTGTTACTAAAATCGGTACTTTAGGGCACCATATTGACACAATAGTGTATACTATATTCATGTTAAAAGAGGAATTAAAGATTCAGCCCATTCGAGAAATCCTTCATCCGGAAATTGCTCGAATAGAAATATTTCGTTCAAAAGAGGAAACGGCTCTTGCCGCTGCAGGTGCCATTGCGTTGGTGGTCGAACAGAATCCTACGGCAACCATAACTTTCGCCACAGGTAATACAATGGTGCCTGTATATAAGGAGCTTGCGAAGCTTGTGGAAAGGGGCGAAGTAGATTTTTCTCGAACCACCGCGTTTCATCTCGATGAGTATTATCCGGCAGATCCGGATAAGGAAGATTTCAGTTTTGTACGATATCTTCGCGAATTAGTTTGGAAACCTCTTCATATTGGTACGGTTTTTGAGTTAAATGGATTAGCAAAAGATGGTGTTGCCGAAGCAAAGCAATATGATAAGTTATTGCGTTCTCATCCAGTAGACTTAGCAATTTTAGGTATTGGACCATGGTCTGATAAAACGCAGACTGGATGTCATGTCGCGTTTAATGAATCAGGAACACCCTTTGACATGGGTGGCCATTTGGCACAACTTGATGTAACGACCATCCAACGAGATCAGGTAGATCGAGGGCAGGCCTCACCGGGTATGGCCCTGACACAGGGAATCGGAAATATTCTTGAGGCGCGGTCAATCTTGCTTGTCGCATATGGTGAAGATAAGGGGCAGTCACTGCGCCAAGCGCTCACACAAGAGATTAGTCCACAACGTCCCGCATCAGCAATTCGTATGGTTGGCGATAAAGTAACGATATTTGGTGATTTTGCCGTCGGAAAAGTTCTAGACGCGCATTAGAAAGATCAACTTGGCCCATTAAGATGGCTTACCTCATTGTGTCCACGAATGTACGAGTTAACTCGTTGATTTTCAAAAACGCGTAAGATTTGGTGAAAAGATATAATTTGACCTGCCAAAATGCCGTATTGAAAGTGTGAGCAGGCTTGACTATATCAAACTCTATCACATAAATTATAAGTATACTATCCTAGAAAATGAAACACTCCCTTTATACTGTCTCATTTGTCTCATTTAGCCTCGGGATGAGACAATGTATAATAAGTAATATTCGAGGGTAAGAACTCCTTAAAATCATTTCAAGGAGCAGCTTGGGATTGATGGTTTCTGCGAGGAACTGGAGCTTTCTGCCCTCGGACTATAACGACGAATGGGTCCGCAACCGGCATGCTCAGCGGTATAGACAAGAGTATCGGGATCATCTTGGTTCTCAGCCGAAGGCTGATCCGCCTCTGGCGGAGAATCTATGGAGCACCGCTTCGGATTTTTTCAAATTGCCCTTATATTAATCCTTTTCGCAGTTTTTCTCGGAGTAATATTTATTTTAGCTAGAACTCATCTCAAAACCCTCCGTAAACAGATAAGAATACAAGCAAGCTCTATAAATGCCTCATAGGTGTCCGCGTTGCGATCCCAACGAACCGTGATTCTCCTGTAATTTTGTAACCAGGCATTT
>Ga0209210_1000552_pt1 | contig 38890 bp, 43 predicted proteins | sample RifGroA1_FD_183991 | JGI IMG/M metagenome (GOLD analysis project Ga0209210, IMG submission 183991) | Contaminated groundwater microbial communities from Rifle, Colorado, USA - Rifle Groundwater A1 (SPAdes) (version 2) | ecosystem: Environmental > Aquatic > Deep subsurface > Groundwater >...
AATTCTGCTTTTTGTGCCCGCAATGCAGTAACCTGAGAATCTAATTCTAATCTTCGTCTTTCCGAACCTTCCATTTCAGATTTTATAGATTCTAAATCTGATTCTAATTTTACAAGAGCGCCCTGTGCTCGCGTATCTTCAAACTCTAAACCAGAACTTTTCGGTCTATAACCGCCAGTTATAGCTCCGCTCCTGTCAAAAACATCGCCGTCAAGCGTCACCATTCTATAAGATGAAATACCTAAACTCTTCGCTGTATTCACATCTTTTACAATCAATGTATTTCCAAAAATATACTGAAAAACTCTCTTATATTTTGACTGGCAGTTAATTAATTCTGATGCCAAGCCAAAGACCTCTTTATTATTCAAAACAGTTTTTGGTATTGAACTTGTATCTGGAGTTTTTATTTTATCAAGCGGCAAAAACGTTGCTATTCCGGCTTTAGCATTTTTCAAATCCTGTAAGCACCTTATAGCTGTAGTTGTATTTTCAACAACTACATTTTTTAATCTTGCACCAGCTGCAACTTTTAATGCAACGGAATATTCCGGATCTACTTGCCCAAGTTCTGCAACAGTGCCTAATATATTTTTATTATTACTTCGCTTCAAAAGTCCGATTGCCTTGTCTTGTAAAAGAACTTCGTGCGCTCCTGATTTTATTCTGATACTTCCTGCTTCCGCTTCTTTCTTAATCAGCTCTTTTCTTAAATTTCCTATTTGTAAAGCTAGTTTGGAATCTTCGTTTGCGAGTTTGTTTATTTCTTTTATAATATCATCATAGCTTACTTTTCCAACTTTTTGTGATGCTCTCGATTTTGTAAAATCAGCTAATCTTTCGGTTGTTGTTTGTATTTGACTTTCAAGAATTTTTATTTCTGACAGCATTTCGTGTCTTTGCTCATTTAATTTCTGGCGTTCTTTAGCTAGAGTTTCTATATTACTTTCGAGTGCACCAGCTTGATCTTCAAGCGTCTTCAAATCCGTTTCTTCGACTTTACGCTTAAACGATGCTAATTTTTTAGAAAGCTCTTTTTCTCTCTTTTCAAGTTCGCTTTTTTCACTTTGTTTCTCTGAAATTTTTTGCTGTATGCTGTTAAGATTTTTATCCAAATCTACTTTTCGTACTTCAATTCGCTCTATTTCATTTAACGAACTTGCAATTAAATTACGTGATTTTTCTGATTCAATTCTCAACTCTTCCATATCTTTCTGCAATTGAGTAAGTTCTGGACCGCCTTTTTCCTCTATTTTCTTATCTAGTTTCTTAATAGAATCAGTCAAATCCGAAATCTTTTGTTTAGAAATTTGTATATCTAGTTTTAGGTTTTCAAGTTCGTTATTTTTGCTGCTAATATCATCATCTATTTTTTCTTTTTTTGCTAATGCGTAATTTTTTCTTATATTGACTTCTGTTGCCTGGGCTGACTTAAGCTGTTTTTCTACATCTCTGAATTTTTCTGCATCAGCTTTTTCCTTTTCAAGATTTTTCATATAAGCTCCTTTTTCAGAAAGAATAATATCTACTTCTTTCAATCTCTCATCAACTTTAGCAAGTTCCTGCAGTGCTTTATTTTTTCTGTCTTCATAGAAGCCTATTCCTGCAATCTCTTCTATTACCTGCCGTTTGTGTATTGGTTTCATATCTACAAATCTTGCTATATCTCCTTGCAGAATTATATTGTGGCCGTCGGGGAATATTTTTGCTTTTGACAGCAATTCGAGAGCCTGCTGTCTTGTAACATTCCTGTTATTTATTTTATACTGAGTTTGTCCGCTCCTTTTTATCTTTCTTTTCAGTTCTACCTCTTTCGTATCGTATGGAAAAACTTTTGCTTCATTGTCGAGTGTTAAGACTACTTCTCCTTCGGAAGCAACGTTAGTTTTTCTCCTGAATAAAAGCTCTGCAAAATTATCTGCTCTCAAATCTTTAGAACTCATCCGTCCAAGAACAAAACATAAACTATCTAAAACATTTGATTTGCCAGAGCCGTTAGGTCCAACACATATATTCAAACCGTTACTTAGGTCAAAAACAGTTTTACGATTAAATGATTTGAAACCTCTTAATTGAAGTTGTTTTAGATACGTAACTGACATTCTTAGTCAGGGTATTTAATTACTTATAAACATAGCGTTTCTAGAGCATATTAAGGACTTAATCTCTCTGGAGCTCTTGGAAAAAGAACAGCTTCGCGTATATTGTCTAAATTTAATATATTTTTTACCAGTCTGTCTATGCCTAATCCAAATCCGCCGTGCGCGGGTGTGCCGAATTTAAATGTGTTTAAATAATCCTCGAAATCTTTGACGTTCAAACCTTTTTCTTTTATTTGGCTAGCTAACTTATCGTAGTTATGCTCTCTTTGTCCGCCAGATGCTAATTCTTCGCCGTTATATTCGAAATCGAAAGCTTTGCTGTAAGTCTTGCCGTCTTTCATAATGTAAAATGGTTTTATTCCGAAAGGAAATTTTGTAATAAAATACGCTTTTGTTTTGTATTTCTTTTCTACTAAATCGCCAAGTTTCTTTTCATCTTCTGTTCCGATGTCATCTCCTTTCTTTATTTTTATTCCTTCTTTAGCCAGAAGTTTTAGTGCAGTTTCATATGTTACTCTTGGGAACGGAATTTTTGGCGGCTCTAAATTTAGTCCTAATTTTTCTAATTCAGATTTATTATGCGCATTAAGTTTCTTCAAAACGTAAACAAACATATCTTCTATTACATGCATAATATCGTTTTCGTCTTTTAGAAATGCCATTTCAAAATCAAACTGTGTAAATTCTGCGAGATGTCTCATTGTATGAGATTTTTCTGCTCTGAAAGTAGGACCAATTTCGTAAACTTTGTCCAATCCCGCTGCAAGAAGCATTTGTTTGTATAATTGCTGGCTCTGGCTCAAGTATGCTTTCTTTCCATAATAATCTAATGAGAACAATGTTGCTCCGCCTTCAGCGCCGCTGCCAACAATTTTTGGCGTCTGCATTTCTATGAAACCATTTTGCTGCAAATATTCTCTTACATAATAATTCATCGCAGAGCGTAATTTGAAAATTGCATATTTTTTTGCATCTCTTAAATCCAAAACTCTCCAGTTTAGTCTCTTGCTTAAGTCTGTAGGTATCTTACCAGACATATCTATAGGCAGATTCGCATCTGCTTTCGACAAAATTTCTAGCTTTTGAAGCTCTACTTCATTTCCGCCGGATTTTAATTTGGATTCGCGGACTTTTCCCTTTACATAAATTACAGATTCGTGCGTGAGGTCTTTTAGCGAATTTATGAGTTTCTTATTCAATGCTACTAACTGAATTTCTCCTTCTCTGTCTCTTAATTTAACAAACGCTATTTTTCCAAGAACTTTTACAGTTGCTGCCCAGCCAGCCAATTCAACAGAGCTTCCTAGTTTAGCTTTTTGAACTTCCTTACTGTAAGAGCGTTTCATAATCCTAAAAAGTTGTGTTATTATTTAAAGGTTGACAAGTTTTAAATACTATACTGCGGGTATATAAATATGGCTAAAAAACGGAAACAAAATAAAGCTCATAAAGAGCGCAATACATTTGTAATTGTAACTACCGTTTCAATAGTAGCTATAGTAGGGTTACTGGGTTTGTTAGGTACTGGCGTAGGATTGACAGGAAGCGGTGCAGCAACTGCTACAATAACTACAATATCTTCTGATTATTTCTTAACAACTTTACTCGTCTTAGTTGGAATAGGTCTAGCTGGTTTATATTTACAAAACGAGAAAGTTTTCTAATCTTCAAGATTTAACTTCTGCTGGGCTTTCATATGTTTAAGTTTCTTTATATTTCCCCAGGAGTGTCTAATATATTTTGATAATTTATTTTCCCAGTGCTCTTCTACAAATTTTTGTGTTATTGGATCTGCAACATAACCTGATCCGAAATCTAATTTAATTTCTTTTTTTATTTTTTCTATTGCTGCATCTCTCGTAACTTTCGCTAAAATACTTGCCGCTCCAACTTGTCTGTGATTTAAATCTGCTTTATGTTCTGCGTGTATATCTACATCTTTATTCTTCAAATGTTCTCTTATCATTTCTCCGAATTTAGATGCTTTTGGAGATGTTGGGGAATCTACATAAATTACATTTGGCTGGAGCTCATTAATTATTTCTGCTGCTTTCATAGCCTCAAGCTGATTTAGATTTATACCTGCAGCATTTTTGCTGTCAATTTCGTCTGCTGGTATGGTAATTATTTTGTAGGACTTTGCGATCTTAATTAATTTCTCAAATAATTCTTCTCGTTTTTTTGGCGGTATTAATTTAGAATCTCTAACGTTCAGTCTTACTAATTCCTCTGCATCTTTCTCATCAAAACATATACCTGCTATTACTAAAGGTCCTATTACAGGACCTCTGCCCGCTTCATCAATACCACAGATTTTCATACTAAATAGCGGGAGTTGGATTTGAACCAACGACCTACGGGTTACCAACGCATGTTCCGCAAAAGAACTTTGCGATATGAGCCCATCGAGCACTCCAGGCTGCTCTATCCCGCTGTAATAATATGGTTTAGAAAACGATTTATAAGCCTTTACTCGCCAATCTTTTTTATCGTTAACAAATCAACACTTTTTGCATATTCTTCTGCTTTCTTTGTCAATTTTCCTTGCGTTAGAAATAGAACTGGAAGTTTCCTATCAATTCCAGAATTATAAGCCACACTTAAATCTCCGTCGTTAATTACTTTTTTATCTCGTATAACTGCTAACATTTTCATTGGTCCGACTGCTGAATTTATTTCTACAATTATTTCTGCATCCTTGCCACGTCTTAGTAACTCTTTAGAAATAATTTTTCCGCCTACGCCAGTAATATATCCGATTGCCTGTATAACACCTATTCCTTCTTCAGAGATTTTTGACTGTATTAACCTGTCAGGACGCTCGTCTCGCAACGTACTAATTTCTATAGTTTCAACATTTTCTTTGTGTTTTGGATATAACTTTATTTCAGGCGTTATAGGTTCGGTATATTTTCTAGTATACGTAATCTTAGCTTTCGGCTCTTCTTCAAACTCCTGTGTTTTTATGCCTGTTTCTTCCTCAATTAATTCTTTTACTTTTTCAACAACTGCTGATTCTATTTGCAAATCTTTTAACTTTGAAAGTATTTCGCCGCCGACAGCTACGGGTTTATCGCTAAATAGAACTCTTACATCTTCAACAGTTATAGGCAAAACGGTTTTGAGTTTCTTTTGTTTTACTTCCCGCTCTTCTATTTCGCGTAATCTTTTTAGAAACTGCTCCTGTTTTTTCTGTAATTCGGAAGATACAATTTTTTGAGGAGTTCCGTACGTAGACGCGGTTACTCCTACTTTACCGACTGAAATGTTTTTTGCAGAGGATGCTAAAACTTCGCTTTGTTTCAAGCCGAATGTTTGCAGTCTTGCTCTTGCTGCAACTTCTTGTCCGGGAACGAAATAAAGGTACTCATTGCCAACTCTCTCGTTAGTTATTCTAAGCTGTTTAGATTCAATCAGCTGCGAAAGAAACGCTTTAGCTATGAAACTATCCGCGCCTATTTTCTTAGCCAACTCTATTGGTAAAATTGGACCAAATCGTCTGACTATATCTGTAATCTGTTCTGTAGTTATTTTTGGTAGACTGGCCATTTTATCCTAAATATAACCTATTAGAAACTATATTAAGAATTTCTATTTTGGAGGAAATAGTTTAAGCGCAGATTTCTAAACTTGCTAACTTCGTGCCTGTTCCGGATAGCCCAGTGCTATCCTCTTTACTCACGGCTTTTAAAGTAACGATAGCTCCGTTATTGGACTCTTTCTGACCCAAACCAGTATACGTAAATGTTTTACCCGAAATATCTATTACAACAGGTATAAGCTCGCCTATAGTTATAGCTGATATAGTTTTTCCTTCATGAGTTGTAGTCTTACCGGCTGCAAGCTTTACGTTTGTGCAAGTTGGTTTTACACATAGTATTAATTTTGCGCTTTTACTTTTACTATCTGTACTAATTACAGTAATAGTTACATCATTTATTGTTCCGCTTCCAGATATTGTTTGTGTTTTACCATTAACTGTTATATCTATCCCGCTTGCTCTAGAATTAATATTATTAATTTTATTCATACGTATAACTTTATCCTTTAAGGGATAAGGTATTCCAACATAAAGTTTTGTTGCCGAACAACTTAAACCACTTGCATTAATCGTACTAGCAGCGCCGGTAATAGTTCCTGTTTCAATTGCTGCTGCGAATAAAGCTAAAATTAGAACAGATGCTAAAATTAAGGCCGATTTACTGAATGTGACCATATACAAAATATATTCTAATTATAGTTTATATAATTACGCATTCTCACAAACTATAAGGTTAGCAAGTCTATTCTGCACGTTTGGTGTAAATTTTGTATCAACAACTTCTATTGTAAGTCCTTCTACCGAAGCTGTTTTACCCAGTTCTGCACTGGCTATAACATTGTTAACTTTCAAAACAACATTTCCTGCTGACGGGACGCTAGTTAAATAAAAAGATTTTCCGAAAATTATTTTGCCCTGCCCTTGTGCTAAGGTTATAGGCGCACAAGAGTTAGTATTTACTGACACCGCCGCGCCAGATAAATAGCCCGTATGAATAGTTAGTACAACAACTGCCAGCAATAATACAAACCCTAAAACCCAATTCACTTTTTTCTTAATCATTTACAAATATGTGATCATCATCTACATATCCTCTCAAGGCATCTGCTAATTTTGTTCCGCCTATAGCTTCTGGCAATATTATGTAATTTGCGCCGGCTCTCTTAAATTTCGGAATTAACTTTGGATCAGATAATCTTGCAGCGACTTTCAAATCTGTATTCAATTCCTTTGCTGTCAGAACGGCAAGCAAATTCTTGCTGTCATCTCCAATTGCAACTGCGATTCCTGCTGCATTGACTATACCAGCTTTAATTAAAATGTTTTCATCTAAATCTTCTGACTCAATAACGTAATAGCCTTCGTCTTTCAGCTTAGCTATTGTATTTTTATCTTTCTCAATGAAGACGACTTCTTCGCCGGACTTTTTTAATCTGTCTCCTATTGGCTTTCCAACTCTGCCTGCTCCACAAACAATATAGTGTCCGTGCAAAGCCCTAATGTGTTTCGTTTCCTTTACCTCCTTGAAATATTCGCTGAATTTTCCTTCGACAGCTAATCCAAACGTAGTCCATAATGCGAACCAGATAATAAATGCACCGAAGAACTTCATCACCAATCCCCAAGTTCCAAGTGCAGGGTCTGCATATCCGATATTTGCTTTTCCAGAGCCAGCTAGTGTTGTTACGGTCAGCGCAAAAGCGCCTGTAGGCGTTTCATCAAATATTACTACCGAGCTTAACACTCCTATTGTAAGTATTGCTACTACCAACACTACTAGTGCTTTAATCTGGCCTAAGAATTCTCTAGTATTTGAAACTTTTGGCAGCATATTTGCAACTATATTTGTTAGTATAAATAATTAGTTATAACAATTGTTCACTAAACAACTTAATTATTAGGAGTTTTTGATTGGCTTCTCGCTATTTTTTCAATTTCATTCGCTACGTACTCTGGATTTCTGACGCCCGGAATTATAATAGGTCCGTCTTTTTGGAAACCGTGCAGTTCTATCTTGCCGACATTCAGAAAGCGTTCAAATCCGCTTTGTCTGACTTCTACATTAGTCATAGTAGACAAAAAAATACCTGAGCGGCTTTTTTTAACAATACCGTCAATGAAATAAATTTGTTCTGGCGTTATGTGCCAGCGTTTTGACAATAAAAACAATTCCGTTTCCATAATAAGTGCTAGACTCGCGAATGCAACTAAAATAGTTATAAAAATATTAAATTCTGAAAAGTATGTAAAACCGCTATAAGCTCCGCCAAAAATTCCAGCTAGAATATAATTACCCAAGAAGCCTATTCTCGAAGGTCTTATTTTCAGTTTAATTTTATCAGACATATTATTCTACGCCAAAGAATTCTTCGCATTCTCCTTTTGACAAGCCCATATCAATGCATTCACTTTGTACTTCTTCGTTGCTGTGTCCTTCTACAGTATATTTCATTTCTTCATCCGACTGTCCAGCTACTGTCTCTTCTGATGTTGTTGTTTCAGTCACATTGTCTGAAGTTTCCTGCGGTATTATTACTGGTAAAGGTGCGTTTAACTCCCCGATAGTTTGAGGCTCGTCTGTAGTCTCTACACTGCTGCCTTGATTTAGCTCATCGCCAATGCTCAAACCTTTTGCTTTTGCAAAACTTGTCGCTCCTTCGAGTTCTACTTCGCCAGATTCCAAAACTCTTACAAATCCTATAAACGGTCCAAATTCAAATGCTTCTGCATCTAACTTAAACATAACTTTTCCGTCATTGAAGCTTGCACTTCCAGTCATATCTGCTCCAGTGAATCCAGGAATTTTCGCACCTGTTAAAATTAAACTCTTTACTTCCAAGCCGTGAGCTGCCAAACTGACTGTCTTATCGCTCGCCTGACCTATGCCGTTAATATAAAATTTTGATGCTTCGCCGTCAATTGAAACTAATTTAGGATTTAATGAATCTAATGAAACCTTTCCTTTAAAACTTACAATTTTAAGTTCTAATGTTTGTTCGCCGATTACGTCAAGTTGATTCTTATCTATTTTCAAAACTGAATTAGGTGCGTCATAAACTAAAACTAATTCTTCAAATGTGCCTTTAGCTGATAACGGAAATCTGTCAAGAGTAGCTAACATTTGAATATTTGGTGAACCAGAAAGTGCGCTTAAGCCAGGTATAGAAGTAGCGAAGCCTGTAGGTGTATCTTGCTGTAACAATGCAATTCCTGTAATAGCTCCTAAAACGACGACTGCCAATATGATTTTCCAATAATATTGTTTGTGATGCTGACCAGGGCCTATAGTTATGGATTCGTTCATACTTTGAGGAATTAGTAGATGTATATAAAATTTGCTTTATAGAAACATATTGAATTTTCTGGATCGCTAGCGCGATATATAAAAGTTACTTTAGAATACAATACAACTTTTCTAAACCACTAACGCGGTATATAAAATTCGCTTTATAGAAACCTATTAGATTTTCCGGACCTCTAGCGAAGTTTAAAAAAGCTGTTTTTATATTTTAATTAGGGCCCATGGTCTAGCCCGGTATGACACATCCTTGACGTGGATGGGATCGTAGGTTCAAATCCTGCTGGGCCCACTAGACTAAAAATACAGCAAATGCTTTTAGCTGGTCAGCACTCACTAAATTTACGCGGGCGGCGTCTAAAACCACAAGAGTTTTGACTGGTCCGCGTTCGCTATGCTCATGCGGGCAGCGCTCAACTTCGGTTGGCTGGCTCGCATTCGTTTCACTTATGCGGGAGTGGCAGAGCGGTCAAATGCGATAGACTCAAGAAGAATTGGGATATCTATTGACTTAGTGTCTTCGGAGGTTCGAATCCTCTCTCCCGCATTTTACATTTATATGTTGGAAATCAACAGATTTCCAAAACCAGAAAAACATTGGTTTTTCTTTGTTTTTATAATTAGTAAAGTAGATTTTGTATTTCTAAGTTCTTATCCTATCCACTATATCGCTTACTCTTCTTTCAATCATATTTCTAACTACTATACCGCCAAATAAAAGACCTGCTGCTAATAAAACTACTCCAATTGCTTTGTAAATCACTAATGCATAAATTAAACTGGCTTTAAATGAAATATCAAAAACACTTATTAGAAAACCGGACATAGCCGCCACTTCTACCGCATCCGATGGAGTTGGTATAATTATATAAATTCCTATGACTGCAAGTGCCAAAGCGACAGCAGTAAGTATGTCTAATCTAATTCGCGGAGTGTAATGAAAACGCCTATACACTTTATGCGTTTTGTCTGACGAATGCAGCGTTTTATATTTTCGTTTCATGGGGAATTTACATCTAATAAAGTATATAAATATCTTTCAGCTACATAGATTAATGAATAAAATACAGAAGTATAGCTATCTGCAAATGGATAATTACAATGGCCTTCAAAATGAGATAGCCAGCATTAGCAAAAATTTGGTAGACTGCGATAGTGATATTGCAGAGCTTTTAAAATTGCAGCAAGAAAAACACCGCGAAACGCGTATTGCTATGGGAAAAATCGTTGATGTACAAACAAATCTTGCAGATTTAAATAAATCATTTATGAACGATTTGCTTGCTGCTGAAAAGCAAAATTATACTAAGACGCCCGAAGTGAAAAAAAAGATTGTTATAAACAATAGCGAATTGCAAAACTTGCATAAAAATCTTGACGAATTAAAACGCCAGCTTGCAGCTTTTTAAATTTCTTCTTTCGTAGAAAGTTTAGATTCAACTTCTGCGGCTTTTTCTTGTGCTTCCTGTAAAAGCGCACTCCAACCCTTTACTATTTCTATTTCTTTTGCTTTGATTTGCGAAATTTTATCTAGCGAGTTCTTTAGCTCTTCTATCTTTATCTGCATATCGTCAATGGTTTTCACAATATCTTTGTATTTCTTTACCCTTATAAAAACTGTTGTCTTTTCCTTATCGTCGATTTGCAGTTCCTTTTGCGTAATAGGTTGTATAGTTTTCAATTGGTGTTTAGATTGTAATTTCGGATACGCTGGGAAGTCTTCTTCCGCAGATGACTGACTAAGTGACTTAGGCAGCGAAGGTAAGTCTGGCAGTTCTTTTTCTTCATACTCCGCGGTCTTCTTTCTGAAAAATATCATAAGTGTTTCAGTATAGTTTAGCTTTTATATATTATTTGCTTCTTTTTAGAATGAGGCTAATACCGCTTCTTTTGATTCTGCTTTTGCTGCCTGCAGTCAGCGCCGATGATTTATACTTAAATATTACGACTGAACCGTTCTTTTCTGGAGAAACCGGAACATATAAACTAATAGTAACTAATGTTGATGGGACTGCACCAGAATATATCAATTTTACTCTTGAATATTGGATTTCTGATTCTGATGAAATAATTAGCGGCTATCCAAAAACAACTGAAAACGACTTGAAATCTAAAAGAACTATAAGCAGGCAATGGACTCCACATTTAGTTGGATACGCTTCTATTTGTGCTAAAATAATCTCGTCCACAACTACAGATGATAATTCTGAAAACGATTTCTATTGTACTGATGTTTCAGTTGCTGGACAAATAACTCCAGAAAACACCACAGAAGCGGTTACAGAAACTCAATTAGAAAACAGCGAGCCTGAAATCGCCGTTAATTTAACTGCAGAAAAAGAATTAGAAAATGAAATTATAGTACTTGAAAGTCAAGTCAATAACGCATCTGACATAACATATATTGAAAATCCTAAAATAGTATTTCAGCAAAAACCAGATACACTAGAAATCGCTATGCTGCTATTTATTATTTCATTAGTATTAGTTATAATGGCGCTGCTGTTTAAAATCTATAAAGGTTCAAATACGCTTTAGCTTCGTTAAAGTAAGCCCATCCTATATTCCAAAGTTCGCCTTCCATATTTTCTATCGTTCCTCTGTAAAGATATTTCTCATAAAATGTTTTAAAGAATTTTATATAAGGTGTTGACTCCCAATTGTCTTCTCTATCTAATACAAGATTAACCGTAATATATAATTCAATTAAACCCTGCTGTCTTGTTTTCGTTTCGCCATCAACTTCTGCTTTGACGTCTTTTACCATTATAATAAACGTCGTATTTATTTCATATTTTGAATATTCATCTACTTCTTTTGTAGCTACCCACTCTATTTCAAATTCCCGCAGATCTCCTTTTAGTTTTTCTTTATATTTACTTTCAGCAAGAGAAAATCGCCTTGCTGTAAGCCAGTCGTGCAAATGTTTATACGCATCTCCGAGATCAAATGTTCCTGTATACTTTATTTTTTGGTTATCCAGTAAAGTTCGTGTGGTTGACATATTTCTGAAACTGATTGGCGGAATAAAAACCTTGTCATATGGTTTCTTAAATAGAATGTCCGCCAAAAACATATCTTAAAGCAGTTAATATTCTACCAGAATGGCTAGATTCTTTTTGCGATTTTCTTCTAAATTGAACTGCAGCTTCAATAGCAGGAACTTCAACTCCAAGTTCTTTTGCAGTTTTTACAACCCACTCTCCTGTTCCTTTGGAATCTACAGCGCCTGAAACTCCCTTTAAATGAGGTCCAAATTCTTTGAAAGCTTTTCCAACATCTCTAATAAGCTTAGATTCAATAATTCCTCCATTAAAGGCTTTTGTAACTTGCTCTATATTATTTTCAAAATCAGAGGCATATATGATAGAAAATCCATCAGCAATTGCCTGCATCATTCCATATTCAATTCCATTGTGAATCATTTTGTAAAAGTGTCCTGCTCCAGACCTGCCGGCATAAAAACAGCTGTCATCTTTAGCAAGATCCTTGAAGAGGTTTTCGTATTTTAAGAAAGCTCCTAAATCTCCCCCAATAAACAAAGCTGACCCATTCAATGCGCTATTAGGTCCGCCACTTACTCCAACATCTAGGAAATTTATGCCTTTTTCAGAAAATGCTTTTGCTCTCCTTATTGAATCCAAATAAAAAGAATTGCCACCTTCAATTATAGTATCACCTGGTGAAAGATTTTTGTACAAAGGTTCCAAAGCGCTATCAACATTCTGGTCTGGAACCATAAGCCATATGCACCTAGGTTCATTGAGCATTGAAACCAAGTTCTCGGTAGACTCTGCAACTAAGGACCCCTCTCTCATAGCTTCAACTAAAGCGCTTTTATCCTTGTCATAAGAAACTACCGCGTAGTCTTTTCTTAATAGCCTCTTAGTCATATTAAGTCCCATTTTTCCCAAGCCGACATATCCTAGTTGCATAAACGAGAGCAAGTCATAAGGTATTTAAGTCGTATGGATGCAAAAGTTGTATGATTGAATGCTACGATGTAGGTGGAACTTGGACGAGGGCAGCTGTTTTTGATGAAGACGGAACTATAATTAAAAAAGAAAAACGATCTTCAACCAATGACATAGAATTTTTAGTAAGGGACCTTCATAGTAGATTAAATGTAAAAGCAGAAAAAATATCTATAGCAGTTCCAGGACCAGTAAAAAACGATATTTTGCTAAGTGCTCCTCCATTAAACATTGAAACCAAAGTAAATCTAAAAGCTATTCTTAAAGACTTAGGAAAAATCTACGTTCATAATGACTTAAAGGCTGCAACAGAAGCTGAATTAGAATATGGCATTGGAACGCACTGTAACAATTTTTATTTATTGACATTAAGCACAGGAATAGGCGCTGGAGTTGTAATTAATAGAAATCAAATAAAAGACGCGTCTTGCGAGTTCGGTCATAACGTAGTAGAAAGAAGTCACAATCTTGCTTTTAAATGTGGCTGCGGAAATTATGGATGCTGGTCTTCATTAACAAGCGGTAAAGGTATAGAAAATTTAGCGGCGTATTTCTTAGGCGAAAAAATATCAGCGAAAGACGTTTTTGAGCTTGCGGAAAAAGGCGATTCCAAATGTGAAGATATACTTGCAAAGGTAAGAAGTTACAATGCGCAGGGTCTTGGAATGATGGTAAACACTTTTGATGTAGAAAAGATAATAGTTATGGGCTCTCTAGGATTAGAGCAATTTGATAAAATCATTCCTTCAGAAGCAGAAATAAGAAAGTTTGCTGTAAATCCGATTCCAACGATACATCCAACTAAACTAGGAGATGACGTTTGCTTATTGGGCAGTTATTTGTTGGCAAAGAAAAATGATACAAAATTATTATTCAAAAAGCAGAACTAACTTAAATAAGTTAGCAACAAACGTAATATCGGACGGCATAGAAGAAACATTAAAACATAAAGAATCTATTAGTTTGGGTTTATGTGGCGGCACAAGCGTTGAAGAAATTTACGCTATGCTTAAAAAAAGAAAGATTGAGTGGGATAAAGTTCATATTTTTCTTGTTGATGAAAGAATAGCGGATAGAAGTAATTCAGAATTAATCAGAAAGCAATTTGAAGAAGTATTGCCTCAAAAAAATCTTCATTTGTTCAAAGGTGCGTTGCGGGATTATGAAAAAGAATTGTTCGGCTATTCAAAAAATTTAGATTTTGTGGTTTTAAGCGCAGGCGAAGATGGACATATAGCTTCATTGTTCCCAAATCATAATTCAATTTTAGATTCTCACAATGGATATATCATTGTAAGAAATGCTCCCAAGCCTCCTCCAACAAGGCTAAGTGCATCTTATTCTCTGCTTGAAAACTCATCTAAAGGATTGTTGTTGTTTTTGGGAGAGGAAAAAAGGTACGCTTACAAATTATTTGTAGATAAGAAAACTACAATTGAACAATGCCCAGCGAAGATTACTAACAGAATAAAAGATATTAAGGTAATAACAGATTTATTTTAAATCCAGACTTACAAATAATTATTTAAACTAAAAAGATGCTGTAACACCATGAAATATATACTTCATCCTACAAAACATAAATCTCCTGATTTAGTTGAATTTGGTTTGTTAGGTGCGTTAGCGGTCTGGACTATTGCAATAATCTGGCTTCTCGCCAGCGCTGTAACCTCTGGCAATCCAAACAGCTGGCAGGCACTTGAAGTTATATTTATAGCATTCATTAGTATAACGCTGCTTGTAATAGCTGTTATATTAGCAGATATGCGCAAGGAAATAAAAGATTTGTATAATTAATTATTACAATATGACAAGACTTTTAAGACTTCATTAGTGCTTCCTGTTTAAAATGAATAATAATATGCAGCCAATATTTATTCTTCCAGAAGGTTCTACAAGAAATACTGGCAAGTCTGCGCAAAGAGCTAATATAGCTGCTGCGAGAGCTGCTGCTGAAACAGTCAGAACTACTTTAGGTCCAAAAGGAATGGACAAAATGCTAGTAGATTCTATGGGCGATGTTGTAATCACAAATGACGGTGTAACGATTCTTGATGAAATGGAAATTGAGCATCCAGCGGCTAAGATGATGTTGGAAATCGCGAAAGTTCAAGAAAACGAAATAGGAGACGGCACTACAACTGCTGTAATACTTGGCGGAGAATTATTGAAAAATGCTGAAGAGCTGTTAGAGAAAAATATTCATCCCGCTGTAATTGCGAACGGTTACAAACTAGCATTGGAAAAATCCTTGGATATTCTACCGAAACTTAGTAAAAACATAACACCTAATGATAAAACACTGCTTACGAATATTGCTATAACTGCTATGACCGGCAAGAATGTTGAAATGGCTAGAGAAAAACTTGCTGAAATGGCTGTTGAATCTGTTCTAAAAGTAATGGAAAATAATGATAATAATTACACAATAAATACTGATAACATAAAACTTGTAAAAAAAGAAGGTGCCGGCGTAATAGCATCACACTTAGTAAACGGTATAGTTCTTGACAAAGAAAGAGTTCACACTGGAATGCCGCGCTCTATTAAAGACGCTAAAATTGCGCTGCTGGAATGCGAAATTGAAGTTAGGAATACCGAAACTGATGCAAAAATCCAGCTTACAGATCCGAGACAACTTCAGGCATTCTTAGATCACGAAGAAAAAGTCATCAAAGATATGGTTGAAAAAATAGTTGCTAGCGGTGCCAAAGTCGTTTTCTGCCAAAAAGGTATTGACGATGCGGCGCAGCATTATTTAGCTAAAAAAGGTGTGTACGCTATAAGACGTGTAAAAGAATCCGATATTACTGCGCTTGCAAAAGCTACAGACGCAAAAGTAGTTGCTAATATTAATGAATTAACTTCTGATGATTTAGGCTATGCTGGATTAGTAGAAGAAAGAAAAATACATAAAGAAGATATGACTTTTGTAGAAAACTGCAAAAATCCGCGAGCTGTTTCTATTATTCTTAGAGGCGGAACAAAACACGTCGTAACAGAAGTTGAAAGAGCGATGACAGATGCTATTGGCGATATTTCTGCATCTATAACTGTAGGAAAATACGTAGCTGGCGGCGGAGCAATTGAAATTGAATTGTCAAGAAGACTGCGCGCATATGCGGAACAATTATCTGGCAGAGTTCAGCTCGCTGTTCAAGCCTTTGCAGATTCGTTGGAAATAATTCCAAATACTTTAGCGGAAAACTCTGGGCTTGATCCAATTAATGTTATTACTAACTTAAAAGTAAAACACGATAATGGCGAAATATATGCCGGCATTGATATAGAAACCGGCGGATCTCGTGATATGGTAGTAGTTGGAGTAATAGAACCGTTGAAAATCAAAACGCAGGCTTTGCAGTCTGCAACTGAAGCAGCAATTATGCTGTTAAGAATTGATGATATAATTGCAGCTCATAAAATAAATAAAGGTACGGGAAGTCCTCAAATGTCTCCAGGTATGCCTGGTATGGGTATGTAAGTTTAGCCTTCTTTTTCAAATTGCGTTAATGGAAAATCTCGAGTTAACTTTTCTAAAGTATAAGAATCTGTATTTTTTCTATATATGTGGTTAGATGGAATGTCTTTAGTTACCAATACGTCAGCTCCAATTACCGAATGTTTTCCTATTATTCTTCCCTCTAATACAGTTGTATTGGTTTCTAATGTCACATAATCTTGCAAGGTTGCATTTGGTAAAACTCTAGACTGTATACTTAAATGGCAATAATTACCTATTTTTGCTGCTCTAAGTGCAGATTGCGGGCCAACAATGCAACTCTTACCAATAATACTACTATCATCTATAAATGCTAAAGGCATTACAACACTGCCCAATCCTATTTGCGTATTTTTACCAATATAAGCGGATGGATGAATAAGGCGTCCTAAAGAGTGGTTATTTTCAAGCCATACTGACGTTATTTCTTCTTTATATACATTTTTACCTATGCCTATAACACCTTCCACATCTATATCGACCAATCTTAATTTCTTATCAGTTTTACTATCATAAATTATATTTACATTATCCAATTTAATATATCCAATAACATTTGGAAAACTACAAAGAAATTTTGCTATAGACCCCCAACCCAGTATAACTATTTTCGTATCCATATTAAAATATCCTCTTTTAGTTTGTCTATACTTGTATCATAAGTGGAAAGTTCTAAAAAAGATAAATTAAATTCGTCCAAAGTTTGTCTTAATTTTTTATCCACATTTAATTGATATTGCATATCTATAGTCCTAGATTTATTATCTTTTAATTCAATCAAACCGAATGGAAATAATATAATATCTGTATAATTTTGCATAACTTTTTCGCATCTTTTTTTAAAGTTGCTTGAATATATTTTATCTACTTTTGGCTCTACATAAAAGCTAAAATAAACATAAAGATCTGCAGTACTACGATCAGATATATAACTGTTTTTTTGTAAAGTAATCTCTTCTCTCCGTCTTAGAGACTTCTCAAAAAAATCTTTAGATTGTTCTAAAGTAAAATCAAATTTACTCTTCAGTTTACCTTTGTTTATCCATGCGCTTAACAGTATAGATTCTAACTCAGGTATGAGTGTTATTGAAAGTTCTTTTGAAAGCAGATTAGCTAATGTGGTTTTTCCAGTAGAGGCGCTGCCTACAAAAGCAATCTTAGAGTTACTAACCATTATCGCCTCCAAAATCAGTGTATCTATAAGAGTTAGGACTAAAATAAGTTATACCGCTTGTACGACTGCCAAGTTCGCCTACTGCTACTAAAGTATATTTTGTTTGCATTTATAATTGGAAATATTCATTAATAAAAACCTAACTGTTAGCTCATAATATCTTGTGGTAAATGCTTCTTACAGTTTAATAAATTTAATCTCCAGAAACTTTTATCATCTTTCGTAATATATTTTAATTCGGTAACAGCGGCATAATTTTGATTAAAAACCATAGTATTTTTAAGTGGTATATTTAGCAGAGCTCCAATAATTGCTCTATTTATGCCTGCATTTGTAGCCAATATAACATCATTATTTCTCATTTTTAATTCGTCTACAAAGTTAAGTATTTTTGTATTCAACTCTTTAATATCATTTTCAATTTCTAAACTATCATTAAAAAATAAATATTTAGCTAATTCATTTAGATTCGAATCATAAATAATATTAGCACCTAAGGCTTCTGCCAATATGTTTGCAGTCTGTTTAGATCTCGTTAAGTTATTTGTGTATATAGTTCTTATATTTTCTTCCTTTAGTCTGAGCGCCAAATATCTAATTTGCTCTTTACCATTATCTGTTAATTCGTCATCTTCTCTACCGTATGTTCTCTCTCCATGCCTAACTAATATTAATTTCATATTTAGGAAAAATATCTATAAATTATATAACTTTATATGTTTACTCACCATAATATAGATATGTAGTTAATCAAAAGTATTTAAAGTCCCTTCTTAATTAATTATTAGCGGTAAAATGGCTAAATATCCTATTCGGCAGTACGGTATGGTTAAAAAAACAGAAAATTTAGATACCAAAGCTATTCGCACACTAATTTCTAGTCACGCTGAAAATCTTAGAAGAACTGCAAGAATTAATGAAAAATTAGATAATCTTTTGGCTTTGATAAAAGACGCAGATAGTATAGATGCAATAAGTACATCTAATATTCAAGACAATAAGATGAGCCAAAGAATAAATAATATTGAAGGGCAAAATAGACAAATACTCGACGCACTTGCTATTTTGACTAATTACTTAAAGAGGCTAAAATGAAACGCGGTATAGTATCTGTAATAGCAGTTACGTTACTTATTATGCTGGCTCTAGCTATAACTGCAATCGGCTACTATTGGCTTTCAATTCAATAATCATGAATAAATTAAAACAAATATTAGCTAAAATAAGACTGCTACAATCCGCTGAACAATCTAAAGAAAGTTCAATCAAGCTAATTAAACTGCCAAATTATTTTAAAGATATTTCAAAATTAAAAGATGTAAATGAAAGTTATCCTATACTTAAAACTAATCAAAATAATGTTGATTACGTAGTTGCAAGCGCACATATAACATTCAGTCAAGATGAAAACAAATTACACTACAATATATACGAACCAAAATTACGCGGCTTTGATAAGCTAATAAAAAATACGGTATCATCTCTTAAAAAGTTAAAAATAGATAACTTAACTAGCGAACAAAAATACACCTACCTAAACAAACAAATTAGAAACTTATGGGCAGATGAAAAGTTAAATCACGAAGATAAAATAAAGGCGCGGTATTATGTGTTCAGAGATGTTTTAGGTTTTGGCAAATTAGAACCTTTACTTCGCGATTCAAATATATCTAAAATACAATACAATAGCGGGTCTTCACTTTATATTACCCATATAAACTCAAAATATGGAAATATAAATACAAATATTACACTGACGGAAGACGAACTTTACGAATTGAAACAAAAGCTTTCAAATCTTGGAAAGAACTTTTCAGTAGATATACATGACAATAACTTTAGTATTAAAAAAGCTCTTAAGCATCCTCTTACAGTCACAGATTTAGCAAATTATGAAACTATTAATCCAGTTTTACTAGGTTATCTTTGGCTGGCTATAGAAGAGCAGCAGTCTGTTTTAATTACTGGTGAAAAGTCATCTGGAAGAAAAACACTTTTGAGCGCGATATCTAGTTTCATACATCCTGCATCAAAAATAGTGACTGTTGAGGACTCGCCTGAAATATACATAGCTAATTCAAACTGGGCGCCGCAAATGACGAGAAAAGGTCTTGGCGAAAATAAATACGGCGAAATAAGCAAATTTGATTTGTTAAAATTATATCCAAGATTACAGCCAGATTACATATTAACTAACGATATAAGTTATTCTGAAGCTAATGTTTTATTACAGGCTATGGCTAATGGCTATCCATCGCTTTCGACTATGGCCGCACATAATAACGTAAATGATTTCTTAAATAACTCTGCATATGGTTCGTTAATAGAGCATCTAAATATCGTTATATCCATGTCTGATAACACTGTTACAAAAATAACTGAAATATCTCATTACGACAAGGATACTAAAAAACTAAACACGCACGAAGTTTTAGCATCAAACAAATCACACCTATTAGCGAAGATTGCCGAGAAACGAGGATGGACGGAACAACAAGCGGCTGACGAAGTTATGAAAAGAGCTAATGTACTAATTTGGATGCAAAATAAAAATGTTTGTGATTTTAGAAACGTGGCGGAAATAATTCACAGCTATTATGCTTAAGTTAATTAGCCGCCGCTAATATTGCAACAGCGAGATAAAAAGCATTAATACAACTTACGTACTGCTTAATCAGCCAGTAATTAAACCAATAGTTATAGAGGATGCAAAATAAGCTATCAATATATAAGTTATTATGAATTTTAAATTTGAACTTATTTTAATCTTCGCTATGTAGTTAGCCAGTAAAACATAACTTATCCAATCAAACCTATTAGTAAGTTCTTACGTATAATATCTCTATCCATTTGACGCTAAGCTTCTAAGCCTATATAATCATTTTGGGCTTGAAACAAAATCTAGAATTTATTTTACTATCTCGCTGTCGTAGCAGCTCAAATCTTCTTTTTGAATTCTATAAAATCTTCTTTAAATCCCATTTTTTTCCAAAGACTTATTGCTTTTTTATTTTTTACATAAGCATCCAAAGTGCACATTGTCAAATTTCGCATTTTGAATTTTTTAATTATAGAAGTTAAGAGTTTAGTTGCAATACCTTTTCTCCTGTATTCTGGTAAAACATAAATATTATTTACAAATCCTTCCCGTTTATTTCTGATGCTATGTCTGTATGTCATTCCGTTTACAAAACCGACTATTTCTCCATTTGCTTCGGCAACTAAAATTACGAAGTACTTTGTATGTTTGCCCCAACCTCTGACTGCTTTTTTTGCCTCTTTTTTAGTTCCAACTTTCAAAGACGGCTCAAACTTCTTAAGCTCTTTAAGATGTTTTCGGAAAAGTTCTGCAACTATATCTAAATCTTTAACTGTAGCTTTGCGGATTTTAAGTTTCATTTATTAATTATGTTTTCGGCTTTAATAAACTTAATTAAATAAACAGAAGCTCTAAACACTAAAAGTATATTCCTGGTTAACTATATCATAGCTAACTTTTAACTTAGAAGTGCGCACCACTAATTTCTATTTCAACAGGTCAATTACTTAATTCTTTCTTGCGAAAACTAAAAACGCGGTGTGCCCTAACATATTATGTTCTGGTCGCGCAATATCTCCAGTAACTTTCCACTCACGCTCTAACACTTCTAAAACTTTTGTCAATCTAAATTTAGAATTTTTCAGTTCTTCAACAAATTTTACAACTTGTGTAGCTTGAGGTAAATACGCTACTAAAAATCCACCGCTCTTAAGTGCTTTTTCTGCAGTAGGAATAGCCTGCCAAGAATCTTTAAAATCTAAAGTAACTAAATCTAACTTCTTTTCCGATATACCTGAAAGTATATCTTTATTTTTTAACTTAATATTTTTTAATTCTAATTTCTCAAAGTTTTTCTTCGCTATATCTGCAAACTCTTCCCGCCTTTCATAAGTTACTACTTTTCCGTTCGGACCAACTATATACGCCATATACGCTGCAAGCCAGCCGCTACCAGCGCCGGCATCAACAACTTTATCTCCTGGTTTTAAACCAGTATAAAATACGATAGACGCCATATCTTTTGGCAATATTACTTGCGGCCCTCTTTTGAAATTTTTTAATGTGTCTTGAAAGTTATCCATTATATAGACTACAATACATAACATTTAAAACTTATTCAAAGTGATGCGTTATATGAACTTCGAAGCTGTGAGCTCTTTTTGGGATAAACATTACAAGAAACTTACAATTATAACTATTATTATTCTAATAGCTTCGCTCGGTATTCTTGGATTTTCGAAAATTAATACCGGCGAATTCATACAGAAGGATTTTTCTCTTAAAGGTGGTTTACTAGTAACAGTACAAACTACACCTACGTTAAGTTTAGACGATTTGAAGGCGGCTCTCGCAAATGAATTGAAAGAAGAAGTAAATGTAAGAGAACTTAGAAGTTTATCATCTGGCGAGAGCAGCGGATATATAATAGAATTTGAAAGTCTCGACCAAGATAAGGCCTTAGTAGCGATAGAGAAAACTCTCAGTATAAAATTACAAGATAATTATACTATAGAAGAAGTCAGCAGCCAGCTCGGAGAAAGTTTTCTAAGAAGTACGACAAAAGCCATCATAGCTGCTTTTGTTATTATGGCTATAGTAATTTTTGTTTATTTCCGCGAGTTTATTCCATCCATAGCTGTACTTCTCGCTGGTTTTTCTAATCTAATGGGTGTCTTGGCTATTATGAATATCTTTGAAATTAAATTATCAACTGCTGGAGTAGCTGCTTTGCTTATGGTAATTGGTTACTCTGTTGATACCGATATTTTGCTGTCTACGAAAATGTTAAAGCGAACTGATATCTCCTTGAAAGAAAGATTACACAGCTCTTTTAAAACTGGAATGACTATGCAAGTAACAGCTATAATTGCACTTGCTGTTTTATACATATTAACACCAGCGCTTCTTTTGAAACAAATTGCAATAATACTGATAATTGGTTTAATTTTTGATATTCCAAATACTTGGATACAAAATGCTGGATTAATTCGATTTTATTTAGAAAGTAAGGGCGGTAAACAATGACCGCAGGAGATAAAGCGAAAGAAATATTTACGTCGTGGCGAGTACTGTTATTAGTAGCTGCGATAATATTATCTATAATTGCAATAAATCCGCAATTCGAAACTAAAGGCGTCGTAATAACATCTGTTGTTACTAATTCAAGCGCTGAAATAAATGGATTAACTACGAATACAATTTTGTACGATTTAAACGGCGAGCAAATAAACTCAATTAGTGATTATTCTAAAGCCGTAGAAAAAATAAAGTCTAAAGACATAGTGAAATTTGGAACGGATAGCGGCGAATTTTCATTCATAGCAGAACCAAATATACTCGGGGAAATTGACCTGGGTGTAACCGTAGATAAAGTTCCTGAATCAAACTTGAGGTTAGGTCTTGATCTTATCGGCGGTGTACGTGTATTATTACAGCCAGATGAAGAATTAACAAATCGAGAATTTCAAGACATAGTAGATATAACTCAAAGGCGCCTTAATGTATATGGTTTAAGCGATATACACGTACGACAGGTTAGCGACTTGGAAGGTAAATCATTCATTTTAGTTGAACTCGCAGGAACATCAAACAAAGATATTGTAAAAACATTAGTACAGCAGGGAAAGTTTGAAGCTAAAATAACTAATGAAACTGTTTTTGTTGGAGGTATAGATGTAAAGTCCGTATGCAGGTCTGCAGATTGTTCTGGCGTACGAAGCTGCTCACAGATATCCGACGGAAGTTATGCATGTACTTTTGAATTTAGAGTGGACATAAGTCCAGAAGCTGCGAAACGGCACGCAGATATTACTAAAGATTTGCCAGTACAAACTATCGGTGGTAGTCAATATCTATCTGAAAAGCTTGATTTGTATTTAGATGAAGAGTTAGTTGACAGTTTACTAATTTCATCGAGCTTGAAAGGTCAGGAAAGCACGAGCTTTACTATATCCGGTCCTGGTAATGGACAGACCGAAGAAGTGGCGTTAAATAATGCACTTGACAATATGCGCGAACTGCAAACTGTTTTGATAACTGGATCTCTTCCAGTTAAATTAAACATTGTAAAAACTGATTTTGTATCAGGAACATTAGGAGAAGATTTCTTTAATACAACTATCACTGCTATTATAATAGCTGTTCTTGCAGTCGGCGCTGTAATTTTTATACGTTACAGAAAAATTAAGATTGCTTTACCAATACTAATTACTGGACTTTCCGAAGTTCTAATAATACTCGGATTTGCAGCACTAGTTAAATGGAATTTAGATCTCGCTGCTCTTGCTGGAATATTAGCCGCAGTAGGTACGGGTGTTGATTCCCAAATCGTTATAACAGATGAAGTTCTGCACGGAATTAAAACGCAGTCAACTTGGAAAGAAAAAGTATCGCGGGCATTTTTCATAATATTTGGCTCTTACGCAACTGTCGTAGCTGCTATGCTACCACTATGGTTTATGGGCGCGGGGTTATTGAAGGGTTTTGCTATAGTAACAATACTTGGTGTAAGTATAGGTGTTTTCATAACTAGGCCCGCTTACGCCAAAATAATAGAAGTTCTTCTTAAATAGTAATTTGTATTGCTGCTTTCTTTAAATTTAAGTTAGGAAAGTTTATAATATAAGTTCAGCTGAATAGACTTAATATGGTTTTAGAAAATATAATACCCGGCTGGACGGCAGAAAAAAAACCGTGGGAAATGCTGCCAGTAGCCTTCTTGTATGCCACAGCAGCTATATTTCTATCACAGTGGATTTTTCCGGCATATGCAGCTATAGTAGCTGTTTTCTTAACTACTATCGCGAGCTTACCTTTGATGATAAGCGTTCTTAACATAGAAAAAGACAAAGAAGCTAGCATACACGCTTATCTTAGAGATATGCTCTCGGCTGTAATAAATCACAAAGAATCTCGTGGAAAGCTCTTGGAGTTTTTTGCTTTCTTATTTTTAGGCCTTACATTGGCTACGACATTTTGGTTCGTAGTACTTCCAACAGATTTAGCACAGAATTTATTTTATGTTCAGATAAATACCATACGCGATATAAACGTTGATTTATCCGGCGGTACTTTCTTTCAAAGCTACTTTAGCAAAATATTACTAAATAATTTAAAAGTACTTGCGTTTACAATATTATTCTCTTTAATTTATGGAGCTGGTGCAATATTTATTTTGACTTGGAATGCATCTGTTATTGGCGTAGCAATTGGAAGTGCAATTAAAAATGCTTCAGTTCATTTCACAGAAACGGTTGGTCTGCCAGGAATTGCTGGTTACACTACAGCTGTAACGGTTGGGCTTTCCCGTTATCTAATACACGGTATTCCAGAAATAATGGCTTATTTTATCGGTGCGTTAGCTGGCGGAATAATATCTCTAGTAATAATAAAACAAGAATACGAAACTCCAAAATTTAAAGAATCTCTGAAACATATATCTGGTTTGTTAATATTTTCAATTGCGCTTCTCTTAATAGGTGCATTAATAGAAGTAAACATAGCTCCTCTTATTCCTCTTTATAAGTAATACGAGAACTTATATGGCTTACTAATATCGTATTTTTATGACTGGCAGTAAAATAGTATTGTCAAAATACGACTTGGCATTCATCGGTGTATTTATTTTCGCAGTTGCTGCAAGACTTTACTTTTTTTACATAACTCAAGATCAAGCTCTTTGGTGGGACGGTGCAGAATACGTAAATATGGCAAAAGATTTTGCCGGCACTTATAATGCGGAATGGTGGCCAGGCCGTCCGATTCTTATGTCGCTTTTGTGGGCAGGTATGTTAAAATTAGGCTTCGACGAAATAAGTTTAAAATTTATTGTGACTATATTTTCTATCGTTGGCATTCTATTCTCATATCTTGTAATAAAAGAAATGTATGATAAGAAAACCGCGGTTATAACTGCATTTCTTCTGTCTGCTTTTTGGATGCACTTATTTTATTCCGCGAGAATGCTTGTTGATGTACCGTCGTTAACTATGTGGACTATAATTCTTTACTTTTTTTGGAGAGCCGTACATACAAAAGAGTGGAAATATTATGCATTAACAGGAATTTTTGTATCCTTAGGGACGCTTTTAAGATTCCCTGTACTAATAATTGGCGCAGTAATACTAATTTATCTTCTAGCGACTGAACGCCATAAATTCTTATTTGATAAGAACTTTTGGATAATGTCTGCAAGCGGCATTGGAATATTAATTCCTTACTTTATTTGGTCAACATTAAAATTTGGCAGTCCATTGTATCAAATTACATTTGGTAGCGGAGCTGCTGGACAAACATTTGGTCTACCTTCTTTATTAAAATATATTACATTATTTCCAGCATATTTCCAAATCACAGGTTTAATATTCTTGATAATAGGCCTATACATATTTATTGACGTTATATTAGGATTCGATTTGCTAAATAAAGATCACGGAGAGACAGTAAAAGCTAATTTCTTAATTCTATTATGGTTATTGATTCCACTATTTTATTTTGCTACGCAGTCAAGAGCTGAAGAACGTTACATTATGTTCATATTCCCTGCTGCATTCCTAATAATTACTAAAGGAATATTATATGCTGAAAATCTTATTAAAAAAGTAAATGTAAACTTTGCTAAAATAATTGCAATTATATTTATTTTCATCATAGTGCTAATGCAATTAAGCGCCGCTAATTTTACTATAGTAAATGCATCACAATCTTATGCACCTGTAAAAGAAGCTGGTATGTGGATAAAAGAAAACTCTCCTCCCGAACTTACGGTGTATACTATGTCTGTGCCACAAATACATTACTATACTGAAAGAACTACATTAAGCTATGGCGGCGGTTCTGAAGCATTTGATAAAATAATTGCAGACGGCAAGCCAGCCTACTTCGTTTTGTCTATATTTGAAAGTCATCCTGAATGGGTTGGTAATTATTTAGCGACTAATCCAGCTCTTGAAACTGTACGTGTTTATAACGATCAAAATGGCAGTCCCGTATTAATTATATTCGGACTTAAAAATTAAATCTTAGTTTCAAGAGTGAGAGAGCTATTCGTGGTATTATTTTCCAATATAAAACAGAAAAATTAAATTTCGAACCGCGCATATGTTTCCACGCTATCCCTTTTTCTTTTATCCTATATCCTTTTTTCCGCAGACTATAAAGAAGATTTATATCAAATGCAAAATCAGTTATAATTATATCGTTCAGAACAGATTTCACTGCATTTTTCTGGAATAATTTTGCGCCGCATTGCGTATCGTTGAACGGCAGACCAAACATAAATTTTGATAATATATTCAAACCAATACTTCCAAATCGCTGCGAGATGGGTCTGTCTTCTATTATATTTGATTCGCTAACTCTGCGTGATGCTATTATACCATTATATTCTCCAATTGAATCCAGAAGCTTTTGAAATTCTTGAACTGAAATACTGCCGTCGGCGTCTACAAAACCAATAAAATCTCCTTTAGCTATGCTGAATCCATATTTTATAGCTCTGCCCTTGCCTAAACGTGTGCGCGAATACGTGTAAGTTATGTTAGTATATACCTTAGCAATATCCTTAACTATATCTAAAGTGCTGTCGTCGCCTTCCACTATTACTAAAATTTCAGCGGTTGGGAAAGCCGACGCATAGTTTTGAAGATTAGGCCTTATTCTGTCTTTTTCGTTATACGCGGGTATAATTATAGATAAATCCATATACAGCGAGCTTGAACAAAGGATAAAAACGTTTGTGCTGTGAAAAAGCTATGAAAAGTATTTCGTTAATAATACCGGCCTATAATGAAGAGAAAAATATAATTTATACTATAGATAGACTCTATAACTTTCTACAGAACAACAAAATAGATTACGAAGAGATAATTATAACTGAAGACGGTTCGTCGGATTCGACAGCTGAAGTCATCCGAAAAAATATACCTAATTACAAAGGTCTTAGACTCATAACGCGCAATAAAAATGTTGGCAGAGGTTTTGCGCTAACTAATGCCTTAAAAGAAGCTAAAGGCGAATATGCTCTGTATATGGATGTAGATTTGGCCACAGATTTACATCATATTAAAGATGCAATTGCGCACTTGAATAACGGTTCTAGTATTGCTGTTGGTTCGCGCTATTTAGCATCTGGTACTGCAAAAAGAACTTTCAAACGTGCTTTTTTTAGCAAAGTTTTCAATCTCGCAACAAGAATTATACTGAATTCAGATATTACTGATCATCAATGCGGTTTCAAAGCATTCAAACGCAGTGATATAATACCTTTGCTGGATAAACTGCGCGATATGCGCTGGTTTTGGGACACTGAAATAATAATAAAAGCGAAACGCGCTGGATTAAAAGTTACAGAATTTCCAGTAGTGTGGGAAGAACAGCAAGCTACAAATGTAAGAATAGCGCGCGACAGCGGTAGAATGTTTTCAGGAATACTAAAAGTATGGCTTGAATTAAATAGGCCTGGCTTTAAACGCTAAATTAATGTATCCGAGTTCCTCAATAAACAATCTTTCATCAGCTTTGCAAACTATATTTGCTGTGTCTTTTAAGAAATTAGGTATTTTAGAACCGCCATTTAGTTTTATTTTATAACTAAATAAATAAGGTATATAATTTTCAAAGAGTGCAACTAAAAATGATGAGATTTTTCTTTTCTCTATAACTTCAAATTTTAAATTTATTTTAGCTAATATTTGTTTCTCTTCGTAGAGTCTCTTGTGCTCCCAAGCCCATAGTCCAATTGGCAGCGGTTTTATTTTAAGCCAAGTTCTTATTTTATTTATGGGATCATAAACAAACGGATAATTAAGCATCGGAACAGAAAGTAAAAGTTTACCTGTAGTTTTGACAACATAACGCATTTCAGATATACAAGCATCATCGTCATCTAAATGCTCTAGAACATCTATGCAAGTTATGTAATCAAACTTGTTTTCTTTAAACGGCAGATGAGATGCATCTGCCCATACAACTTTATCACAGACTTTTTGGGCTGATTTTAATAAATTCAGATCAAAATCAACAGATATGACATCAAAACCATTTCCTATGAGTTTTTTAGACTGCAAACCTGCGCCGCAGCCAACATTCAAAACTAAACCTTTCTTCTCCGCTTTTAGGAAATATAATAACGTAGCTGTTTTGTTTATATGCGTTAGACATAAATCGCTAAAACTTCCTTCACTTGCGTGTCCTGTCATCTTTCTTTCCTGGCTATACAAATTAAAGTTGAGCCGAAAGGAACTGGTAATTTATTTTCTATTTTAGTAAAGTAAAACGATAAAAGACCGTTTAATTTTGATTCTGAAACTCCTTCGTGCGGCACTCTTGAACCAGCTATTTTTGCTAATAATATAACTGGAACTGAAAGAAAATTCCAATAAAACATTTTATCAACTTTGAAGCCAGCATATTCTAAAATAGAACTAAGCTGTTGTTTAGTATAGCGGCGTTTATGGCCGCGCACCTCGTCGTTTTTAGTCCATAAAAAATCGTGGCAGGGGACACTTATTACAACTTTTCCACCTTCCCGAAGCAATTCGTTAGCTTTTAGTAGAAATTCTACATCCATATCAACGTGCTCTAACACATCAGCAAAAATTATTGTGCCTAATTTAGGTACATCTTTTAATGTAACTGTTTCAAAACTCTTAACGAATATCTTCCGTTCATCATTAAATCTGCTCGTAAGTTCTTTTGCCCGTTTCTCTATATCTAATGAGTATACATTAAATTTATTTTCAACTAATTGTTTCGTTAATATACCGCTACCGCAGCCAACATCCATTATCGGCTGAATAGTTATGTGTTTCAAGAGAATTTCATTACGCGACAGCGTCCAAAAGTCGCTCGTGCGTTCAAATACGTCTAAATCTTCAATTAGGTCTCTTTCCATAACAAAAACTAGCGGGAAACGCTTAAATTACTTTTTAAGTCGTGTCTTTCATGGATATACTAAAAACAGGCTTACTTGCGTCTAGTATTATACTGTTAACGAACCTGTGTTTTTGGTTGACTAATCAGAGCCAAATGATGTTTTATTTCTTTTTTGACGGCACAGACTGGGCTACTCACATATTTGAACTTTGGGCGCTAGATAAATATGGCTTCCATAACCTTGTGCCAGAATGGTACAATGGCTACAAATTATTTGAATTTTATTATCCTGGCTGGAATCTATTCAGTTTGCCACTTCTAAAACTCTCTAACGATATTTTAGTGGCATCCTTCGTATCCCTGCTGCTACTAATAGGCTTAATTTTTATAGGCATATTTTTAATTGGCAAAACACAGAAATTTTCTAATCTGCAAGTTCTCGCTTTTTTTTCATTTTTTGCCGCAAACGCTTTAGCAATTTCTAATTTCATCAGGAATGGCAGGACACCAGAGCTTACTGCGTGGGCTGTATTTATTTTACTAGCAGCGATTATCTTTTATTACAAAGATAAGAATCTTGACTATAAGTTTCTAGCATTTATACCCCTATTAAGCTTTCTTTTACTGTCGCATTTCGTAGTTTCAATGTTATTTGGAATATTTTTGCTTGGTTTTTTTATAACAAAATCATTAAAAGAAAAATTATATATTACTCTATCGTGTTTAACTTCAATAGCATTAATTTCATTTTGGCTTTGGCCGCTAATAACTGGATTTAATAGCACATACGTATCAACTCTAAATTATTCAATAAGATTTTACGACAACAGTTTATTTGGAATCATGCTAAATATTTTACTGCCGTTGATAACTTTATTTGTGTTTAGTTTATATTGGAAGCAAAAAGATTTCTCGCTAAAAGAATTAGCGTTCTTTATTCCAACTTTAGTATTTGGCGCACTATTAGTATTTAGATTAACACCTTCAATTCCGTTATTAGATAAAATATATCCTGGACCAACTGCTATATTTTTGACGTTCTTTTTGTTTTACTTTCTTTTCAGCCTTAAGATAGATAAGCTACAACACAAAACAATTTTATCATGGTCGCTAATAATTTTAGCCGTGTGTAGTGTAACTATAAACGTACTTGATACGAATCTTCTGCCAGAGCGGACAGACTTCCAAAATGAAATAATCAATATAATACCCAATATATCAGGTAAATATATTGTAGCTGGACAGGGAAAGGAATTTTTAAACTGGGGCATTTATACCTACGCCGCAATATATCACCATAAAAAAACTATATGGGGCGGCTGGCAGACTACGGCTTATTCTGAAAAATATTATAACGATGCAGCTGAAGTGTATTCATTATTAGTTAATGCTGAATGCGAAAACTTTGCTGAAAAATTTACATCTCTAAACGGAGAAGAAGTTTTAGGAGTTGAAAATATATGCAGCACACTAAAAAACTGCGGATTCACTGAAAAAATTTCTACTAAATCTGCCTGTCTTTACGAGATAGATATTTAAGTCTACCATAATTTTTTGGTGATATGAAAATAATGCTCATTTTTCCTCCGTTAACTGTAAGCGAAAGGTATGCAAGCAAAAATGTAGGCGATGTAGGTGGATATCTGCCGCCATTAGGCTTGTTGTATATGGCTGCCGTATTAGAAAACAGTGGACACGAAGTAAAAGTTTTAGACTGTCCTGTAAATAATTACACAATTGATAACGTTTTAAGATTTATAGATGAATTCCAGCCTGACTGGGTTGGTATGGCTGCAGTTACCGTATTGATAAACAGAGTTATTGAATTAAATAAACTAATACATGAAAAGTTTCCAAAAGTAAAAATATTAATCGGCGGGCCGCACGCTACAATACGTCCTAAAGAAACTAGCGAACAAACTGGCGCAGATATTGTAATAACAAATGAAGTTGAAGATGTATTAGTAGACATACTAGAAAATTACGACAAGAAATATAAGAGAATAAAAATAGTCGAAGGTAAACCTGTTCTTAATATTGACAGACTTCCGTTTCCTGCACGGCATTTAATAGATATGAAACTTTATACCTCTCTGCCTAATAACTACAAGCGCGATCCTTATGCAGTTCATATGGTTACAACAAGGGGCTGTCCTTATACTTGTACATTTTGTGCATCGGCTAACGGCATTTTTAGACAAAGAAGTGTTGAAAATGTGGTTGCCGAAATAAAACATCTGCAAAAAACATACGATACTAAAGAAATAGTTTTCTGGGATGATATATTTACATTAAATAAATACTGGATTAGCAAATTCTGTGATACTTTAATTTCCGAAGGTATTGACATAGCATGGAGTTGTGAAAGCCGGCTTGATTTAATTACTGAAGAAATGGTAAATAAAATGGCGAAAGCGGGCTGCTGGAATATGTTTTTTGGAATTGAATCTGGCAATCAAGATATTTTAAATAATATAAAAAAGCGGACGAATTTAGATTTAATTCGCAGAGGTGTAAAATACGTAAAAGCTTCAGGGATAGAAGTAAGAGGTTCGTTTATGCTCGGTTTGCCTGGCGAAACCCCTGAAAAAGCGCGTAATACAATAAAATTTGCAATTGAACTTGATCCAGATTATGCGCAATTCTCTATTACAACACCTTACCCTGGAACCGAGCTTTACAAAACCATAGACCTGTGGGGAATTTTGAATGAAAACTTTGATAATTTTCATAATTGGTCGCCGGTTTTTATACCTAAAGGCTATAAAAATTCCGAGGAGCTTCAAGCAATGCAGCGCGAAGCTTTTAGGAGATTTTATCTTCGTCCAAAATATATCGCTAGGAGACTTTCAAAAATACGCTCGTTAGACGACGTAAAAAGAAATCTAAAAGGTGCGCGAATGATATTTGGATTTGCAACATAAAATGCTAACTAACAAATATACTAATAAAACTATAACTAATTATAGTAATTTGCAAAAAGTTATAGACGAATTAAAATCTATTAGCGGCTTGACAAAAATACTTTTGCTAACTAACTTAGATAAACTTGAATTTAAAGTGCTTGAAGATTCAAATAATTGGGGAGTAAAATTAGCATTAGAGCGCCGATATGTATTCGTCGTAGTGCACGATTCTAATTTCCGTCAGCCTATGGGTTCAATGGTTTTACAAGATAATAATCAATTAATTTTTCCGCCTTTGCCTTTCCCGGAAATAAAAGCGTGGAATGTTATATCAAGCTCTCCGTCAGCCGTATTACATAAGCATATAATAAATAGATTTGATTTGGATCTTACAAATGAAGACGCTACATTAATAATAGGCTTTGATTTGTAAGTTTATACATATAATATAATTATAATAAATCATCTAAAAAGCTTTATAAGAGTTAAGACTCGGACTTCTGTATGAGTTTAATTGAAGAGCGTAAAGCTAAATTATTTTCTATCTTAAAATCATTTTCAGAGCGCAAGCAGTCTAATCTATTATATTTATTAGGATTAATTGGGGTAATTTCACTGGCACTTTGGATTAGAACGCAAAATCTAGGAAATTTAGCTGGCAAATATTTGATTGAACTTGATTCGTATTTTTTCTATAGGCTCGCAAAAACAATAGTGGAAACAGGCACACTACCAGAAATAGATATTATGCGTTATGCGCCGATTGGATACCAAACCGCGCCCTACAAATTCTTCGCTTTGACTATGGCTAAGCTTTACGAATTCGTACATATATTCTTCCCAAACGTAACACAAATAGAATGGCACATATATTATCCGCCTGTTATAACGGCTATAAGTTTCATTTTCTTGTTTTTACTATTAAGGGAAATTTTTGATTCTAAAGTTGCTTTAATTTCAACTGCATTCCTTGCAGTCATTCCAGCGTATATTCAAAGAACATCTGCCGGCTTTGCAGACCACGAAGCTATGGCTATTTTATGGATGTTTCTTTCGCTTTGGCTTTTTGTTGTAATGTGGAAATCTGACAATTTAAAGAAGATACTTCCTATAGCTATAGCCTCTGGAATTTTTGCTGGATTTATGGTAATGTCGTGGGGAGGTTTCCGTTTCCTTACACTAACTATTGGATTATTCTTCATAATTACTCAATTATTTCCAAAAGTAAATACAAAACAAGTTATAGGCTATATAGCGTGGCTTATTCCTTTTTTTATAGCGTGGAGCATTCAATTTTACCAAGGATTTTCTTTTGGCATATTTACAAACATAGAAAATATAATTATGTTGGCTGGTCCTATGTTATATTTAACAATACTAATATTAAGAAAGACAAAAATTTATGATTATACTTACAAATACTTGCCCATAGAATTAGTTTCTTTAATACTGGTTATAATTGCAGGGTTAAGTATTGGTGGATTACTTGGTTTCATAAATATAAATACATTGATAGAACCTTTGCTCAGTATCTCTGAATCTGCAACTGAATTTACAAGATTCGGTCTTACAGTTTCCGAATCTCAAAATCCGTATTTCTATGGTTCATCTGGCTGGTGGCAGAGTTTTAGCTACGCAATAATATTTGGTTTCCTGGGTTCAAGTCTTATGGTCTACAAATTATTTGAATTGAAACTGCAAGACGGTAAATTAATTGACAAACTAAAACAAAACAAAGCCGCTATCGCTGCAACATTAATTTATGCAATTTTTTTCCTTGTATTTATTCTTGCAAGATTATCGGATCAGGCAAAACACGAGAAAATAGTTAGTTTTTTTGCTGGAACTTATGTTTATTGGGTATTTATAGTTCTATTTTCATTTTTAGGCCTGTATATTTACATATACAAAAAAAATAATGCCTTTGCGGAAATATTCTCTGGAGAAAAGTCACTGTTATTACTTATGTTTATATTATTTATGTTAAGTTTCTTGACATCAAGAGGCCAAATTAGAATATTATTTATGTTTGCTCCTGTTATATGTATAGCCGCAGGATATTTTATTTCTAACTCTCTTACATTTTTAAGTAGAGGAAATAAATTCTTAAAAGTTCTAGCCATAGTACTAGCTGTATTAGTTGTATTTTCATTTTATAGTGCGGCTGCAACAAGTCTCCAAATAAATAAGTATACGGGTTCAATGATACCAGGACAATGGGAGCAATCTATGATATTTTTAAGAGACAGCACACCTAAAGGTTCTGTAGTAACACATTGGTGGGATTATGGTTATATGACGCAAACAGTTGGAGAAAGACCTTCAGTTACAGACGGCGGAAATGTGCGTCCATGGAATCACGCGTCTGGGCGTTATTTCCTTACAGGTAAAGATGAAACCCAAACGTTAGAGTATCTAAAAACGCATAATGTATCGTATATATTAATTTCAAAAGAAGAACTTCCAAAATATCACGCATTTTCATTTATCGGTTCTGATGAGAATTTAGACAGGAGAAGCACAATAGGCACATTTGTTCTAAATGAGCAAAGAGAAATCAGAGACGGTAATCTTTTGATTTACACTGGCGGATGGAGTTTAGATAAAGACTACATATTAGGAGATAAAATATTATCTCCTGGAAACTCTGGAATAATTGCATTCTCGCTTAATTTAATAAACAATCAGGAAATAACAGAACCTAAAGCATATCTTGTACGCGGCTCTGAAAATTACCAAGCTGGTATAAGCTGCATTTACGCAAACGGCCAGAAACTAACATTCCCGGTAGCCGAACCTTCCATACCTGGATGCTTAGTTATAGTTCCTTATTATAACAGCGAAACAGATGCTAGACAAATCGGAGGAGCTTTCTGGTTATCCGAGAAAGTATACGATACAAATTTCGCTAGGCTTTATATCTATGGAGAAAATGATACTAATTTCAAATTAGTATATAGTGACAGCGTACCACTTGGTTATTACCAAGGCCAGTTAATCGGTCCGATAAAAATCTGGGAAGTAAATTATCCGTCGCACATAAAAGCCGATCCTAAATATATGGAAGAAAGCAGGTATGGTTAATGGCTCTGGATATTTTTATTTTAATAGGTATTAGTTTCTTAATCACGCTAGCTATAACGCCCCATACTATACGATATCTAACTAAAATAAAATTAAAAGTTATGGATGTTCATAAGCACGGTGAACCTTCAGTTCCAAGATCTGGCGGTTTAGCTATACTCGCTGGTGTTTTAGGAAGCTTATTTTTACTAATTTTTATGAACGTATTTTTATATGAAACGCCATACAATACTATTAACTTGCTTGCCGCTATACTAACCTTAACGTTAATAACTTTTATAGGATTTTTTGACGATTTGCGAATACGAATAGACTCTCGCGGCGAAGGAGGCTTATCGCAATGGCAAAAACCACTTTTATCATTGCCTGCTGCTATACCTCTTATGGCTGTTGTCGCTGGAACGACTATAGTAGCTTTGCCGCTTTTAGGAAAAATTAATTTCGGATTGCTTTATCCGCTAATGCTAGTACCAATTGGGGTCATTGGTGCGGCTAATATGGTAAATATACTTGAAGGTCTAAATGGGCTTAGTACAGGTATGGGTATTGTTTACACCGGATCGCTCGGTTTATTTGCTTTTTATCACAATGAGATTACCGCAGCAGCAATAGCATTTGCTGTATTTGGAAGTTTGCTAGCTTTCTGGAGGTTTCACAGAACGCCCGCTAAAATTCTTGCCGGCGACTCGCTGACTTACTTGCTTGGTGCCACTATAGCGGTCATAGCTATAATTGGCAACATAGAAAAAGCAGCGCTTATAATATCTATACCATTTTTCATAGAATTAATACTAAAATTACGTGGTAAATTAAAGAAAACTACTATTGGTAGTATTAGCGAACACGGAACACTAATATCAAAATACGATAAAATATATTCTCTTCCACATATTTGGATGCGCACTGGTAAACATACCGAATCAGAAATAGTTAATTATCTGATAATAATGCAGTTGTTTTTCGCTGTTTTGATTTGGGTGATATAATTGTTCAACAAACTTTTTACATTAGTGCGAAAAGATGACTTAGTAAAACAAAACACTATTTTATTTGCGGGTACTATGACTTTGAATATATTAAATTATGTCTATCATTTTTTAGTTGGACGATTGTTAGGTCCTGCAGACTACGGAATTCTTGGAGCATTCTTCTCTATAATTTATATTTTATTCGCTCCCGTTAATACAATACAAACAACGCTCGCAAAGTTTACTGCTAATTTTGCTGCTAAAAATGAAACTGGAAAAGTTGTATATATTTATAACAGAGCATTAAAATTATTATCTTACATAAGTCTTGTAATATTTTTTATTTTCTTTATTTTTAGTCCGCAAATCGGGAAATTCTTGCTTATTGACAACATAAACTACGTACGCTTATTTAGCTTAGTATTTCTAATAGTGTTTGTAACTGCAGTCAGCCGCGGATTCCTACAAGGTTTGCAAAAATTTGAAATTCTAAGCGCGGCTCTAATCATAGAGGGCTGCGTAAAACTTAGTCTCGCAAGTATTTTAATATATTTTAGTTTTAATTTGTACGGCGCTTTAACTGCAATTTCCGTAGCTCTATTAGTTTCATTTTTATTTGCGTTTTATTTCTTAAAAAAGAACTTGCCTGCAGATGCTATTCAAATAGATAGTCAAGACATATACAAATATACTTTACCCGTTCTTATCACTATGACTGTAATAACTGCTATATATACTATAGATGTTGTTTTAGTAAAACATTTTTTTGATCCTATAACTGCCGGCCTTTATGCAGCTGCATCTTTGCTTGGCAAAATAATATTTTTTGCTTCTTATTCATTTAGTTGGGTAATGTTTCCAAAAATAGCTGAAGCGTATTCAAAAAACGAACCTTATACGCATATTTTCAAGAAATCTTTACTCTTAGTAACCATATTAGCTAGTATTGCAACGCTTGTTTATTGGTTAGTACCCGAATTAATCGTAAATATGTTATTCGGTAAGGCATATTTGAGTATAGTTCATTTAATAGCTCCCTTTGGTTTAGCAATGAGTTTATTTTCTATTGCATTTGTAGTTGCAAACTATTATTTATCAACAAATAGAATAAAATTTATTTACATATTAGTTGCATTTTTAATAATTGAAGTTGCAGCTATTTGGATTTTCCACGAAACTCTTGAACAAATAGTAAACATATTATTAGGAACTATGATATGTTTAGTTGCTGTATTATTCTTATTTAGGAAATAGATAAAATAACACCACAGCGCTAGTTTTTTAACCATTGCGAAAAACCTTTTCTTATGGATAAAGTATCTATTATATTAGCTTTCTATAATGAAGAACTAACAATTGATGCCTGTCTCAAATCTTTAGTTAACCAAACTTACGAAAACAAAGAAATTATACTAATAGATGATAGTTCAAACGATAAAAGCACGCATATAGCCCAAGATTATATGCGCAGATACGATTTTATCAAATATATTAGGATAGAGCACCGCGATGAGCTTCAGGAATGGCCGCGAATACAAGGCGCTAAACAAGCTGTTGGAGAAATACTATTTATGGCTGAAGCTGATGCTAAATATTCATTAAATTACATTGAACTTTGTGCTAAACATTTAGTCGATAAGAAAGTTGGCGGAGTTGTTGGTCACTTAAATGTTTGGGATCCTAAAACATTCATTTCTAAATATAAAGCTCTAACAATTAATCCTAGATTTGCTAACATTGAGAATATGAATTCAGAATTAACTAAAGGCAATATAGCTGTATGGGTTTTTAGGAAACAAGTTTTTGATGAATGCGAAGGTTACGGGGAAGGGTATTATGGTGAAGAGCGAAACCTTTCGCAGAGAATGATTAACAAAGGTTACAAATTAATATACGAACCAAATGCAAAATGGTGGCACAGATGGCGAGAAAACATTAGCGAAACTATAGAGAGTTATTTTCATTTTGGCAGGAAAATGTATGCGTTGAATAAAAATGATAAACAGCTAACTATGAAAAACTTATATTTCTTGGCGCCTTTTGCATTATTAGTATTATCTGTGTTCTCTCTGTATTTTTTTATAATTTTATTTTTGCATTTCATAGTGCTTGAAAAATCTGGACTTGAGCTTTACAAGAAATCCAAAGGTAATGAATTTAAAAATTATGCTCTTTTATCTCCAGTAGTATCTTATTTACAAAATATACCGTTTGCAGTTGGTTTCTTTTACGGCGGATTAATTTACAGGCAATAATTTTCTAGAACCTATTCCAACAACAGGAACGTGTTTATTTGATAATATATTTTTGCCATCTAAAATAAATTTCAAATTCTTTAGTTTTTGAAAATTGAAATTTCTAATATGCGTATGATCGCAGCCAACCACCGCTATGTGACATTCATCATTATCGGGATTAAAAATCTGT
>Ga0209210_1000558_pt1 | contig 38458 bp, 64 predicted proteins | sample RifGroA1_FD_183991 | JGI IMG/M metagenome (GOLD analysis project Ga0209210, IMG submission 183991) | Contaminated groundwater microbial communities from Rifle, Colorado, USA - Rifle Groundwater A1 (SPAdes) (version 2) | ecosystem: Environmental > Aquatic > Deep subsurface > Groundwater >...
CCGACGCAACGGAATACTGCATGCTCGAGTGGGAGAAGGGCAAACCGCCGCTGTCGATCCATTGGATCTACGGAGCGTCGGAATGAGCGGCAAGGACAAAGCCTACGTGGAGACGGAAGTCGATCGGCTCTTTGCCAGCGCAGCTCGCGATGAAGGCGACGGCGCTCTGAAGGAGGTTGCGGTGTTTGTTCTAATTCTGCTTAGAATTGCGATTGCCTTTTGGCTTTACGATGTCATCACAACTGTGCGTGATGACATCGCGGCCTTGCGCAGTGCCATAGCGCCTGTCGTCGAAAAGCAAGCGCGCAGCGCTGAGAAGCCGGCGTCGAAGGCTTTGCCATGACAAACAAGGTCACAACCGACACAACGCCGAACTCTATCACCGTTGCGATCGTCACCGCGCGTGACGACGGGGCTACGACCTACGCCAAGTGGCGTGCCTTCCGCCAAGCGTTTCTTTCCCGGCGCCCCTACAAGGTTGACGGGAAAGAGTACAGTGTGCAATCCAAGTACCTGCAGGGTGAGTTCGGGGCGCTTCTGGCTGTATCCTTCGCGACGCCGATGGAGCTGCGCTCGGCGATAGAGCACCATCATGTCGACCACCAAGTGATCGCGCTCGAAGCCGGCACGGAGATGCCAGAGAAGATCTTGGCGGTCAATCGCCTCGAGCGCTTCCAGGAGATTGGGCGTGACGTTGCCTACCCACACGTGCGATGGGTCCAGCCGCTGCTCTCCCCGCTCGAGATCGAGCGGCAGCCCGAGCTTTTGATCTCGCCGATGGTCGCGGCTCTGCCCCGCGCCGTGGATGTCTCTTACGGCTGCAGCGACAAGAACACAGCCATCGTGCTCTGTCAGACTGACGGGCTCGTCATGCTCGACGACTGCTGCTTGCCAAGCTTTGGGCTCGTTGAGACTGCTCGGCAAGTCTGCCGCGAAGGCAACGTCCTGCTCATTGGACACCGCAAGGTTTTTCTTCCTACGGAAGAAAGACCTGAGCTGGACGTGGCCGAAGCAAACTGGACCGAGCAGCCGCAGACCCTCACGGTCGACGAAGCCAAGCGACTCCGGCGCGTGTTCGGGATCTGGGCAATGCCGCTACAGCTCGCGCTTGAGCTTAACGGCTATAATACGAAGCTGGACGGCTTCAGAGGCAGCGACGATATCGAGCTACTAGAGCGGATGGACAGATACATGGCGCAACATACGCGGCTACGCTATGTCGTCCATCCGGCTGCGCGAGCCTACGAGATCGAGCATGGCAATCCCTGGAGCGATGGCGAGGTCAAGGACTGGGCAGAGCTTTGTCCCAAAGGCTGGAGCTGGAAGGCGCCTGGATCGTCGCTGGCTACACTGCGTGACGCCGCAATGCGTTTTGCACCCAAGCCGGAAGAGGACGCGGATGATGAAGACGAAGACGACGAGGACGACGACTGACAATGCCCAACGGTAAGCGAAAGCCCAAGCCGTCTGTGCCAGCCGACAGCACCGCACGGCCCTGCGGCGTTGCCGATTGTCCACAGCCAGCCGAGGACGGAAAGAAATTCTGCGTGGTCCACAGCGTCCAGGGCCGTTGGCACCGCAAGCTGACAGGTACGGCCGATCGCGCGCTCAAACGTGGCGATCTTTTCACGGGTGCGCTTGCCTTTGTGGGCGCGCAGCTCACGGCGCGCGATACTCTCGGGCGCGCAGCCACGTCGGTTCTTCAAGGTGCTAAGGCGCCCGAAGGACAGACGCCACTGGACGCGCTATCGCAACGCGCCTGGCAGCGTGTTGTCGGTCTTGGTGGCGCCGCTGCCGCGGCAGCCGCACCGCCACCGCCGGTGGCGAAGGCCTCGCCATTCGAGGAGCTAGGGCTGGACGCCAAAACCGCGACGGAAGCAGAAGTGCGCGAGCGCCAGCGTCAGCTCGCCAAGATCTGGCACGCCGATCGAACCAAGAGCATGGCCGCTGAAGCTCGGCTCAAGCAGGTCAATGCGGCTGCCGCTGAGTGCTTGAAGGTTATTCGCCAGAGAGGACAGCGTCCATGACCATCGAATCCTCGGCGCAGACGACCCTACGGGTCGTCTTCGTAACAACGTGGGGAAGTGAGTGTGGAATTGCGACCTACAGCGAGGACTTGAGCGCTTGGCTTGTCGACGAAGGTGTACAGCTATCTGTTTTGGCGCCCTGCGAGGCTGGAACCTGTATGGCCCGTACGCGTGCCGACATCCCACATAATGCGATCTGGACGCGAAAGGAAGCTAACCTCGGTGCGCTTCTGACAAAGTACACCGAAGGGATCGATATCGTGCATTTCCAGCACGAGCACGGCATCTTTCAGAACGTGGCCGCTTTCTTTCAGGCGCTCACAGACTTGCGCAAGGCTGGGCGAAAAACTGTTGTCACGATGCACACGGTCCAGCCCTATGGAGACTGGCAGGGTACGGGCTTCGCCGATTCGCTTCGGAGCCGTGTGGACTGCATCATCGTGCACACACCGGCATGCCTTGCCGCGCTGAGCTTGGCTCGCGGTGATGCTCCAGTGGTATGGGTGCCGCATGGAACCCGCGTCGCACCTCCGGCTGGAACACGCGAAGAGGGCCTGAAGTTTTTGACTATCCCAGAGCCGGCGTGGCAAGGCGCGACCTTCGGTGGGGCGCTTGGCTTCGTCAACGAAGGCAAAAACATCCACGAGACGATCAAAGGCTTCGCCGAGGGTTTGGCACGCAACCTCATTCCACGCAACTGCGCGTTGATCATCGTGGGGCGTCCACCGCTTGAGAATATCTATCGGCTCCACCTTGAGAACCTTGTTGCGGCTACAGGCTTTACCAACAACATCATCCTGCGGCTCAAGTTCGTCCCGCGCGATATGATCGGGCACGTCATGGCCGCGCTAGACTTTGGTGTCTTGAACACTACGGGCACTTCGCTAAGCGCAAGCGGCCAGGTGCATCTCCACGCGGCCTACGGAACACCTCTAGCGACTGCGCGCAGACCGATCTACGACGATGCCTGTGCCGCAGGCGCCTTGACTTTTGATGTGGACGCCCAAGGCCGTTGCGGTTTGCCGTTGGTCGACGCGCTAGCCGCTTTGGCCAAGCCGGCGGTGCGCAAGATGGTGAGCGAGTCGCTTCGTGCTTATGGCCAGCGAACAGGCTGGAATCTCATAGCGCGCCAACACGCCGAGATCTATCGTAGACTTTTGGCTAAGCCTACCAGCACAACGAAAGTTGACGGCGCTACGCCAGCAGCTTAGGCTAGAGGCTGTCCACACCCCGCACGCACACTAGCGTCGTGGGGTCCCCATGTCCTCCAGCGGTTCTTTGATGCCCGGCGGCGGTAGCGGCAGCCTGATGCCGGGCGGCGATACGCTTCCCCCCGTAGCGCATGCAGCTTCCCACCAAGACGCCGGGTCCGATGAGATCTCTGTCGAAGGATTGAGCGGCACACTGGCCGATCCGCAGACCGCGCTGGGCCATGCCATTTCGCACCAGAATGGCGGCGGTGATGAGGTCAGTGTGGCGGGCCTGTCGGGTCTACTAGCAGACGCACAGACGGCGGCGGCGCACGCCGCTTCCCATCAGAACGGCGGTGGTGACGAAATCTCGGTCGCAGGCCTGAGCGGCGTGCTGGCTGACTCGCAGGTCGCAAACACGCTCGTCGAAACCGGCGGCCCCACGTCCCTCACCATGGCCGCCGTCCCCGACATCTCCGTTCTCACCCGCAGTGGCACGGACATCGTCGGCATCGCGCTGGCGTCCGAGGGCTCGATCCTCCTGCGCAACGCGGCCGGGGCGCTGCAAGACAGCGTAGGCGCGCACGCCGTCGGGGTTGCGCAGACGCCGGGCATCGTGCTCGAGAACACGACGGCAGCCGCCCTCGGCGCGCAGCAGTACAGCCGCATTCTCGTGCTCGGCGGGCGCGGCTGGAAGACCAACGACAGCTCGTCGCAGATCGTGCGCTGGGGGTTCCAGACGCGGCCGATCCAGGGCGCGGCGAACCCCACGGGCGTGCTGGATGTCATGTACTCAATCGCCGGTGGTGCGTGGAGCACGCCGGTTCAGATCACCGCCACGCCGGGAATCATTACGAGCGTGGTGTCGGCCTCGTCGCGAGTCGAGGCGGGGACCGCCGGCAGTGCCCAGGTCAGCATGCGCTCGCTGGCAGCGCAGGGCATCGGCACGACCTGGGGTGTGGACTGCACCGTCGCCGCCTCGCCGCTGCACATCATCCACGGCAGCCGCACCGACGGCGCGGGCAACATCGTCATCGCCAGCGTCTACGACCGCAACGCCGCCAGCATCACGAACGCCGCGACGATGCGGCTCCATTCGTTCGGCTGGACGAACAGCAGCGATGCCTACACCGAGCTAGCTGCCGTCATGGCTGACGGCGCTTGGCGCTACAACGGTGGTGCCAACGGTCAGTACAGCGCGCTTGCGTCGGTTACCGAGCTGACCACGATCACAAACGCGGCCTTTACTGACACGACCATTCAGATCCCTGCGGACGCGATCTGCTACGCAGTTTCCACACGGGTCACTGTACAGCCGCCCGGTACAGCGGTGATGGACGTCGGCGTCGCTGGCGCAACCACCCGGTTCGGTACAGGGCTCCCTACAGACGTGAATGAGATCAATACTGGTACCGACGACGGTATGCGGTACTACTCAGCCGTAGCGGCCGTTCGTATCACGCCTAACGGAACCCCGAGCGACACTACGGGGCGGATCCGCGTGACCATCCACTACTTCACGGTCGTCCCGCCCACCAGCTAAAAGTCTTGTTGGTGGTGGTTGCCGCTACGCCGGCAACCGCCACTAGCAAAAATTTTTTGACAGGGGCGAAGTAGACTTGTACTCATAGGGGCGAAGGAGTGCAAAGTGCCAACTGTCGAGCTGACCAACAAAGACCTTCTCGAGATCTGGAGTGCGCTGGGCTGGCTGCGTGGCCAGGTTTGCGCTGTCAAGCTGGCCTACGCTGTAGCGCGTAATACCCGCAAGCTGCGTGATCTTGTCGAGGCCTACAACGAAGGCGTCGATCTGCCCGCGGCCGTGCGCGACTTCGAGCAGAAGCGTATCGCGCTCTGTCAGAGACACGTCAAGTACGACGCCAATGGTGAGCCTCTCACCATCAGCGAGAACGGCCGCCCGACGCAGTTCCAGATGAAGGACCCAACCGCTTTCGAGGTGGCCTGGGCGGCGTTGAAGGCCGAGGTGCCAGACGTTGCCAAGCTTCGTGACGAGCACATCGCGGCGACCAAGGAAAAGCTCAAGGAGAAGATTGCTGTCGAAGTCTACACGATCGCTCTCACCGACGTGAAGCTTGACATGCCTCCGGCTGTGCTCGAGCCCCTTCTTGGGTGCATCGTCGTCGAGCCAGAGGGCGAACAATAGAAACGAGCATGCCAACAACCTCGCTAGTGCAGCTTATCGGGTCGCCTGCGCACAAAGTTGAGTTTGCGCTTGCTCTCGCAGGGCTGCGGAATGCCATTGAGGCTGACACGCTACAACCCGTGACGGTATACGGCTGTGGTGTCTTCACGCCAGGCTACGAGTACGACAAACTCGTCAAGGCCCACGCACGAGGAGAGCTGAAAGCAGTCTTGGGCTTGACGCTCGAGGAGCATGAGCTTGATCGCTATCTGCCGGAGCTACGCGATCTTCTGGGACGCTTTCTCAAACTCGCGCCGATCGTCATGGCGGCTGACGAGCTAAGTGGATCGTGGCTGCCACACTTCGGTTGCCCGCCACAGCATGGCGGCCATCCGGGCTGGCTCGCGGATGAGGCTGCTGCGCTCGCGGCTCTACGCAACCGCTGTTTGTGGACCGTTGCGGATCACCCCCTTGGGTTCGGGACGTCGTACGTTGTTTGCCAGGACAATGCAGAGAACGTGGCCGATCCAGATAGCGACCAAGCTATTGCTGTGGTCGCCGTCGACGACCTCGGTGTTGCTATGGCCGCTGCTATCTTGCAGATTCCCTGCTTGCTGTATGTCGACAGTAGCGACCACTACAACTTCCATCGCCAGCGTCGTGTGCTCGTCCGCTTCGCGACGCGTTGGGGGTGCTCCCACGCGCTGGTTGCGCAAGAAGAGGACTGGGCGCCCAAGCTAAAGCTGCTGCTGCAAGGTAGCATTGCGCCGCTTTTGAGCGCAGACGCGCTCGCCCGTGCACGGCAGGAGGCCGAGCAGACGATGGACAAGCTTTTCGAACCGCCGGTGGCGACAGCCAGTGACGTCGCCGCGACCATCCAGGGCATCTTTGGCGTCCGTCCCGCGGCAGCCAAAAATCCACGGAGGATTGAGCTGGGCAGCGTTCTCGATCCAAGTACGCACTACGGGCCTGAATACTACGGAGAGGGCGCGGGGTTGCTTTTCACGCGGCCGTCAGGCAAAGAGGACATCTACCACGGCCCTGCGCATGAGTGGGAGGGCTTCGGTGCTGCGGCCGAGATCCTGGCGGACATTCTGCCGGCCGCCAAGTTTGGCCGATCGCTTCTGAGCATTGGCTGCGGCTCGGGTTGTGACGTGCGGCATTTCCAGCGGCGGGGTTGGGACGCCTACGGCGTCGATCTCAGCTCGGCTGCGATCGAGCGCGCGAGTCCCGACGCCAGGGATCGCCTCTTCTGCGTCGACGTACTGGACGCAGAAGCCTTCGCGAAGCTTCCGCGTCAGCGGTTTCATCTGATCCTGGCCCTGGACTTCTGGGAACATATCTGGACCAAGGACCTCGAGTCCTTGGCGCGGCGCTGCCACGATCTTCTTGAGCCTGGCGGAGTCTTCTTCAACATCATCTGCACCCACGGCAAGAACGAACGAGAGTTCGTCGCGGCCCCTGGTGTGCGATTTACCAAAGAGAACTCCGAGATCCTTGTTTCAGGGCACGTGACGGTCAAGTGCTGGAGCTGGTGGATTGGGCTTTTCCGTAAGTTCGGGCTTCAGCCGAGGTTGGACATCGCGTATCTCTTCCAGGTGCGCCGGACCGAGGACACAAGCTTCCGTAGTGCACTTTCTTGGAGCGCGCGAAACCTCGTTGTTGTCGAACGCCCGCGGTCGACGACGTAGGAGCGTTTGAGAGCTTGCATGCCAGTTTGCATACCCCGCCCTAAAGTCTCTGTCCTACTCTGCACCGTCCGTGGTGACCAGGGCTATCGTGAACGGCCAGACTGGACGACGCTGGGCAAGGTTGTAGACGACCTCTCGCAGCAAACCTTCCACGACTTCGAACTCATCATCGTCGACGGCCTGCATAGCCTACGAGAAGCTCCGCGTGCGGAGTTTCCTGTAGTCCACGTTGGGCCGCGGCCGACGCTGTGGACAAAGAGCAGGAAGGCAGCGATCTCGACGTACCGGAACACGGGGCTGACCTACTGTCGCGGAGAGCTTGTCATCAACATCGACGACTGTGTCGAGCTGCCGCCAAAGTTTTTGGACTTCTACGTCCAAAGCTACTTTGGCTCGGGTGTCTGTGTGGCCGCGACGTGGGCAGAGCATGGAGACACGAGGCTGCAACCAGGGCAGCAGGGACGCTTGGTTCAGCGCGAAGGTGAAGTCTACGGTCTTGGGTCCTATCCGCTTGAGCTGGCCTGTCGGCTCAATGGCTACGATGAAGCATTCGACGGTAGCATGTACTTGGAGGACGTCGACTGGGGCATCCGCCTCTACAAGAGCGGGCTGCAGATGGGGCTCGTGCACATCCCCGGCTTCAGGCTACCACCGCAGAGCGGCCACGACCCGCGGGCGATCGATCCTGTGCAGCCGATCGTAAAGTGTTGCAACATGGCTTGGCAGGTCGAGCGGGTCGAAAGGTGTGTAATTGAGGCTAACCGCGCCGAGCTTTGGCGCAACCGCGCGACGCTTGAACGGCTCGTGGGGCCGTGTCACTACCTCCGGCAGATCGACGGGACCTGTGCACACCACCGCTTCATGAACAAGTGCGAGTACCTTCACACACATCTTTTCAAGCCCGATGGCGATGACGGGCAAAAAAGCTTTGCCCTTCATCGCCACCCGCTTGCAGCGAAGTTTCTGGACGCGCCACCGGTTTTCGATCTAAGGTTGGCACGCAAGGAGGTAGGAATCGATGCTTGAACCCGAACGTGTTGCCTTGGCTGTTCACAGCTACTTGCAAAGCCGTTTCGTTCGCGAGACGGGCTTCGACCTTTGCTACCTGGTCCCGACGCTTGAGGCGTTCCGGCGTCTGGATAGAACTGGAAGCGAGCGTTTCCGGCAGCTAGACGGCCTGCTCACGATTCTGCAAGACCTTCTAGCAGCGGGGCATGCTGCACGTGCGAGTGCGGAACAACCGGACGCCTACTGCTCGGCTTGCTACGACCTCCACCAGCCGCTTTGCCGGAGCCGTGATGACACCTAAACGAGACATTGTAGGGCAAACGGCGGACAGGCTCAAGCAGCTCTTTGCAGAGGAGCGTGTAGCGCCCGAGACTGCGGTCATGGCAATGCTCGCTCTCTGCGCAAAGGTAGCGGTCGACGGCAAGGCTACTGAAGAGAGCTTCGTCGCGGCGTGCCGAGATGCTTACACTGGTGCGGCCGGACGCGGCGGTAGCAAGGTCGTGCATTGAGCAGCGTTTACACGCTGGTGAGGTAGGCTGCGAATGCCGTGCAAAACCCCCGACGCTGGAACCTGCCCTGGCTGCGGTGCGCGCGACTGGATCTGCTACGGCTTGCTTTTCGACGACGATATGCCTGACAGTGGCCTGTCGAGCTTCAGCGTCTATCCCGCCAGCAAGTCTTTAGCCGCTATGGACCAAGAAGAGTACGAAAAGACCATGGCGGAGAACGGCCGGGAGCTGATTTTTCTAGACGAGTGCCGGCAGTGTGGGGTACTCGTGTTCTGACGGTACGGGTCCAAAGGAAGCTCATGCTTGACCAAAAACTCCAAGCTGAGGTCCACGCCTGGGCCAAGCGCAACTTTGGCTCGACTGACCGCGATGCGCTCCGCTGCACCCTCGGCGTCTGCGAGGAGGCCGGCGAGCTAGCGCACGCGATCCTCAAGCGGGACCAAGGCATCCGCGGTACGAAGGAAGAGCACGAGGCAAAAGCACGGGACGCGATCGGCGACATCGCGGTCTACCTCATGCACCTGTGTGGGGACGAAGGCTGGAGCTTCCCGGAGATCGTCGAGGCGGTAGCGCGCGAGGTGCTGCAGCGTGACTGGAAGACGGATGCGCAGCGCGGTGTAGCATGAAGCACTCTGTTGGATGGACAGACTCAGCAGACATCTACCGTGAGCTTGCACGCAAACCTGCGCTGGACGCACCGTGGGAGATCGTCGCTCCGCAGGCGTTGTGTGAAGCCTACGTCGCGTTGTGCCAGGCAACAGGCATCGCCGCGAATAACCCGCTTCTTGAAACTGTGATGGACTTCACCTCGCCGGGCACGCTGCGGGACCAGGACTTGATTCGCGCTGTGCTACGTCCGCTTTTCGACGGCTCGCAGGAGGGTCTGGACAACGCCATCCACGCTGTAGACCTGGCCCGTGCCCGTGCGCTTCTAAACGGCAACTGGGTTCGAGGCCAAGCGGCACACCGAATCCTTGACGACCTCCACCGTTTGCTGTACTCCGTTCGTGTAACCAAGTAGGGGAAAGCGAGCCGTCCAAAGCCATGAAGCTAGGTCTATATTGCGTCGGCGAGCGCCAAGCGCGTGAACCGGCGCTCTTGAGCTGCCAAGCCGCATCCTCGTGCGGGGTGTGGGTTACCCACGACTTCGTGCGGCTTGAGCTAGTCGCTGCAACCGATCACGAAGGTCGCGCTGAGCCTGCCGATGCTGAGATCTATATCTGCCGGCGCTGCGGCTGTCCTCGGCGTTGGGGCCTCAGTATCCATACGAGTTCCCGACGCTACCCAGCCCCGCGAGGCGCCAATGGCACGCACTAAGAAAAGCGGCGATAGTCGGCCCCAAGGGCCGACTATCGGTGTCCTTGCTTCACCGAGCGCGATAGCACGGGCGATACGGATCGACAGGCTTGTGCAGCAGACGCTCAAGCTGCGGGCGGACAGCAAAAGCAGGCGGGCGGTCGAGGTCGATGAGGACGACGAGGAAAGTGGACCGGATCTGGTAACGCTGTTTCAGGACGGTGGACGATGAAAGTGCACAGCGAACGCAACCGTGCGGCATTGGAAGCTGCCCAGGCTGAGTGCGCGGTAGCGCGAGTGCAGCTAACGCGCGCAGTGGAGCGCCTGAATTTGCTAGAAGACAGCTTGCATCTGGAGCAGCAGGCTGATGCAACTAACACACCAGACCCTACGAAATCAAGCTTCTTCTGTTGTGAATGCGGTGAGCCCTGCACGGCGCAGGAGCTAGATCCAGTGCTGTCAGTCTTTACCACCGGCGTCTTCGCCGGAGGTGGTAGCGGCGGAAATACACTTTATGATCCCCCGCATGTCTCGACGGCTTACGAAGCGCCCGTCTGCCGTCGTTGCGCTGCAGGCGACAAGTACCGACCGCGTTCGCAGTGGTATTCCGACGTGTACCATGCATGGTACGGCAACTGGCGCTACATCTTCAGCGGGACGTGGGAGGCTGGCTGCTGGCTGTCTATCACACGGGCCTGCGGAAGACCGGTCTTCTCGCTGGAGGAAGGTCGTGCGCGTGCCGCCGCTGCGCTGGTCACACCGCTCGAGGCATACGAAGGTCGGTCTTGTCTAGAGCTGCTTTGCACAGGAGACTTGAACATCTTCGACGCTAGTCAGGAGATGGAAAAGCTTGCGCGGGACAATGCGCAGCCGGACTGCCACTACTTCTTGGCTGCATGTGAAGGCACAGAGGACCTGATCCGCCAAAACCTCAACGCTGTCGACCCGCTATGGCTTGCTGCGGAGCGGGGTGAGGCTTACACTGCCGACGATGGTGACACCGACAGCGACGAAGTCGCTGCCGGCGACGCCGTCGCCGACGACGAGCCGGCGTCGGCCTCAGAAGGCTTTCTGTCGTACTTCCTCCGACGTAAGCCCCGAAGCCCATGAGCCTCGAAAGCTTCTTCGACAAGATCTTCGTGATCAACCTCGATCGCCGGACCGACAGGTGGCAGGCCTGTCTCGAAGAGTTCGCGTGCTACAAGATCACCAAGTTTGAGCGTTTTCGTGGCTATCCGCATCCAACCAACGGTCACCAGGGCTGCACACGGTCGCACCGGGAGCTGCTAAGAAAGCTTGCCGTTGGTCCTTGGGAGCGTGTGCTCGTGCTGGAGGATGACTTCCATGTACTGACACTGAAAGATCTCCAGGATGGTGGGTTCATCCCGGAGTCCGACGTCATGAAAACCTTTCTGTCCGCGCCGGGAGGCCTCCACCGTCGTTTCGACTACATGGTTCAGTTCGTTCCGGCGGACTGGGACGTGCTTTACCTTGGCGGCGGCTATGGCGGCCCTCCGATCACACGGGTGCACAGACACGTCGTGCGCTGCGGCGCGATGATGACGACAAGCTCTTATGGCATCACCAAGCAGTTTGCGCAGATCTGGACTGAAGGCGTCGACGCGATGGTGCGGCAACAGGCAGAGGCGGCTGGAACAGATCTTTTGGAGTCCCATCCCGGCCCGATCGACTTGACGTTCAGTCGGTTCGCAGCCGAGCGTCAGTTCTACGTCTTTCAGCCGCGGTTGATGATCCAGCGGCCGAGCTTCAGCGACCTGACCGAGCGTGACGAGCATTACTTGATGTCGATGACAGACCCGAACCACGAACAGATGGTCTAAGCTAATGGAACTCGAAGCCCTACGCCTGTACTACCCGCTCGACAATCGTAGCCTCGTTGTGGATCTTGGTGTCTACGAAGGCAAGTTCACACGCGAGATTCGACAGCGCTATGGCTGTGCTGTCCTGGGCTTTGAGCCGGTGCGCGAGTTCTGGAGCAAGCTTGCCGACCTTCACGCCGACCCTTGCGTCTCTATCCGCAACTGCGCGATCGGTGCCGAGGACGGGACGGCAAAGATCGCTGTCCGCAATGACAGCTCAAGCCTCTACCTCGAAGGCGAATGTGTCGAGCCTGTACAAGTGGTTGGCGTCGCAAAGCTGTTTGCTACACTGACATCCATTGGGCACTGGGCGGTCGATCTGATGAAAATCAATGTCGAGGGCGCAGAGTACGACATTCTTGACAGAATGATTGAGCTAGACCTTGTGCGCCGCGTGCGTTTTTTGCAGATCCAGTTTCATACCTATGGCGCTGGCGCGGAAGGTGCGCAGGTACGCCGCGACCGGATCCGTGAAAGCTTGCGGCAGACTCACACGTTGGAATGGGACTTTCCCTTCGTGTGGGAGAGCTGGCGTCGTACCGAAACCTAAAGGAGAAGACAATGACAGTTCGTGCGAAGTTCGTTTGCAATGTGAAGACCCAGACGATGGATGGCTACACCGTGAAGTTCACGCCTGTAACCAGTGGCAGCGAGGAGAACGACCAGTATTTCAAGTGGACGCCGTTCGGTAGCCTGGAGATGGGCACCCTCAACCCGGAGGCGGCGGAACAGTTCACACCCGGGATGGAATACTACGTCGACTTCACACCGGCTTCGAAGGGCTAGCAGCAAAACCGATGCCCGGCATTGTCCAAGCGCAGCTTCTTGGTGGTCTCGGTAACCAGATGCACCAGTACGCGGCTGCGCGAAAGTACGCCGAGATTCACGGCGCCAAGCTCGAGGCCCCTGAGTGGATCGGGCGGCGACTCTTCGGACTAGACGATCCCCACTACTCGTGTGAGCTGCCGGTTTTCAACGACGGTGGATCCAGCGATACAGCTAGCGCGGTCAAATGGGGCCAGACTGACATTCGTCTCGGCGGCTACTTTCAGTTCCAACGCTGGGTAGGCCTCTACTCGCGCCAGGAGCTGAAGGGCTGGTTCCAAATCCAGCGGCAATGGCTGGACGCCTGCCCGGCCGTTGCCCCTGGCTGGTACGCGGCAGCACACGCACGACAGGGCGATTACATCGGGCATCCGATGTACTGCAACGTCAATGCAAGAGCCTACTACCAAGCCTGTGAGCAGTACCAAATCCCGTGGGCCAGGCTAATTTGGGTGCGCCAGGACCACCCGTGGCGGCTGCCTGTGTTCGACGCCGCGCAGCTCTGGGACATTCCCGACTTCATCACGCTCGTTCGAGCACGGATCATCCTGCGTGCTAACTCCACGTTCTCTTGGTGGGCCGCTGTGCTGGCGGCAGACGACGCTGTAGTCTACAGCCCGGTTGTCGAAGATCTGACCGGCGATCACGTTGTACCCTTCGTCTTGGGCAACCATCCACGTTGCGCGCACACGTCTACGGTTGGGGTCACGGTCACCGACCTCCACCTTGCGCTGTGAGGGGAAGTGCGATGCCTACGTTCTACAGCCAGGCGGGTCAGGATCGACTCGCGTACGCGCTGCTGGTCGAGCCCACAGACAAGCACAACGGTAGCTTCCTGGACATCGGGGCGAACCATCCTGTCAAGCTTAGCAACACCTACATGCTCGAGGAGCTAGGCTGGCGCGGCCTCTTGGTAGATTGCGATGCGTACTGCCTCGACCTCCTTCGTACGCAGCGCAAAAGCCCTGTGCTCGCGGCTGATGCTACCAACTGCGACTGGAAGAAGACGCTCACTGACGCTGGCCTCTGGCCGACGATCGACTACCTCACGCTCGACTGCGACGAGAACAGCGCCAAGGCGCTCGCCGGCCTGCCTCTGGGTGAGCTGGCCTTCTCACTCATCACGATCGAGCACGACGCCTACAGGTTTGGCAACGGGCTGCGAGACCAAGAGCGGGCCGTACTACACAGCGCTGGCTACGATCTACTTTGCGCAGATGTACACTCCAACCGCTGCTGCTTTGAAGACTGGTGGGTCAAGCCCGATCGGATCGACATGGTACGGGCTGAACGCTACCGCTCGATAGCGCAGGCCTGGACGTTTGTCTTGGGGTTGCGAGACGTTAGCGGCACTGTGTAAACCGTAGTAGAAACCACCCACCATCAGCAACAACAGCCCACAGCGCTCCCACCACGCGCCCCACAACGGCGCGCACGAAAAACTTTTTCTTGACACAGTGTGGAGGGTCAAGTAAGGTGACTTTCGGATGCGGGCCGGATATTGCGGGTTACCACAATTGGCGTGTTTCCGCCCGTGACAATTTTTTCGTCCGCGTCCTTTTTCGGTGCACAGCGCATAGCGAGTAAGGGTCCGTGCGAGCCGGACGTTCTGGGTTATCATTTTACAAATGAGAGGTCGCGGGTTCAAATCCCGTCCGGCAGGTTCGCCTGTCGGTAGCTCAGCCTGGTAGAGCGCTAAAACACCCGGGGCAATATTCGTTCGCACTGGCCTTTATTGAAAGGAGATCCTGCACGAGCCGGACGTTCTGGGTTATCAACCAACAACCGCGGGAGCAGGTTCGAGTCCTGTCCGACGTTTTCAGGTCGTCGGTGGTCTAATTGGAAAAGACACGCGGCAACGCTGATCCAGGGCAAGCTTTTCGTTCGTGCAGGCTCTTATCTAAAGCGAGGTTGCAGCCATGTCGTCGAACATCTACGGCCAGCACGTCAGCACGCAAGAGACGCCGCAGTCCGAGCCGATCTTCGGCCGCTCCGATATGGCCCGCAACAACGCTGGGGGCTACACCTTCGTCGTCGACGACTGGACGCGGCTGCAGCGCTTCCTTATCCTCGGCAGCGAGGGTGGTACCTACTACGTCGGCGAGCGCAAGCTGACGCGAGACAACGCGGACTGCGTCCTGCGTTGCCTCGCGGCCGATGGCCTTCGTGTCGTTAGCGAGATCGTTGCCGTGTCCAAAGCGGGACGGGCACCGAAGAACGATCCGGCGCTGTTCGCGCTGGCGCTCGCGCTCAAGCTCGGCGACGACAAGACGCGCAAGGCAGCGGCCGAGGCGCTACCGGAGGTCGCGCGCATTGGCACGCACCTTCTACATCTCGCGAACTACGTCCAGGCCCTTGGCGGCTGGGGCCGCGCGACACGGCGGGCGTTTTCTCGGTGGTACACCGAGAAAACGTCTGCTGCTGCGGCGTACCAGATGGTGAAGTACCAGCAGCGGGATGGCTGGGCCCATCGCGATGTGCTCCGGCTCGCGCACGTCAAGCCGCCGTCGGAGGCCCACGACCGGCTGTTCCGCTGGTCGGTCAAGGGCGTCGCGGCAATCCGCGGCGAGCGGGGCGAAGAGATCCCGCTGGTCTGGGCGTTCGAGCAGGCCAAGCACGCAGCGCCGGGCGTCCTGCGTTCGCTTATCGAGACCTATAAGCTGCCGTGGGAGGCGCTTCCGTCGGAGACGTTGAAGAACCCGGAGGTCTGGCAGACGCTTCTGGAGACAGGGGCGCTTGGCCTGACCGCGATGATCCGCAACCTCGGCCGCCTGACAAGCCTTGGGCTGCTTACGGGCGGGAGCGAAGCTACGAAGACGGTCTGCGCAAAGCTCTGCGATGCCGAGGCGCTCAAGAAGGCGCGGGTGCATCCGCTCGCGGTCCTTCTGGCGCTGACGACATACCGGGCAGGCTGCGGCGTCAAGGGCTCTCTCTCATGGCAGCCGGTGTCACAGATCTGCGATGCGCTCGACGAGGCGTTCTACTCGGCCTTCGGCGCAGTCGAGCCGACGGGCAAGCGGCTCATGCTGGCGCTCGACGTGAGCGGAAGCATGGGGATGAATACGATCGCAGGGACACATCTTAGCTGCTGTACGGCCTCGGCAGCACTGGCGCTCGTGACGATGCGTGTGGAGTCGGGCTATGCGATCTTCGGCTTCACTACGGCTTCTATCTCGCGCCTCTCGGTCTCGCCGCGGCAGCGGCTCGACGACGTCGTGCGCACGACCAGCAACCTGCCGTTCGGTGGCACGGACTGTAGCCTGCCGATGCAAAAGGCTCTGGCAGACAAGTTGGAGGTCGATGCCTTCATCGTCCTGACTGACAGCGAGACCTGGGCCGGCGAGATCCATCCGATCCAGGCGCTCAAGCGGTACCGCGACAAGACGGGTATCGCTGCCAAGCTGATCGTTGTCGGTATGACCGCGTCGGAGGTCAGCATCGCGGACCCGAACGATCGCGGCTCTCTTGACGTTGTAGGCTTTGACGCCGCGACGCCGAATCTAATCAGCGACTTCGTGCGGGGGTAGGCGGGGATACCAACCTGAAAGGAGCGGAACGATGTCCACGCGAGTGATCATGCTCGTCGCAGTGCTGGCAGGCTCGACCGGTGCAGCCTGTGGCCTCAGCAGCGCTGCCCAGAAAATCAAGTACACCGAGGCTGACACGCCTCGCTACACATCGTGTCAGCGAGTGGGTAACGTCGAAGCGTCTAGCACGGACACAGCGTTCGCGACCGACGACGCAATGGTCGGCGTGTTGAAGGAGCGCGCTGCGCAGCTCGGCGGCACGAACGTCAACATCCTCGGACGGAAGAAGAGCGCCTGGGGACCGCGAATCTGGCAGGGCGAGGTGTATCGCTGCGCGACCGACGTCGGCGGGCTGGAGTAGCCCCGTGAGCAGCGAAAAGCCGCTCGTGGCGGCCGGCGCAGCCCTGATCCTCGTCAACTGTACAAACGGGCAGCCCTACATCCTCATGGGCAAGCGCCGTGGCGCGCACGGAGCAGGGACGTGGAGCTTCCCTGGCGGGCGGGTTGAGCCTGGCGAACCGATCTCAGATATGGTTCTCCGTGAGCTGTACGAAGAGACGGGCCTGGGGCTTGATCTCGACACCGCAGGTTTGCGACCTTACCGGCCGCACCCATTCAACAACGTCGAGGTTGACGCCCAGGCATGGGTAACATGCTTGCTCATCGCGTGGATCGATGGGGCAAAGCCGGTGGCCGAGGTTTGTGAGCCAGATCGCTGTGAGTGTTGGCGCTGGGCTGTCTGGGATAACTTGCCGCGTCCACTGTTCGCGCCCGTGGGCGCACTGCTCAAAGCCCGCGGGCAGACCGTTTTGCCAGTCTGTGAAGTGTGTCCCTCAGTACGACGGGACAAGTGCTGTGCGGACGTAGCCTGGCGCTTGACACACAGTTAGCCTTCATCTACACTCTAAGTCAGAGTGCCGTTTCCCGAGGTCTTCTCGCTCCCTCGCGCAACGGGCCCATCCGCTCTCCTCTCTCGCAAAGGCTCGAGTCAGCCGCGTGCGTTTCGCCGCGGCGCTCAGCCTAGTCGCATGAAAGCCCTCGCGAAAACGCGAGGGCTTTCATGTACTTAGGGTGGGTTGACAGTCGGTCAAGCGCGTGCTAAGTTTCCGAACGTGCCAGTAGATCTCCAGAGACCCCCCAGGATCGCTTGCGTCTGTTTGACAGAGGAGCGGGCGCCGATCTGGCCGATCGCGCTGACGAGCTATCTGACACAGATCGAGGGCAGCTTCAGTACCCGCTTGTTTTGTGACACAGGGCATACGCGGTGGCAAGAGTATGTCCATGCCGCCTGGGCATGGGATAGCACGCGCGCGCTGGCGGAGGCACGGCTCTGGGTAAGTCGCGATTACGACGTCATGCAGCTCTCTCTTGGCGACGCGTTGACATTTCGTATCGAGCGGCTTGTCTGTCACGCTTTCGCTGAGGGCGCCGACCTCGTTACAATCTGGGACGACGACGACTACGCCCCACCCGATCGCCTTCAGCGCATTGCGACGGCCGTTGCGGATCTCGATCCGGCACAGCCGATCCTCGGCGGCTACAACACTGGCTGGTTTGTCAACCTCGTAACGCTACAAGGCGAGCCCATTGACTGCCCTTGGGGCTTCTGGGGCGGCTCGCTGACCTTCAACAAAGTGGCGTGGGAAGCTGCCGGTGGCTTTCGCGACCGTATCGTCCCTGGCTACGATCGCTCCTTCGTTTCGGATCTCTTGGAACGTCGAGGACAAAGCGTGCAGCGCTTTGTCCTCGAAGCTCCAGCAGAGTCTCAACCGGTGGCGTTTAGCCACGGCAAGAATATTGCGACGTGGCTCAAGACACGCGGCGAGCCGATGGCGACCCGACTCCAGGCGTGGATGCCACCTGTAGTGTTCGAAGCTGTAAAAGCGGGACAGGCGTTTTTGATTGAGCGGAGAGTGGTCCCACCACAACCGTAGTACAGGAGGTAACAAACGTGCGTGCGAGCAAGTCGGGGGAGGCGGCGGCGACGGGGAAAGTAGCATCAGTAGCAGAGGGTTTGACAGAGGCGAAGACATCCAGGCAGATCAAGAAGCGCGCCCGGCGTGCTGCTTGGCAGCGTCTCCGGTCTCCGACGCAGCCAGTATCGCCAGAGGCGGTACAGGCTGTACCGAAGCCAGTGAAGACGTCGGCGTTCGGGGCAACGATCAGAGAGCTGAGAGTCCACCGGGGGTGGTCCCAAGAAGCGCTAGGCCGTGAGATCGCCCGGACAGGTAGCGCGGTCAGCTTCTATGAGTCGGGCGAACGGAAGCCTGACCTTACGACGCTGCGCAGGTTGAGCGCAGTGTTGAAGATACCACTGACACGGTTGTTGGACTTGCTATGAGCCTTCTCGCCTTCCTGCACATCCCGCGCACTGGCGGCCACACCGTCAAGCGGTGGCTGTCGGAGCGCCACGTCCTGCGCGCTGAGTGTGTCGGTGCGAACTTGGTCTGCGGGCATGGCCACCCGCGGCTGCGCAACGTCGACTTGCCCGCGGGCTGTCGCACGTTCAGCGTCGTGCGCAACCCGTGGGAGTGGCACCTGAGCTTCTACGGGCTCATCCGGGCGGGACGCGCCGGCATGCTGTCGCTGCAGGGACGCATCGGGCAGATGACCTTCTCCGACTACATCCGCTGGCTCGACGAGCCGGCGCGCGCGGATGACGACCGCTGGTGCTATCCGCGGTGGGACCTCATCGACTGGCTTGTTGATGCCAAGGGCCAGATCATTGTAGACCACGTGCTGCGCAACGAGCGACTCGTCGAGGACGTCCAGACCTTGGTCAATGCATACGGCCTGGACGTACAGATCGACCCGGCTGTGCGGGAGGAGGCTACCAAACACGACGACTACCGGGACTACTACGACGACGAGACGCGCGCCGTGGTGGCGCGGCACCACGAGAGGACGATCGAGGTTTTCGGGTACAGCTTCTGAGGTGATGAGATGCCAATACTTGACGAGGTCGTGGGCTATGGAGATCGGGTCATGCTTCGAGCCGCTGCTCGTGCACATGGCTCGCGACGCCGGCTTCGTGATCGTCTTCTCTGGGCCACCTGATGCACTGTCGTTGCTTCGCGACAACCTTGCAAGCGCGGAGCTGGGGTTGACGATCGTCTCCATGATCCCGACAATAACGCAAGGCGCACCCCCGCCGCTGCCGGGGATGCCGCTGCCTGGAGAGGTTCCATGAAAGCCACGACCGCCCCCGGCGCTGTCAAGCGCGACTGCGCAAGCTGCCAGTATTGCGACATCTTCGCGGGCGCCCGCAATGGTTTTTGCCGCAAGCGCGCCCCCTCGATGGTCGAGGACTCACGGATCGCCAGGTGGCCGATGGTGGACATCGACGTCGGCGACTGGTGCGGCGAATACGTCGGGCCAATGGGCGCACTGCCCAAAGACCATGCGCCTACAATGACGCCTGCTCAGATCATGCGTGAGCTGTACACCAAGGCCGAGGACGCAAGTCTGCCACGAGAGATCGACCGCAAGCTATTCGAGTTCGCAGGCGAGCTGGTGGAGGCGACATTCTTGGTGTTGGAGAGCACCAAGATCGACGTAGTGGTGCTAGAGCTTTTGGACCAGTACCTGGCCGGTTTGCAAGCTGAAGCCGAAGACCGCAGCTAACTACGAGCTGTACTGTGCCCTACCCTGCTCTTGGCCCATTTACGTCCACGCTCCTTTCCGATCCTGACGTCCTCCTCGGTTTCCTTTCTCAGCTCACGGCGCTCTCCCCGTCGGCTTTGGAGACGCTCGCTTTCTGTGAGGGTTCGCAAAGCTACCGCTGCGCAACGATCCCGAAGAAGGCCGGAGGAAAACGTAAGATCAGTATTCCTACCGATGCGCTAGCCATTGTTCAAATTGCCCTAGCCAAAGCTTTTGTGCGCACGCTGCCGATCCACCCTGCCGCTCACGGCTATGCCTCGAGCCGTAGCATCTTCACCTTCGTCGCGCCGCATGCAGCTTCGCGCTACCTCCTCCAGCTCGACATCCATGACTTTTTCAAACACGTCACCCCGGCCCATGTAGTGCAGACTCTCGCTGCCGGCGGCGCCGACAGCGAGAGTCTGCAGCTCTTGGTAGGGTGGTGTTTTGAAAGGGGGGTGGCGCCTGCGTATGCGCCGAGCCGGCAGCGATTGTGGCTCCCCCAGGGCGCTACGACGAGCCCAGCGCTATCGAATGTCGGCGCCTTCGCACTCGACGAAAAGCTTTCCACGTTGGCTGAAGCCAAAGGAGGGATCTACACCCGCTATGTCGACGACCTGGCGTTGAGCTTGCCGTTTCACCTCGGTCGGACTGCCGGGCGCCGGCTCCTGGCCGAGATCATCGGGGTTCTTGGAAGCTGCGGCTTCGCCCCTCGGCGAGACAAGGTCTACGGCGGCCCCCTCGCACCAACAGAATCTTGGTGGCAGCAGCTTCATCGCCCTCCACTTGTTGGGCTCATTCTCGGCTCCAACGGCAATGTAAGCGCAGCCCGTAGCCTCCGTCGCCGGCTGCGTGCTGCCTTACACCACCAAGAGACTGGACGTTACGAGCCGTACACATGGGACGCAACGCAGGTAGAAGGCGTGCAAAGATTCTTGGATCGGATCGCTCGCGCCTTCCCGAAAAATCCTTGACACAACGTTGAGCTGTAGGTTAGGGTGGACCTCGCTTGCCAGACAGCGAGGTTTGAATCGTGTCCACCATTGGTGGTTCAGTGCCAGGTCGGTTGGCCCTGCCTACAAACTTCCAATCCTGGGATGACTACGGGGTCTTCCGTACGCAGGAGATCCTGCATGGCGAGAAGACTCGCAAGCAAGGGTTGGAATCCGCAACGATCAGCAAGATGCTGCGGGTACCGCTGGAACGCGCGCGGGGCTATCTCGCGGTCCTGCGAGAGCAAGGGGTAGCAGAGGTGCGGCAAAACCGGTGGTATCCCATTCGAGACTGAAACGATGCTAACCGCAGTTAACATAGCTGCTCGATTCCTGCCCAACCGGGAGTTTCACCGACGGCATCGGTCGGCCAGCGCTCCTAGGACAGCAGGCTGTCACCGCATGGGCTGCGGCCAGCATCTCAAGATTCTTCGCGGCATTCTCGTCGCGGTCATGCTCTGCGCTGCAGGCGTTGCAGGTCCAGCGTCGCTCGCCGAGAGCGAGGGCGGCGTAGACCACACCGCAGATCGAGCACATCTTGCTGCTTGGGTAGAAACGATCGGCAACGACGACGGTGCTCTTGGCAAGTGGTGCCTTGTAGGCGAGCTGTCGACTAACCTCCGCCATCGCGGCGTCCATGACGGACTTGGCGAGTCGCGTACGTGCCATCCCCGCGACGTTCAAGTCTTCGACGCCGATCCAGCGAAAACGTCGCACGATGCTTGTGGTAAGCTTGTGCGTCACGTCGCGTCGGATGTTGGCGATCCGTTCGTGCAAACGTCCGAGCTTCGCCTTGGTCTTCTGCCAGTTTTTGCCGCCTTTGGTTCGACGCGACAGCTCCTTATTAAGCCGGCGCAACCGCTTTTCGTGAGCACGCAGAGCACGCGGCGCCTTGGTCTTCTCACCTGTGGAGAGAACGGCGAGGTCAACGACTCCGAGATCTACGCCGACCACTGCTTGGGTTTCACAACGATGCGGGTAGACCCAGGACTCAGCAACCTCGACTTGGACCGAGATATACCAGTGACTGGCACGCTTGGTGAACCGCGCCGCGAGAACCTTGCCAGGAAAACGAAGCTTTTGCCGGGTGCGGACCCAGCCGAGCTTGGGGACCTTAACGCGTTTGCCGTCGAACTGAACAGCGCGTTCCTCGACCGCGAAAGCTGGCGTCGTGTGCTTTTTGGACTTGAAGCGCGGATAGCCTGGTTTCTGACCGGCCTTCACACGGCGAAAGAAGTTGGTGAAGGCCATACCAAGATTGCCCAGCGCGCCATTCGCTACTTTCCACGGAAGCTTAGCTATCCATGGGAAGTCAATGCGCTTGATGGCATTCAGCTCGGCGTTGAGCTTCTGCCACGAGGGCTTCTCGCCGGCTTTGTACTGTTCCTGCCAGCGGGCGAGGCCCCAGTTGAAGACGAACCTCGCGGTCCCAGCACATCGCTCCAGCCATGTTGCTTGAGCGTTGTTCGGATCGAGCCGAAGTCGCTGGCCGAGTATCACGCGAGTGTGTCCGTCAGACCGTGGACAGCGTTACGCGCGACCGCGGCGATCGGTATGCCACGGCGTCGCGCTTTTAGCCGGAGCCAAGCAGGACAGATCGAAAATTCCGGTGGCGCCATCAAATCGATGATAACCTACAAAGAAGGTTTCGGCAAGGAGAATACTGCATGCAGTTAACAACGCGCATGCGCTAACAAACGTTGGTGGACGTAAAGGTCGCGCGAGGACGTGAATCCTGTGTCTCCCGTCGTACTCTACGGTCAGTTCTCTGACCATTGGTCTGTCGCTGGTACCTCACGCGGTCTCGCCTGCGGCCTCGCGGCCAACGGCGTGCCTCTCTATCTGCACGATACGCAGCGAGACCCCGAGCCTACGCTCAGCGTCGAGGGGCTGTGGCAGGCCGAGAACATTTACTTCGGTACCCCCGACCACAGTGTCCCCGACCAGGTCGACATCGGGGTCTTTGTCGGCTACCCGCCGTTCGGGGCGTCTTGGCTCTCTCGACACAAGACCAAGGTTGGTTGTTTCATCACTGAGTCTGCGCTGATCCCCGAGGAGTGGGCGGCTATTGCCAAGTCTTGCGACTTGGTTGTTGTTCCAAGCGCCTGGGTCCAGCATGTCTACGCGGCTGCGGGCGTGACCAAACACATGCTCGTGCCCCACGGGTTGCCCCCTGCGTACAGTGAGTGCCGATGTGACATCTGCACTCCTGCTGCTCCGCTGCGTACAGGCGCAGGCTGGCGGTTCTTGCACCTTTGTGGTACGCGTGACTTTCTCGATCGCAAAGGCACGCCGCAGCTCATCGAAGCTTTTGGCTTGACCTTCAGTGCGCCAACCGCACCGACGGCCAGGCTGACGATTCGAACGCCACCGTCGCAGCAGATCTACGACTTGGTCCAGCGCTGGGGTGATCTCATTGAGATCGAGCCTGCGCTAGAGCCTTTGTCACCGGGCGAGATGCGTGCCTACTTGCACCAACGCTGGGCTGCGCTTGTGCAGCCAAGCCGCGCGGAAGCTTTTGGGTTGTGCTGTATCGAAGCACGAGCACTCGGCGTGCCGGTTATCGCTACGCACTGCTCGGGCCACGCAGAGCACGCAGCCCGTTGCGATGTGCCTATCACCAGCGGCTTCAACAGCCCGATCGCTGTCAACGGGATCCCAATGGGCATGGCACCGACCGTGACGGTCCAGGCTATTCGTGGCGCCTTGGAGAGGTTTGTGCGCGAGCGGGTGGCTATCCGAGCTGACGCGCAAGAGCTTCGGCAAGGCTACTACGATCGTTGGTCTTGGCAGGCGGTCACGGCGCCGCTCGCCGCTTGGTTGCGCGAAAGACTCTAGGTTTTCTTTGACAGCGTTGTGTCGCCGGGATAGGTTGGGCTCAACCTAACCGGAGAGTTTTGTGATGCCTGTCGAGCTGCCCTACGAGAAGACGGTACCGTGGGATGCCGGTGCTGAACTCGGCTTCATCTTCAAGGCCCTGCCCAAGTTGTCGTCGATGGAAAAGGGCTTCCCCGAGGAGACGTTGGCGCTTTGCCTCGGGCGCTACCGAGGCGAAACGGCCGACTGCTACATCGTCGACATCACCAGTGTACGGCCAACCATCAACGGCGCACGCATCCGCAAAGACGATCTCGCGTTCATCGGCGAGCTGTCCAAGCTCGGCTAGAGAGCGATGTCTATGCCACGTGGGACGATCACCAGCAAGGAGCCGTGCCCGTTCTGCGGCTGCACCCGCTGGGTGCCGTGGTTCGTGGGCGGCGACGAGGCGCAACTGGATGCGGATACCGTGCAAAACCCGGCCGCCATGGCGCTCGTGGACCTCGGCGGCGACGACCACGGCGACCTCGCCGATGAGTGCGACCGCTGCGATGCCGTGGTGTCCACCCGCGTCGAGGTGCCCCATGCCGAGTGACCGGGGCGTGCGCAAGACGATCGGCAGTCAGGAGCCATGCTCGTTCTGCGGCGGTCGGCGGTGGGTGCCGTGGTTCGTGGGCGGCCCCAGGACAAAGCTAGACACGGAGGCGCTGGCGCTGGGAGGTGACCCGATCGTGGACCTCGGCGACGACGACGGGTCAGACCTCGCCGACGAGTGCGCCCGCTGCGGCGCCGTGGTGTCCACCAGCGTCGAGGTGGCGGTGTGAGCAACCCCGGCTTCGTCGAGTGGCCCGAGACGCTTCCAGGCCTTGAGCCTTGGCCCGCAAAGTACGACTCCGGGCCGCTCGGCGTGCCACCGACCTTCTTGGTCCTGCACTGTGGCGACACAGCCGGGGACATCGGACGTTTCTGTGAAAACCCCGACGACTATGTGGAAGTCGATCCGAAGACAGGTGGAAAGAAGGTCCGCAGAGTTTCTTACCACATCTACCTCGACAGAAAGCGAAAGACGCGCTTTTTGCTCAAGAACCTTCGGCGTCGGGCATCGCATGCCGGCAAGTGGGGCAACGACGGTTTCGGTGTCGTCTTTCGTGGGCCGGCGAAGCTCTCACCGCGGCCGGACTGGGAGCGCGAGGCTCTACGCGCGACAGTGAAAGACCTCAAAGCCGCGTTTCCGATGCTGCAGTTCTGGCGCCGCCACAGCGACGATAAAAAGGCCCGCAAGCAAGACCCGGGGCCAGGCGTGCTCGATTTGTGGTTGTCTGACCTTTTGGCGAAAGACCCCCGATGAAATTCGATCTCTATGCTACACGTGTCAACGAGCCCGCGGGCCGAACACAGTCGGCAACCGGCGCGAACGTCTACGCCTTCGAGCTGGACCTTGCTGACGCGCTGCTCTACGTCGCGGACTGCGGCCATCGGGAAGCCGCGGCGACCTTTGCGGTCCAAGGCCGAAAGCTACCGCTTCGCCCTTGCCCGCTTCTGCCTCAGAGCGGCACTTTGCCTTTCATGTGCGCACGGACCATCGACTGCGGCTGGCATGGCACTGAAGCAAACAAGGCTGCCGACGGCAGCCTTGTTTGTCCGCAGTGTAAGGCGCGGGTCGTAGCGACGCATGCGAGAGACCGACTGGGTGTGGTCGAGGTCACAAGCTGCGTGCAGTGCCCGCATGCGGGCGATGTCTCGATCGGGCTCGAGGAAGACCGAGAAAAGGTCAAGCGTGGCTTCGGCGCACAGTTGCGGACCGAAGACTTCTCGAGCTTCCCAGAGCTGGGGGACGAAGACCGCGATGTACGCGCGTGGGAGATCCAGTGGGATCGCACGCGCGTCCAAGCTGGCTAAGCCAAAACCGACAGGAGAAACCCTAATGCGCTGCCTTTGGTGCGGCCATCTCATTGCGCGTGGCAAGGGCGTCAAGTGGGAGCGGGCCGAACGGCTGTACAGCCGTGACAAAAAGCAGTATGAGCTAGTGACTACGACCGAGACTCTACATCGCAGCGGCTGCAATGACAAACGGATTGCCTGGATGGCCGGGCGGACAGTGCTGTAGGCCGGTACGTGATGGACGATGTGCTCATGGTGTTTGGTTGGTTTGTCATCGGCTTTCTTAGCTACCCGCTGCTCAACAGCTTTCTGGCACGGCTTGTTTCGTGGCGTAAACGCTGATGTTCATTGCAATCGAAGGCCTGGACGGCTCCGGCAAAACCTCGACGATGACAGCGCTCAAGCGCCGTCATCGCGACTGGTTTTTCACGAGCGAGCCTTGCCGAAACGTTCCAACGGGCCGGCTGCTATGCTCTATGCTCGCGGGCAAGGTTACGGCCGTGCCAATGGCACTGCCGTACCTTTTCCAGGCCGCAAGGCTGGAGCACCAAGAGCTGCTCACGCAAGGCCTCGTACGGGCTGGAACGACCCGTGAGGCGGCCGTGCTCGTCAGCGACCGCTGGAGTTTTTCAACCCTAGTCTATCAGCAGGACACCTGGGATCAGCACCGCATCTGCCTCGAGCTGATCCACGCACTGGGTATTTGGATTCCCGACATAACTATCTGGATCGACGTCGCGCCACAGGTTGCGCACGCGCGGCTCGTTGCGCGCGGAGGAGTAGACGCCGCCCTGCCACTGGCGCGGCTACAGACCTTGCGCGAGCGCTACAGCGCAGCGTTTAGACGCTGTGGCGCCTGTGCGTACTCCAAGTACGGTGAGCTGATACACCTCGTGCAGCCGGCCGAGAACGTAACGAAGTGCGTCGAGCAGATCATTGCCGACCGATTGGCGCTAGAAGGCAAGGACGTATAGCAACCATGCGAAAGACAATTTCAAGTCGGGTGCCATGTCCATTCTGCCGGGGGCGGCGGTGGATACCCTGGTACGTAGGCGGTGACGTAGCTTTCTTGGATGTGGACGCGGTTAACCGCGGCGGTGAGCGAGAAGACGTCGCCCTCGTGGATCTCGGGCTTTCAGGCCCTCCACATTTGTTCGATGACGGTCTGGCCGATGAATGCGACGGTTGTGGCGCAGTTGCGGCCGAACCTGTCGGCGCCGTTTCTGTCTATGCTTGCTAGGCCAAAAATGCTTCGCTACCTTCTCCTATCCACGATTTGCGCAGCCTGCCTCGCAGGCTGCGCAAAGCCAGGGCTGTACAAAGGCGCATACGGCTTTTGGACGCAAGAGGGCTACGAGGGCTACTCGACGCGTGGCGGCCTCTGCACGCGGGGCAAAGAGAGCGTCGACTTCGCGGCGCAGGCAACGGCCGTTATCGTCGACGAGATGGTCAAAGCCAAAGTCATCGCGGACAGTGCGGCGCTCCTTGCCAAGATCAAGGACCGCCGGCCGCACGTCTGTGTGCTTGACGCTCCTCGGCCCTGTGGCAATCTCTATACTACGCTTGGCCCCTGTAAGGTCATAGACAATGGCAAGCTCATTCTCTGCGCCCGTCGAGCGGGCTGTGCGGGTGACTACTGGGTCTGGCAATCCGACACCTGGCCTTTCACCTGTGACTCGCGCTGGCCCGAGGAGCCAAACTGCACGCGTGACAGCACGGCAATAAAAACTGGGCTGTGGAAGGCGGGGCTGCTACATGAGCTTTTCCATCTTGCGCTTCGGCTCAGCGTGAATGTTCTTGACGCCTCGCATCGCGATGCGGTATACGCAGTAGAAAAAACGGTCGCAGAGCGGCTGAAGCGAAAGGGTACCCTACCCTAGCCGTGTAAGGTGTCCGGGATGCCGATCTTCGACATTGTTTTCACTCGCCGTTTCAAGATGCGGATCAAGGCGGCGTCGGCGGACGCTATCCTGGTAGCTTTGGACAACGACCCGTGTATGATCCCTGAGTGGGCAGACAACAGCGAGGTCGACTGGGACGTCCAAGTGCTCAAACGGCTAGGTCAAGCCAAGCCACTGGAGACCCTGGGGCTTCTGCGCGATGATGCCGGAGACTTCTTTGTGTCGGAGCAAGAGTACAACGAGGCTACAGCTCTGTGTGCTCAGCCTCATGCGGACCCCAAGCAGGTAGAGCTTTTTACTGCTCCAGTGAGTTTGGCTGGAGACAGGAAAGCGTAGGGAAGAATGCCTCTCGCAACTACACCAGCCGAAAAGCCGCTGACCGTCCGCCGACTGATCGAGGTCCTGACGACTATGCCTGGTGACGCACCGGTTGTCGTGAGCAGTCTCTACGGCGGTGTCGATCCTGTGATCGACGTTTTGCAAGTTGGCCTGCGTGAGGTAGACGCGCACGAGGCGCTGAGCTACGGCGCCTTCCGTATTGAGCCTTACGCTTCCTCGACGCGGGGACGGCCTGCTGTCTATGTATTCGGCGGCTATCGCTGAAGGCATGGCTGTCCGCACAAAACGCACGCTAAAGACCAAGATTTTACCGTGCTGCGAAGCCTGTGTGTATATTGCGGAACTTCGCGCGGAGCTAGAAGCTCTGCGTAGACAAGACATACACAAAGGGCTGAGCAAGCTCGAGCTGCGCGTAAGCTGTCTAGAAGAGAAGGCTGGGGTCGATCCACACAAGGCTGCAACGGAGCGCAAATGAAAACGGCTTTCTACAGCCCTCGGCGGGTCAACCTCGACGCCCCGTGGACAACGCAAGAAGCATTGGCCCGGATCCGCTACGCGCTGAACACTGCCCAGGACGAGTATCAATTCACGCCGAGCCCGGATGACTTTGAGGCACTTGCATTTCTCGAAAAACAGCTACTAAAGCCCGACCGCGAATGCGACCATTGCGGTGTGCATGTGCCCGTCGGCGATCTGCGCAACGTCCCTGCCGACGCCGTGTGCCTCGTCAACGCCTGCTGCGGCAAATGCTGCGCGGCGCTGGGATGGACCGACGAGAAGCTCGAGGACTACTGGAAGCGTTGGCGTGCCATGATCGCTGAAGCGTAGTCGCCGTCTCTTGTGGGGCGCGTGGTGGGAGCGCTGTGGGCTGTTGTTGCTGATGGTGGGTGGTTTCTACCCTTCTTTAGCCAAATGGGGAGTAGAAACGCATGGCCGTCGAAGTCATCGGTTCTATCACACACCACGCCCGTTGCACCTGCGGTGCGATCCTCGCTTTCTCTGAGGCTGACGTCGATCGGCACAGTGCGTGGCCGACCATCGTCTGCCCACGGTGCAAGCGCCAGGTCGAAGTAGACCGTGAGCAGAGAATGTGGCCGACGATCACAGCCAAGCCGAGCTGGACGCTCAAGGTCGAGGACACACCGGCCGCGCGATGGCGCCCGCGGCGCTAAGAAGAGGCAAGCGTGCAAACCTATCCGCAGAGAAAGCGCGTCTACATCGCCTCTCCGTTCACGGCCGAGACGCACTGGCAGGTGACACAGAACATCCGTAGAGCCGAGGCGGCCGGCCTAGAAGTCGCCAAGCTCGGCGCCGTGCCAGTCATCCCGCATTCAATGTACGGTTCGTTTGACGGCGAGCTGAACTGCGTTTTCTGGCTCGACACGACGATCGCGCTGCTTTGTGTGTGCGACGCCATCCTTCTATGCGAAGGCTGGCGGCGCTCTCAAGGTTGTGTAGAGGAAGCACAGTTCGTATGCTATGAGCACCCTATTCCACGCTTCTACATGGAGGACGCCGGGCTGGAGAAGCTGCAGGCTTGGCTGCCGCCAAAACCGTGGCAGGTCTGGAAGCGTTCGTACGTCGGCAGTCAGGCGTGGCGCACCGGCCGCGAGTACATCGAACCGACGCGGGAGCTGGCCGAGAAGCGGGCCCACGCGTTCAAGTGCCAGGGCACCGTGATCGACGTAACCATCTTGCCTTTTGGAGATCCGCCACCGTCGCTAGGAGACGCACAATGCCAGAGCCAAGCAAAGAAGTGAAAACGTCCGTCTGTGCGCCGTGCGCAGCGTGTTTCTTCTACCAGGAGGAGCAAGACGATTTGGACGGTACGGTCTACGCTCTGTGCTACGTTTACCCTAGCCCGCGGTCGCTGGCACCGACACGGGCTGTTCCCTGCACGCTTTTTCATCGCCGCGAGCCCGATCTGCGGGAGGACGCGCGTATGCTAGCGCTGGACAAGCTCGTACCGATCGGGCCTGTTCCCGACGTACGAACCACCAAGGACTTTGGGGCGCTGCGCAAGCTGTCGCCCGAAGACCGCAAGGCGATCTTCGATGCGGCCACGAAGTGCTCCGACGCGATCCTTCGTGGAGCCCCTCCGCCGTCTGGATTTGCCTATGAAAAGTGTAGCAATTGCGACCACGGTCGCGTTCGTGCTGGGTGTAGCGCTGGGTACATAGTCTGCGCCCTTGATAGCGACACGTACCGAGCTGCGGATGCAGGCTGCACGAACTGGCGGCCCGAGCAGGAGCCCAAAACGTAACCCCTGGAAGCCTTCGAGGTACGGCCCATGCGATCCATCACGATCAATGACCAAGTGTGGAAGTGGCGAGTCGGCGTCAGCACCACAGTGATCATGAGTCCGCGGGGGCAGAAGACGACCGTGCAAGCCAACCTGCTCACAGGCCGTACTGTCGATGGTACGGTCACACCCGCGCACGTGCGAACGTATGTTGAAGCGCATCTGCTTAACACCGTAAAGCCGCAATGCTAGTCCAGTGCTATCTTGAAACGCCGGTAGGCCAAGCCAAAGCGGCAAGCCTCGGCTCCCGCTGGTTTGTGCGTCCGCTGGCAGCAGACACACAAGGCTTCTGGCAAACGGTGCTGTGGGTGCCTGACAACAAAGCCATGGTCGGAACTGTTGTGACGCTTGCGCACCCAGATACGGGCAGGACTGAAAGCTGGACGGTCGTGCGCCTGGGGTGTCGTCAGCAAGAGCGCCACATCGTGAGCTGTAGGTTGTGATGTCTTACCGCCCGCTTGGAGAGCTGTGATGAGCCTCGGTCCAGTGTTCGTCCTGTGCGACGATGGGCTCTACTACGAAGACCCGATATTCGCTGCGGCGGAGGATGGCGGCTGGTTCGTGTGCTTCGCCGAGGACGAAGAGCCCGAGCTGGTCGTCGCACAGCCACAGGTGGCAGTCGACGCGGCGAGGGATTTGCTAGCCCATGCGGGGTTTCCTGCGATCAACGTCCGGGCGCATGCTCAATCCGGGCGTGTGCAGCTTCCCCTCAGTCGCCGGCAGTTCTGTCTGTCCTCGGCCTTTTGGCTGCACGTTCCAACGCCGCCGCCAGCAAAGCTTATCTTCGAGCGCCAGGACCGTGTTCTGACCACAAGGTCGGTTGCGGGCACCTACTACGATTACGGATACTTCACAGGCCGAGCGTACGCCTGAAAGGTCAAGCCCAATGGAAACGCGCCCTGCCACGCCCACGCTCGCCAAAATGGTTGCCGTCCGCAAGGAGAGCCAGGTCGTCGGGGAGTTTCTCGACTGGCTGTTCAACACAAAGGGCTATCACATCGCGAACTACGACGATGGTGAGCTGTACCCTGTGGGAAACAGCATTGAGCAATGGTGCGCCGAGTTCTTCGACATCGACTTGGTGAAGGTCGAGCAAGAACGCCGCGCGATGTTGGACTACTACCGGCCGCAAGGCCAACGAGGGCAACGATGGGACTCCTACCCACACGTGGGTCCAGCCGCAATAGTCGACCGCAGCGAGTCATCGACCGCCTGCGCAAGCTCTTCCCCGGCAAATGGACCTGGGATGGTCGAATGTGCCAATGGCAGCACGAAGCCGGCTGGGCAGTGAGATCCTGCGCTGTGCTGGCACCGCGGTACGACGGCGACGATGACTCGTTTCGGACAGGGTATCTCCGAACCGACACAAACGAATGGATCTTTCTCTGATGGACGCTATCAATGGCCGGTGTCGCTGGTGCGGAGCCGAGGTGCATTCCACTTCTGGGATGTGCCCGCGCCACGGCTCGACGCGCGTCTACCTGCCTGCGCGGTGGGTGCCGACGAAGGGCGGGACGATGCGCTTCAAGCCCATGACCGTGCTACAGCCGTTGTACACCGGAGAGCTGCTTGAGGTGGAAGAATGAAAGTACAGCAACTACTGGAGGAAAAGGAAATTGATCGTAGAGGTGACATGTGGGCTGCAGCATTAGGGTATCGCCGTTCACGTCGCCGGGACGGTTTGTACCGCCATTGCCTTGGTGCGCTCGGCTTTCAGCTCGCGGACCATCTAAGCGCCTGGGTACAAAACGGGCGCATCGTGGCCTGCGTAGCCCACCTGTATGGATTCAACGCCGAAATGCGCAAAGAGATCCTCGACCGTTGCGCGTGCGCTGGGCTGACCACTGAGATCGTTCCGCCGCCAGCAGGCTGGTATGGCTACGGGACCACGATGGTTGTTTACCGCCGTCGCCCCTGACGGGAAAACCCAGCTAGAAGACAACTTCCTAGTCCAACAGAGTAGGAAATTGCTACGCTAAGTACCCGTAACTACTTGAAATCATTAAGGAATTTGGTAACTTGACAAATTGTTGAGCCTGTGCGACGCTTGGAGCCTACCTTGGGAGCCTTGGAACCCATGCCGACCGTACCACTGTCGCGAATAACGCTGGCTACAGCAAAGAGGCGAAACTACGCGCATCCCTTCGATCGTCCCGTGCACGTGCCCGACGCAGAGAGGGCCGTGCATGGTGTGGGCAGATCGCCCGACGCCATTGGCGGTTACTACGGTATTGGGTGGTATCAGCACTACAAGGACCGGGAGACGAAAGAGATCTACAGTGTACATTGCACCGACGGTGTCTATGGCGGTCATGGCCCTTTCTCTCTAGCTCACATGCAGTGGATGGAAACAGAGCGCCAGGCGCTATGGCAGAGAGCGAAGGCAGGCGATCTGCGCTTCAGTACGAATGAGTTTGCGCTGCTCCGGCATTTCATGAAGATCCCTGGCGTGCCGGAACCCCAAGAGGATCCGGCACTGCCGGATCGCTTCACGACAGAGCTGCCGTAAAACGGGCACGTACCACAGAGAAAGGATAAAGTAATGCCGGCGATAGCTACAGCGATCGACAACCTGACCATGGGCGAGCTGCGCAAGCTGGCCGCCGAGGCACTGGCCGCGCGCGAGGGCAGCACCGCCGGGTGGGAGGAGCGCGGGACCTGCATCGTGGTCCTGCAGCGCGGCTGGGTGTACGTCGGCCGGCTGCGCGTCCGCGGCGACGAGTGCGAGATCCGCGACGCGAGCTGTGTGAGGCGCTGGGGCACGACGCTGGGCCTCGGGCAGCTCGCCGCCGAGGGACCGCTGCCCTGTACCGCGCTAGAACCCTGCCCCCGCGGCGTGCACTACCACCGGCTTACGGAAGTCCTCGCGATTCCGTGCGTGGAGGCGAAATGGCCGCGCTAGAGGACGGCGACGGCAACGGCGACGGCAACGGCGCCGGCTACGGCTACGGCGACGGCTACGGCAACGGCGACGGCTACGGCGACGGCAACGGCTACGGCAACGGCGACGGCAACGGCGACGGCTACGGCGACGGCAACGGCTACGGCAACGGCAACGGCAACGGCTACGGCGACGGCTGGTAGCGGCAGAGCTGCCACAAGAAGGCACTGAAATATGTCTATCTACCGCGACAACGAGCTGGCAGCAGCACTCGCCTCGGCTGCAACGGCTGAGGCCAGAGCCGCTGCAGCCGAGGTAAGAGCTACAGCGCTAGAGATAGAGTGCGCCCGCCTGCGTGGCGAAGCCGCGGAGCCGCGCAAGACTTGGTGGTCGCGGTTCTGGTCGGGGCTCTGGCGCGTCGCGAGCGCCGAGCATCTGCTTCGGCTAGGGGACCGCGATGCGGCGCTACTTGCGCCGCCTTCCCACGGCCGTTCTCTTTGGATCCCCGACGTGCTGCCGCGTCCAAGCTGGGAGCGAGACCTCGCAGACTTGCAGTCAGACTTCACGCGCACCCGCAGCATGCAGCAAGAGCTTGCCGAGGAACTGAGGCGCATACGTCGTGAATGGAAAGGCACGCCATGAGAAAGTACCGAGTCGAGGCATTGCCATAAGCGGAGGCGAAGCTGTGGACCACCCCTATCGCACCCCAGGAGAGATCGAAGTGCCAAGGCCAATTGAGATCCAGTTCAAGGTGAGCCTCTTCGTCCGCGGGGGCGCGACGCCGGTTATGGATGCTCCGCTCAGGCTCGCTGAGGACTTCGAAGAGTATCTGGACGGACAACTGGTCAATGTCGGCGAGGATTTCGCACAGCGCTCGGTGCTGGCCGTTGAAGTCAAGCCCTTTGAGCAAGCGGTCAAGGAAGCTGTAGCTGTCGCTTACGAGGCAAACCAATGACGCCGCAGCTTTTGGGGCATAGCGATGGCCGCATGTGGACGGCTTCGGAACAAAGCAACGACCGTCGCTTTGGCTTGCATTGTCCTGTGTGCTCGTCTTATCATACAGCAGAGATGCAGCCTCGGGACACCGATCTCCCTGCCGGCTTGCGCAAGTGTATCGGCTGCAACTACATAGGCAAGCTTCCCGCTGCGCCGGACGCGGCCAAGGCCGGCCCCGCGCCCGTGGCAACGCCCGCTTCGTCCAAGCCTCTCGTGCGTGTCGGTTGGTGCCGCCATCTCGACCTGACCGTGACGCTCGACGGCGCAGACTTCTTGTGTCTCACGCACGCTTGCGGGGCGCGCTTCGCACTGTTTGTGGCTAAGGGTGGTTTGGCGGTCGTCGCGAAGTACGCGGTTGCGGATGTATTTGCGGCGGCTCAGAAGGGGCCCGGTGTGCTCGGTCTGTCCCAGCACTTCGCGCTCTGGCGAAGCCTGCCCGGCCACCGGATCATCCGGGGTCCCGATACGTTTTCCGGTCAGAGCTTCTACAAGCACGCGCGTGCGGATCCTACGCTCTTCCTGGCTGCCGTCCTCGGTGAGCGGGGCAAGCTCCTTGGCTATCTGCCGCTGAAGCCGAGCAACGATGAGGCCCGGCCACCCGAGGGCGGCTGGGGTTGGGTACCACTGCCGGCAACGCCGACGGCAGCTAACGACGACACCGAGATAGAGCGGGCCGCCCGATTCGGCGCACGGTCCTATCAAGCCCGCAGAGGTTGCGATCCTACGGCCGCATTGATCACGAGCTGTATGGAGGGCGCGCACTGGGAGGCCTTCTCCACAGGGTTTAGACGCTACTGCGACGGGTTCCAGGTCAGCCTGCATGTCGGTTACCCCGACTATTGCATCCTCACGCTAGCGTTCCTCGGCTTACACCGCGAGGCGCGCATCATCAAGCGTGCGCTAGCCATCGTTGACGCGACCGCTGCACGAGACCGTCTCACGCGACAAGCCTCGTCCAGCGGGCCTGCCAGCGCCGCTGTGATGGCAGTGTCCGAGGTCATGCGCGATCAGCTTGCGCAGGACATTGCAGACCAACATCTACAAACGAAGGATCCCGCGAAACACCAAACGCTCGTAGCCTTGGCCCTCACTGCCTTCGAAGGCCCGGACGCTATGAACGTATACTCTATGTCCGATGCGATAGGCCACCTAGTCTACAACCTGACAGAGGTCGAGGCGGTCGAAAGGATGCACAAGACGAGACACCACGAGTGCGCCGCTGTAGTCGTTCGCGCGCGTGAGTTTGTCACCGCGAGACTCAAGGGGATGCCGGAGGACGTGCGATGACCAAAGCAAAAGTACGGGTCTACACACCAAAAGCAAAGCCCAAGCAGCTTCTGCTCAAGCCGTCTCTCGATGAGGCGGCACTGATGGCATGGCTTAAGACACAGGCCGATAATCCCAAGCAGGTCTTGCACGGCCTGGAGCGATCCTTCCGTGTCGCAATACTGGGCGGCATCGCACACACCGGCGCGCATGTTGCGACGCTGCAAGTCTTGGATCGGCTGCGTGTGCGTGGCTACAAAGCATACTTCATGCGCCAGGGAAGCTTCACGATCTGCATGCTGCGTGCAGTCGAGCCGCGCGATCCGATCTACATCGGCGTGGCCAAGCGTAACGTCGGTATGGACAAAGCCAACGACAAGCTCGGCTGCGCCATCGCGTGCAGCCGAGCGTTCCTGTACGCTGCGAGCGAAGGTGCATACGTCTTGCCGAACGGCTAAACTACAGGCTATGCCCTCGCCCAATCGGCCACCCATCTTGCCGCCTCTACGACAGCGGCCCAAGCCAAAAGAGTTTTTGACTGTCCCTGAGTGGCGCCGGCTCCTCGCGGCAGCCAGGGCTTCGTCTCCGCGGGACGAAGCCTTGCTGCTGCTGACCTACGAGGCCGGCCTACGCCGCGAAGAGCCAGGCCTCATTCGCTTGAGCTACGTTGCGAAGCTGCATGAAAGGATCATCTACCTCTGGCGAGGCAAGGGCTCGCGCTCGGGCGAATATGAGCTTTCGTCGACGACAGCAAAGGCTCTCCACAACTGGATCAACACTCGCTACCCAGACCGCGCAGCGCGCAAGCCCGAGGCTTTTGTGTTTCCTGGCTACAGTCAAAAAGGTTTGACAGGCCGGGCCGTCTACGCGATATATACACAGTTGGCGATAGCGGCTGGGCTGCCTGGCAACGCACATTCGCCCCATGCCTTGAAGAGGTCTCGGTGCCAGCACATCCTGGAGGCGGCGGAGAAGGACGGATCGATCCCGGTGGATCGACTTGTCAAGAGTCTTGCTGCCATTGTGGGACATCAAAGCGCGATGACGACGGTGATCCACTACACGCAGCAGACCAAGCGCGAGCGAGAGCTGGTGACGCGTGTGACAGACGACCTTGTGACGTGAAGCTTCCATTGGAGGCGACACCTCTCATAGAGTCCTGCCCGTTTTGCAACGGTACGGAGTGGCGAACCTACTTTATCGGCCGGCGTCTACCTGTGGCCCGGCCTGTGCACGAAAACGTTCGCATCGACAGGCGAGTGTCCGACCCGGCGATGCCGTACGTCGTTGAGTGCGTAGGCTGCGGAGCGTCGTTGGAGTGCATGGTCGCCCGCTGGCCGTGTCACCCGCAAGCCTGCCCGACCTGTGGCCGCAAACACTACGGCTACCAAACGATCTGCATGAGCTGTCGGGACGCAGAGTGTGGCGAGGCTCGACTACTGTGCGCTTCTAACCTGAAAGGCCGCTACCCTTGACCCCCGACGAAATCCGCCGTGTCGAAGCACTCTCCACTGTCCTTCTGGAGAAGCGCCTGCTCGTAGACCGTTTAAACGGTCTGATCGAGCTTATCACCGAAGTCCGATCGCAGCCGGATCAGACACACCCGGCGGTCACGATCATCCATCTTGGTATTACTGGGCATCAGATCGGTGTGCCAGCCTCGATTCGCCCGGCGCTGCTGAGCTTTCTCAAGGCGCTGCGAGCGCAGGCTGAGGCCTGGCTAGGCGACTTGACCTTGACCGACGCGCTCGCCACGGCCGAGCAGGGCTATCGCCAGCTCGCGAAACCGCACCCATGGGCAACCTTCGACGAGGTCTTGGACGACTTGGAGCGGGCGACGGGCACGGGCTTTGTCTTGTCTGGGGGTAGCGGACCGCGACTGCTTGAGGCCTGTATCGAAGAAACGAATGAGGACGACGATGCCGACGACCAAGCAAAGCGATAGACAGACTATTGAAGTGGAGGAGGTCCTGGCCTTCTTTCGGTACTGTCCGTTCTGCGGGGGTTACAAGTGGTCGCTCTGGCGCCATACGCAACTGCCTCCTGCATACGCCTACGGTTTTGTTGACGAATGCAACGACTGCGGTGCGACATACGCAGCCGACATGCCCGCGAGGTAAACTGCAATGCTCTCGAATCCTCCTGCGATGCGCCTTTGGTGTACTCTCGACCGCGGTGGCTACGGCTACGCTGCCCGCGGCCTGGTCCAGGCGCTCAAGAGTATCGGCGTAACGTCCAAGCACCTGCGCGTGGTCCCGTCGATCACCAACTCACCGGCTGTCGAGGACGTCGCTGAGGACACCTGGCTCAATCCGTATCTCTACGGCGAGTGGAAGGGCGATGACCGCATCAACATCGTACATCTCAACCCCGCGCTCGTTGGGGCGTACCACACCGGTGTCGGTGGACGGTACAACATTGCCTACTGCGCCTGGGAGACCAAACAGCTTCCCAAAGCAGCCTACACTCGGGTGGGGGAGTCGCGCACAGTCGTGCAGGATTTGAATGACTACGACGAGATCTGGGTTCCGACCAAGCACCTCGTCGAGGTCTTCATCCGAAGCGGTGTGACCAAACCGATCTACGTCATTCCGCACGCTCTCACCGAGCAGGTCCTGCGCATCCCGGCAAAGAAAGATCCACCGCTGCCGTCCGCAGGGGTAGGGTTTTACTTCGTGGGGTCGTGGAACCCGCGAAAGAATCCCGAGGGACTGCTACGCGCCTATTGGGGTACGCAGTGGACAATAGCAGAGCCTGCGTTGCTGTCGCTTCAACTGACGTCGCCCGATCGCACGCCGACGTCAGTCGAGACACATAGCTGGCTCGTCGGCCAGCGCGTGCAGGAGCTGCGCGAGCTGCTGGTAGCCCCACAGGACGGCCCCCGCCTCGCGCTGCTGACAACGCCACGGAGCTACGCCTGGGTTCTCCAGCTTCACCAGAACAACCACGTCTTCGTGACTGCCTCGCGCGGCGAGGGTTTCTGCCTGCCGGCGCTCGAAGCTGTCGCGCTTGGTAACTATGTCATCGGCGGCGGCGGCCCTGCGCTCGAGGACCTGGCAGCCCTTGCTCCAAGCGCAGTGGCGCTACTACCGCGCGCGGAGGTGCCGATCACACCGATGCCCGAGTACCGCGGCTACGAGCTAGACCAGACATGGTGGGATACGAGCTTCAACGATCTTACGCTGGAGATTCAGGCGGCCTACGCCTTCATTCGTGAAGAGGGGATGGCCCGCACCGACGAGATCGAGGCGGTGCGTGAAGCGTATAGCCCCGTGGCTGTAGGACGCATCGTCGAGAAGCGGTTGGAGCATGCGATCGGCGTGGTAGAGAGCAGCGGGTGGTGAATCG
>Ga0209210_1000564_pt1 | contig 38194 bp, 52 predicted proteins | sample RifGroA1_FD_183991 | JGI IMG/M metagenome (GOLD analysis project Ga0209210, IMG submission 183991) | Contaminated groundwater microbial communities from Rifle, Colorado, USA - Rifle Groundwater A1 (SPAdes) (version 2) | ecosystem: Environmental > Aquatic > Deep subsurface > Groundwater >...
CAAAAAAGTAATCCCCTCTATGGTAGAGCGGGCGACTTCTCCTCGAGGGAAAATTTATCAGAGGTACGTTAAATCAACAGAGAAAAATCTGAAGAATTTGACCAAAAAATTATTGTTCGAGCCTGTCGAGAACTACCCTAATAGGACTTCTCGACTCGTCGAGTCAGACTCGACTCAATCGAAGAATAAATATGCTGATGGATCAAATGTCGAGCTTGTCGAATATGATTTTGACGCGGAAGTTAAAATTGTTGCCTCTCTTCTATATAAATATTCAAATTTGTCTGCTGCCGAAATTAAAAGAAGAGTTGAAAAGTTAACTGCAAAAGAAAGGCTGGAGATTATTAAAACTTCTGCTGCGAGGCGGCAAGTCAGGCAGCACCGTTTGGTTCGCGCTTTTGAAAACACTTATTATAAATTTGATATTGTTGCCAATCTTGGTGCCTATCGGGATTTGCACAGGCACAGAATGTTAACGCAGGAAAGGCAGAGGTTTACGACCGAACTTGGATTTGATGTGCCGCCGGATTTGGCCTTAGCAAAACTAGATAAACCGTATATTGATGCTGCTAAAAAGATTGATAATTTTTACCGAAGGGTTTCGCGGAAATATCCGGAACAAGCCCAATACGTTGTTATGCTGGGTAATAGAATTCGTTGGTATCAATGGCAGAATTTGCGAGAGCTTGGGTGGGAAGCAGAACTCAGGACCGGGCCACAGGGACACCCTGATTATCGGGTTGTGGAGCAGGAAAAGGTGAGATTAGTTTCCGAAGTGCACCCAACTTTAACAGCAGCCTTGAAATTTGTGGACTTTAAAGAGTATGATTTAGCTCGCAGAGAGAGCGAGAAGAAAATTGATAAAAAGCTAGGCTTGACAAAAGAGTAAATTAAGATCTAGAATTTGGGTAAATATTGCTGGATTGACATTGTCTCCAGCTTTTTTGGTGGTAAGAATGCGGGAACAAGATAGATTTATAACAACAAATGGCGGAATGGACAGAATTGCGATTCCTGAAGGTCGGTTTTTTAGAGCGTCTAGTTCTGATTCAGATTTGATTGAAATGGCTCGTGCTTGGGGTGTTATCCGCAAACCAAGAACTTCTTTTAGTAGTCGATCGGGTAGTGAACGGTCTAGGCGTACACAAGATCAGCTACGAACTTCTTATGTAAGCGATCAATCGCAACCGGCAACAACTGTGGGCAAGGGTGGTTCCGGCTGGATTGATATTAATGACAAAAATGTAACAGGAATTTTCGCATCGAGAGTACCAAAAGCAAAAACCTTCGCAAACGGCAGAGATACGTCTGGTCGAAAACGAATAAAGAGATAGTAATTTGAATTTCAGCTAATTTCTGTGTTATAGTTTCCCGTATCACACACGCCTAAGGCAAACTCCTTCGGAGTCCCGTCTCGACCGGGATTCGAATTCTTGGGCGGAGGGGTCAAGAATACTACTTCTTGGCTGGAAAGGAGAATAAACAATGCAAGTCCCTTCAATGGAACAGTTACTGGAAGCCGGTGTTCATTTTGGACATCAGGTTCGCAGGTGGAATCCAAAAATGAAGAAATTCATTTTTACTTCTCGTGAGGGGGTTCACGTTATTGATCTGGGGTTAACCGTTGAAAGGCTAAAAGTAGCTCTGGAATTTGTGCAAAAAGTGGGAGAAGCCGGCGGCAAAATCATATTTTTGGGATCTAAAAAACAAGCTCGCGGAATTGTAATGGAAGAGGCCAAAAGAGCTGGTGCCATGTATATTGCCGAAAGGTGGATCGGTGGACTTCTCACAAACTTTGACCAAACTAAAAATAATTTAAAAAAGTTAAAGGATTTTAAAGATAAGCGGGAGGCAGGAGAGTACAAAGAACGAACTAAAAAAGAGCAATTGATGATCGACAGGCAGATTGCCAAGCTCGAGCGGTTCTATGGTGGAGTTGAAGATATGAGCAAGCTGCCGGACGCTGTTTTTGTAATTGATGTGAGGAGGGAAGAAAATGCCTGCCGAGAAGCCAAGAAAAAGGGAGTGCCGGTTGTTGCCATTTGTGATACAAACGCAGATCTTTTTCTTGTTGACTACCCGATTCCCGGAAATGATGATGCTATTAAGGCGATAAGAATAATCACCGAAGCGATCGCAGATAGTTATAAAGAAGGGTTTGAAAAATACGGCAAGAAAAGCGAAACGGAAAAAGTTGAGCTAGCAGGAGAAAAAATTGCAACCACTGAGAACACTGAGATTAAGAGTGAAAATACAAAGGGGTGACATGAAGATTAGTATCGACGATATTAAAAAACTGAGAGCAAAGACCGGTGTTGGGATTGCCGATTCGAGGAAGGCTTTAGAAGAAGCCGAAGGCGATTTTAAAAAAGCAGAAGAGCTTGTTAAAAGCTGGGGAGTGGAAATTGCTGCCAAAAAAAGTGATCGGGCAGTTGGTAGCGGCAAGGTAGAAACTTATATTCACGGAGAAGGCAAAGTTGGGGCAATAGTCGAAATTGCCTCCGAAACTGATTTTGTTGCCAAGACCGATGATTTTAAAAATTTGGCTCATGAAGTAGCTATGCAGATTGCGGCCATGGATCCTGCCGATGTCAAGGAACTTTTAAAGCAAGAATATATCCGCGATTCTTCCAAAAAAATTGAAACATTGGTTGCCGAAACTATCGCTAAATTAGGGGAAAATATTGTGATAAAAAGATTTGAAAGATTCGAACTTGGGCAATGACAATTGACGAAGCCCAGACTAGATTTGACGATGTGATTTCGCATCTAAAAGGTGAACTTGCCCAGATCAGGACGGGAAGGGCAAACAGCGCATTGGTTTCGGATATTCGGGTTGATGCTTACGACACTAAAATGATGGTCAAGGAGCTGGGGCAAATTACCACACCCGAGCCAAACGTTATCGTCATTGCCCCTTGGGACAAATCCATAATCACAAATATTGTTGGTGGTATAACTAAAGCTAATATCGGTTTAACCCCGACTGTTGACGGAGATTTGGTGAGAATTATTATTCCGCAGCTGACGCTTGAGCGGCGTGAGCAGTTTATCAAGCAAATGCACGAAACATTGGAAAAGTTTCGGGTTGAAGTTAGACAAGTGAGACACCAATATTTGGAAAGTTTAAGAGCCGACAAGCAGGGTGGGAAAATCGGTGAGGATGACGAAGAGCGCGGCAAGCATGAAATTCAGAAACTTCACGATGAGTACATTGAAGCGATTGAAATTGCCGGCAAAAATAAGGAAGAGCAATTGAGAGAAGTGTAACTTCGCGAGAATTGTTTAATTGTTGCATTGTTCAATTGTTAAGTAAAAACAATTTAGCAATTTAGCAATTTAGCAATGGCTATACTTGTTTTTATAATCATCCTTTCGGTTTTGGTTCTTATCCATGAATTTGGGCATTTTTTCATGGCTAAGCGAAACGGGATCGGAGTTGAAGAATTTGGTATTGGTCTGCCGCCGAGGGCATGGGGCAAGAAAATTGGCGAAACCATTTATTCTGTTAATTGGCTGCCGTTTGGCGGATTTGTCCGCTTAGTTGGTGAAGATTCCACAGATGCTAAGCGCGACCAGAAGAACAGCTTCTACACAAAAAGCATTTGGCAGCGAAGCCAAGTGGTAGTTGCCGGAGTTGTTATGAACCTGCTTCTGGCCGTCGTTGTTTTTTACATAGTGCTTGCTGCACTGGGATTCAAATTCCATTTGCCGGGTTTTTTCCCTCATGAATTTAAATTTGCCCGGCAGTCGACAACCGTTCAGGTGGTAGATATTGGCGAAAATTCACCGGCAAAGTCTGCAGGTATTGAAGTCGGAGAGTCAATAATAGAAATTGATAGCCAGAAAATTGATAGCATAGATGCTTTGCAAACAATAATTCACGGGGCTGAAGGCAAGAGTATTAGCTTAGTTCTGGAGAGCCCTGTTGATAATTCGACGAGAGTGGTTGCGGCAGTTCCGCAGTTTAATAAGGAACTTGATGCGCCGGCTTTAGGCATTGGTCTTGGAGAATTGATAACTTTAAATTATGATACGTTGCCCAGAAAAATTTTTGGCGGATTTACGCACAGCTATAACATGGTGGAATACAGCGGAAAAGTTATGGGGCAGTTGATCGGTTTTGCAATAAGAGAGCGGGATATAACGCCGGTTAGTGAAGGTATTTCCGGACCAGTCGGCATTGCATCAATTACTTCTCAGGCGGTTTCGTTGGGTGCGCTTTCGGTAATTCAGCTTGCAGGAATTCTTTCTTTGAATTTGGCAATCCTAAACATTTTGCCGATTCCGGCGCTGGACGGGGGAAGATTCGCGTTTATTATTTTTGAGGCTATAACGCGCAAAAAACCGCATGCTACTTTTGAAAAGTGGGTGCACACAGCTGGCTTTGCGCTGTTGATTGGTTTGATTTTGCTTATTACCTACAATGACATACTAAAGTTGATAAAGTAATTTTCTATTGGTATTATGTGCTTGTTATGAAGATTGGCAAATTTGCATTTCGAGCGGAAACTTTTAAAGAAGGGAACCTTTATGTGAGTCTTTCACCGGAGCTTGGTGTCTCCAGTTTTGGCAAGACAGAAAAGGAAGCTAAAGAGTCGCTAAAAGAGGCAGTTGGACTTTTTCTTGACGAATGTCAAAGGCTAGGAACATTAAGAGAAGTTTTAAATGAATCAGGTTTTAAAGAACAGGGTAAAGCTTGGATTGCGCCTCGACCAAAAATTGAAACTGTTGCAATAGGAGCTTAACATTTGTCCTCGAAAATTGTTCCAATCTACTACAAAAAGCTGATTAAGGTTTTTGAACTTGCAGGATTTGAAGTTTCCAGACAAAAAGGTGATCATATTGCTATGACAAAGCCGAATGTTAATCGGCCACTTATAATAAAAACCTCACCGCATAAAGTTGCCGTGGCTCACATTATGACAAACTTAAGAACGGCAGGAATTTCAAGAGAGGAATATTTTGAGCTTCTGAAAAAAGTTTGATATCAGCTGCCAGTTTTGCTGGCCCTGATATATCAGAGGAGCGCCATTCGGTCGTTGACCGAAGGTGACCTGCTGATATAGGATTTTAAAGATGCGCCTTTCTCAATTAATTTCCAAAACTTCTAAACAGGTTCCTCATGATGAAGTGTCAACTAACGCCAAGCTTTTGATTCGTGCCGGGTTTATCAGAAAAGAGGTTGCGGGAGTTTATAATTTTCTTCCTCTTGGGCTTCGGGTTATTAATAAAATTTCCCAAATTGTCCGTGAAGAGATGAACGCGGCAGGCGGGCAGGAAGTTTTACTTTCTGCGCTTCAAAATAAGAAAAGCTGGGAGGCAACAGGCAGATGGAAAAGCTTTGATGCACTTTTTAAGGTCAAAAGTAAATACCAAGCGGATTATGCTCTTGGACCAACACACGAAGAAGTTTTAGTTCCTATAGCAAAAGAATTCGTAAGCTCTTACCGGGATTTACCTCTTTACATTTTTCAAATCCAAAACAAGTTCCGCGATGAGGCGCGTGCCAAAGCGGGACTTTTGCGAGGCCGGGAATTTTTGATGAAGGATCTCTATTCCTTTCATGAAAGTGAAAAGGACATGCTTAACTACTACGAAAAAATGAAAACCGTTTATACCAAAACTTTTAAGAGGCTTGGTCTTGAAACAATAGAAACCAAAGCTGCAGGCGGCACATTTTCAGATTTTTCCCATGAATATCAGGTAATTTGTGAGAGCGGAGAGGATGAAATAATTTACTGCCCGGGTGGAGATTATGCCGAAAATACAGAAATCGCTACGGTAAAAGAGGGTAAACAGTGCGATCTAGGGCACGGTCCCCTAAAGAAGGTAAAAACTATAGAAGTTGGTAACATTTTTCCACTTAAGGATAAATTTTCCAAAGCGTTTAACCTTACGTATAAGGACAGGAGCGGTAAGGATCATTTGGTACTTATGGGTTGTTATGGCATTGGTATTTCTAGGCTTATGGGAGCAATTGTGGAAGTGCATCACGACGAAAAGGGGATTATTTGGCCAAAGCAAGTGAGTCCATTTAGCGCTCACTTATTAGTAGTCAGTGATGAGTCGGGAGTGACTAGTCAGGCAGAAGAAATATACAAAAAATTGACTAAAGCTGGCATTAACGTACTATGGGATGATCGGGAAAATGTCAGTGCCGGTGAAAAATTTGCAGATTGCGACTTAATCGGAATACCAATAAGACTTGTGGTCAGTAAAAAAGTTGGCAAGGGGAAATTAGAAGTGAAAAGTCGGGATAATGAAAAAACGGAAGTTATCCCAATAGATCAACTCCTCAAGCGATTTTCTTGACAAATTTAGCTTCAAATTATATCCTCTAGTTCTTATGGAACGCAGAAATTTTTCTATTGAGCCGTACGTCGAAGCTAGTGGAATTTTAGGTGATCGGCTTGAAGTTGATAAGAAAGCCGCGGATTCAATCATGAGGAGAACTGCACTAAGGCGAAATTTTAGTGTTGCTAAAGGTTATTTTCGGGAAGTTAGAGAAGCGGAAGGTGATGAAGTTTTAGCAATCTCGACGGCACGGGTCCACGATCAGCATGAACGCGGTGAAGCTGGCAGCTCCGAATTTGCTGATTTAATAAGAAATCCTGACAGTTGGGTTTTGAGCGTTCATGACCAACAGATTGGAGATAATGTAAATCAGTGGATGGACAAGCACTTTAAGGCAGGTAATGGCAAAAGCGGCCAAGAAGTTTTTGCGCAAAAGTTTGTAGAAGGGTTGAAACGAGAAGTTGCGGATGGGGTGCGAAGTGCGTTTTGGGATGAGAAAAAAAATGTATTCATTGGTTCGACACTTAGCAGTTTAAGGTTTGTGGCACCTATAGGAGGTCTTTGTTGGATGCTATATGAAAGTTCTCGGTATATTACAAGTCTTAATAATGAAGGAATTTCAAGTCCTAACTACCAATTACTTCTTATTTCATTGAGAGGGGGTGCAGCAATTTTTTCAGGTAGATTAGTAAGCAGATTGTCCCAATATCTTTATAGTCAATTAGAAAATGACGTTATTTTTCAGAACCCGTTGGAACTTTTAGTTCCTAACCCCCAAATTCCAAGTATAGTTTTAGGAAGTGCTTCGCTTCTTTTAAATTCAGGGAAATTAGTTAGACTTAAGCAAAAGGAATAAATCTGTAGTAAAATTCCCCTTTAACATGCAATATACATTAAATCGCGGCGAAAAAGGCAGAGTTGAAGTTAAGGTTGATATCTCTAAGGTAGCATTTGTGGCTGCATATGGGGATATTGTTGAGGTTATTAGCCGCGATCAAAAATTTCCGGGCTTTCGGCCGGGCAAAATTCCAGTAAATGTAATTGAGGACAAAATCGGCGTTAACAAAATTCTAAATGATGCAGCAAGCTTCTTAGTCACAAAACATTTAGACGAGATCTTTAAGAAGGAAAATATTACTGCGCTTGGCAGTCCGAATATTGCGGTTCACTCACTTGCTAAAGATTCCCCATTTTCTTTTACGGCCACTTTGACAGCAAAACCACAAGTAAAATTAGGCGACTGGAAAAAGCTGAAGGTCAAAAGGGTAAAGCCGAAGGAGGTTGCCGAAAAGGATGTTAGTGAATCGATTAAAAATATTCATGAGGCCTATCAAAAACAGAAAGTTGCAAAAGGGACAGAAGAGACAAAGGAGTCAGAGGGGGCGGGTGACGGGCAACCCTCCTTCGCCAAGGCTTCGGAAGGGCAAGGGAAGTTTATTTATGATGCGCGGGGGAACAAGGTTTTCTTTAAAGAGAAGACAAAAGTTGCAGAGGAGTCAAAGGGGTCAAAGGACGGAATTGATGATGAGTTTGCTAAAAAAATTGGAGCTCGGGATTTAAAACACTTGCAGGAGCTGGTTAGAGTTGATCTTGAAAAGATTATGGCTGATCAGGTTGAAGCTAAGCTGGAGAATGAGCTTTTTGATGAGATTTTGAAACTTGCCGAAGTTGAAGTACCGGATATTTTAATTGATGATGAAATAAATCGTATTGTTGTTAGAATCACTCAAAATTTAGAGCAGCAAAATAAAAAACTTGATGATTATTTGAAAGAGGAAAATACAACTTTAGACGCTCTGCGCGCAAAACTGCGGCCGCAAGCGGAAAATAACGTCAAAATTACTTTAATAATGGATGAAATTGGAAAGAAGGAAAAAGTACAAGTAACGCGCGAAGAAATTGAAAATGCAGCAAAAGGTGTAGACCAAGCAAAACTGGATGAGAAACAAAAAGCAGACCTTCGAAATTATATGGCGGTTTCGATTTTCCAAGCAAAAACTTTGGATTTAGTTAAAAAGGCTGTGGCAATTTAGAACTTAGATAGTTTAAAATAATTATTGAGATGTTAATCTTGTAATCGCATGGAAATAGGAGAATCAACAAGAGAAGAAGTCTATATTTCGAGGCCCGAGAAGCTTGACCCCAAAAAAATAGTACAAGCGATTGGGCCATGGAAAGTTTACGGATTGGATAAGGGTTTTCGATTTGAGTCGCCACAAATTCCAGGTTTACCCAATCTTGAGATGGTAATTACAAAAGATGAATTTTCCCTTAATCAAGTTCGTTGGACGCGGAAAGACCCAGCGGTTTTTCTAAGAAATGTAAGAAAAGTAGAAATCCATGGGCCTGAGATAGGAATAGAAAGCGATGATGGTAATTGTTATATTTGGCAGCAAGGTTTAAAAGCACGAATTTTTTTCGGAAAATCGAAAAAAGGCAAAACAGCTGCAGTATCCGTCTCGTTTGGCGATTCTCCACGGAGTTAATCTTGCCAAAATTTTTGATAAGAGCTAAAATGTAACTTCAACTTGAAACAGGAAACACTAAACAAGAAACATATTTCGAGGTTTCCAGTTTAAGATTTAAAGTTTCAAGTTCTTTAGAGAGGATGTGTAATTTGACTTGGCGCAAAAGATTATTGTTACTCACATTTCCCCGGATTTTGACGGGATACCCGCTATATGGCTTTTAAAGCGATTCCACCCCGAATTTTCTGACTCTAGAGTTGAGTTTGTTCCCGCAGGCGATAATACCCTAAACCGCGAACCGGTTGATTCCAATTTGGATATACTACATGTTGATGTCGGTGGCGGCAGGTTTGACCATCATGACAGTGATAAGTTTACCTCTGGAGCACAGCTGGTTTATGAATGGTTGGTTGATGAAGGTTACATAGATAAGGAAGACAAAGCAATAGCGCGGATGGTTACAGTGATTACACAGCTTGATCACGGCTGGGATACTTACAAGTGGGCTGAAGCTGCATCTGACAGATATGAGTTTTCCATACATAATGTTCTTTCCGGAATTAAAGGGGTTTACAAAGGGGATTATTTAAAAGCGATTGACTGGACACTTGACTCGCTGGACGCAGTTTACCGGCTTATGAGGTCTAAGGTTAAAGCGGAAGAAGAAATTAAAGATGGCAGGGAGTTTAAGACCAAATGGGGCAAAGGGGTTGCAGTCTATACTGGCAATGACAGCGTCATGGATGCTGCTATTAAAAACGGTTATGCGGTAGTGCTGCGTAAAGATCCGAGGCGGGGATTTGTGAGAGTGACGGGTTCTAATAAACATAAAGTAGATTTCACTAAAGCGTATGAGACGCTTATTGCTAGGGATAAAGTTGGAACGTGGTTTTTGCACGCGTCAAAGGTGCTGCTTAGAAATGGTTCCAGCAGGAATCCGACTATGACGCCAACAAAACTGGAGATTGATGATATTGTAAAGATTTTAGAGAAATCTTAGAAATTAAACTTTAGAAATTTAAGTTAGTCGATGCTTAATAAGGCAAGATGGATAGTAAAAGAAACCAAACTTAGGTTAAATTATATGACAAGTAAGGAGTGTATTTTTTGTAAAATAGTTAAAGGCGAAATTAAAAGTAAGCTAATTGCCGAAACTGACATGGTGATTGTTCTCAACGATATTAATCCTGTTGCAAAGGTGCATATTTTGATTGTGCCCAAAAAACATATTGAATCGGTTTCAACAGTTAGTGCAGACGATGGCGGGGATTTAGTTGAAATGTTTATGGCAGCAATTGAAATTGCAAATAAGAATAAATTGAGTGCCTACCGATTAAGTTTTAACGCCGGCCGTTATCAGCATATTGGGCATTTACACATGCACTTATTAGCAGGGAGTAAAATTCAATGGAACAGATTATAAGGGGGTGTTTTTAATATATGCCAAAAGTAGTAGCACAACCAGGTGAATCTGTAGATTCCCTGATTCGAAAATTTAATAAAAAAGTCCAAAGCGAAGGGATACTAGCAGAAATTAAAAAACGTGAACATTATCTGAAACCTTCTCTTCGAAAACAGCAAAAAATACAAATCGCCCGCAAAAAATATATCAGGAGCAAAATTTAATGGCAACACTGTCAGAGCTGGAAGAGGATTTGAAAAATTCCCTCAAAGCAAAAAATGCGGTGGCGACTTCTACGCTGCGGCTTTTAATTTCGGAGATTAAAAATGCAAGAATTGCAAAAGGTGAGGATTTGACTGACGAGGAAATTACAAGCGTTGTTCAAAAAAGCGCTAAACAGCACAAAGAATCGATTGAGGCATTTGAGAAAGCAAACAGGGATGAGCTTGTAAAACAGGAAAAAGCCGAACTGGAAGTAATTAAAAAATATTTGCCGGAGCAAATTACCGGTCAAGAAATTGAAAAGATAGTCGACGAAGTTATTTCTCAAACCGGCGTATCCACAATTGCTGATATGGGAAAAATCATGGGAGGGGTAATGGGAAAATTAAAGGGGCAAGCCGACGGCAATTTGGTTTCCGAAATTGTTAAGACAAAGCTCAGTGGTTAATGTTTTAATTCATACAGATAGCCGATATCCTGTCAACCGAAAAATAATTAGAAAGGCCTGCTGGGAAACGCTCGAGAAAAATAAAGCAGAGGGTCTGTCTGCTGAAGTTTCAGTTGCTGTTGTTGGAGCGAGGAAAATGAAAGATTTAACTAAAACATATCTGGGTGACAATCAAAAACATGAAGTTCTTTCGTTTGCGTTTGAAGATATTTCCCAAAGTGGCAAGGGATTTGTTAACGTACCCGATGACATATTAAGGCTTGGAGAAGTGGTTCTTTGCTGGCCGGCAGTTCTTAGTGAAGCAAGCCGCGACGAGGTAATGGTTGATGATAAAGTATATGAGCTGACTTCTCACGGAGTCGAGCATTTACTGGGAATTCATCACGAATAACTATGACAGTTTTTTACCGCACATACAGGCCTCAAAAATTTTCGGATTTAGTTGGCCAAGAAGTTATTTCCAACACACTGCTTTCTCAACTGGAGGCTGGTAAATTTGGGCACGGATATTTATTTTACGGACCAAAGGGTACAGGCAAAACTTCGACTGCTCGCATTCTGGCAAAAGCAGTTAATTGTTTGGTTTATCAACAAGTTAAGAAACCTTCAACCAAGACAAAAAAAGAACTCACTGCCGCCTCGCGAAAGCGAAGCTTCGGCGAGCCGTGTAATAAATGTATATCCTGCCTTTCCATCATTAATGGTTCGCACTTGGATCTAATTGAAATAGATGCAGCTTCCAACAGAGGCATTGATGAAATTCGTGACCTTCGGGAAAAAATAAAACTTTCACCTATTTCGGCAAGGTTTAAAGTTTATATTATTGACGAAGCGCATATGCTGACTCCGGAAGCGTTTAATGCGCTTTTGAAAACGCTGGAGGAGCCGCCCGCGCATGCGATTTTTATTTTATGTACAACAGAAATAGGCAAGCTTCCTGCAACGATTATTTCGCGCCTTCAAAAATTTAATTTTTCCCGCGCGAAAGGTGAAGATTTGGAAAAAGTAATTTTCAAAATTGCCAAAAGTGAGGGAGTCAAAATAGAAAAAGAGGCAGTTGGGGAAATTGCCCAGGTCGCTGACGGTTCTTTTAGGGATGCTGTTTCAATTTTTGACCAGTTGGCTTCGAATGGCAAAGTTGTGAAGGTCAGTGATGTTTTTAAAATTGCAAGAGCCGGTGGTTGGGATCAGCTTTATAAGTTTGCACAACTAATTGCTTTAAAAAAACTCAAAGAAGCAGTTTTGTTAGTTGAAAATCTTGTCGAAGAAGGTGCTGATATTTCATTTTTTGCTAAATGTGTAGTTTTATTTTTTGAAAAATTACTGTTTATAAAAATCGGAATAGAGGATGCAATTAGCCAAGATTTAAGCAGCAATCAGATTGAGAAAATGAAGATGCTAGCTAGTGAATTTACGAGAGGAGAATTGCAAACTTTCATGAAGCAATTTCTAATTGCCGAAGGCGAAATTAAAATTTATCCTTTGGCGCAAATACCTTTAGTTTTGACACTTTGCAAAATTATAGGGGAGGGTGAAGATTACAAAGAGGAGTTGGCAGGTGAGGAAAGCCAAGAAAACAAAGCGGTAGAATCGCCGGAAGTTGACGAGAGAAGAATTGAAAATAAAGTTAGAAAATCAAATACAAGCAGCAACAGCAGTGCATCTGCTGTGCAAATCGAAAAAAAATGGGATAAATTCATCGGTAAAATCAAACCAGTTAATGCGCACGTTGTGGCCCTTCTTCGTAGTGCCAGACCTGTTGATTTTGACGGTAGTCGATTGACAGTTGAAGTGTTTTACAGATTCCACAAAGAAAAACTGGAAGAGCCAAAGATTATTCGTATGCTGGATGCGGTAATGGAAGATGTTATGGGTACAAGCGTTAAATTTAAATTCGAGCTTGCAAAGAGTAGGGTAAAGCCTCCAAGAGTTGTTTCAAAAAGCGATGTGGTAGAAATAAGTAGTGAGGACTTGGCACAAATGACACGGGAGATTTTTTCTAAATGAAGAAGTTGCTAATTGTAGTGGTATTATCGCTAATTTTGTCCGGTTGTATCGGCGTCGGTTCCAAAAAAGGACCAAAGGCTGACGGAGAATTTGTAAAAGGCCAGGTTGTTGAGGGATTCCCAAATATTCCTGCATATCCTCAGGCGGAAATTATCGAATCTTTTGGACTCGGTGGCAAATTCGGGGTTACTTCAGTTAGCGGCGATGAACTTGCCAAAGTCGTCAATTTTTTTGGCCCGGCACTAAGCCAATTGGGCTGGCAAAATTCATTGAAGAAAAATTCAGACACCAATTTTGAGTACGAGATTAGCAATGATGAATTTAAAGGCAGGGTAACAATTAATACGGCTGCGGATGGTAAAAGTAGTGCAATTTCGGTTTCAGTTGAACCCCGATAAAATTGACTGACAAAAATTGACTGACATTTCACTTTGTTGATAAGATAAAGTTGTGCACATGATCAGAGCTGTCCGGTTTTTAATTTTATCTGCCTTTGTTTTTCCAATGGTTGTCACTCCTGTGGTTGCGCATGAGGACAATGAGGGTGATACAAATAATGCTCAACATAGGTTGGAAGACCTACGGGTAAAGCGCGATGAAGCTAAACAACGACTGCAAGACAGGCGTGAAGAGATTCAACAAAAACGGGATGAGACTGGTGACAAGGTTGAGGAGAGGTTAGAGATAGCTAAACAAAAAATTGCTGAGCGAATTAAGAAAGTTTTTGCGGTAATTGTCAGAAGGTTAAATGCTGCGCTTGTGCGGCTTGACAGAATTGCTGAAAGAATAGCAACGAGAATTGACAAATTAAACGAGCGCGGTGTTAATACAACTGCAGCTGAGGAAGCTTTAGCCAGTGCTGAAGTTTTGGGAGCCCAAGCTGCACAAGCAGTTGGCGATGCATCAGCTGCAATTGAGTCTATTGACACTACGGAGTTGAGTGTTCGGGAGGCAATGCATACAGCCAAAGACGCAATTGGCGCTGCCAAAGATGCGCTGAAAGCTTATCATAAAGGTTTGGTAGCAGCTATTCGAGAATTAAAAGCGTCAGCAGCTTTAAGAGAGGCGACACAAGGAGCAGAAAATGAAGATTGACAGGGGAAATGCAACACTTATTGTTATAATTATCGCGCTTTTAGTTTTGGGATTGGTTGCAGTTTTTGCCGTTACGCAATTTGGAATCGGCCAGAGCTTATTTACTAATAAAGATACAAACCAATCTGTTGGTCCTGTTGCCCCAAGCGATAAGCAAACAGATGCCTTAAATTCTCAGAGCACATCGGATGAAGTTGGGGATATCGAAAAAGATCTTAACGGCACAGATCTTGAGAACGTTGATAGTGATTTGAATGAGGCCAACGCGGATCTGAATTCCCTCTAACACTCTGGTGTTTTTTAGCAGGTAAGACGTAGAGATTGCGGTACGTTATCTGCAAAAGCTATAATCGACTTAATCCCAAATGAAACAACTGCCCGCAGGATTTGCTTCGCCAGTTATACTCGTTATCATTGGCCTAATTATAGGAATTGGCGTTACTTTTGCTTATTTCCAATTCAAGTCCAAACCGGCATCTCAACCTCAGCAGCCAACCGACTTGTCCTCCGAGACTCCAGTTAAGGAGGACGAAACAGCAGATTGGGAAACATATAAAGGCAAGCTGATTAACGTCTCTTTTAAAATACCACCTGATTGGACAGTTGAAGAAAAAGACGGACTAATCCACAATGGCGAAAAAATTAATACGTCAATTACTATCTCAGATAAAACGAAGAATACTAATAGTTTATCTATAACACAAAATTTTTTTGGAGGATTTAGCGGTATTTCCCTAATTGAACCTTTAACAGAAGATATACAAATTTCAGGAATAAAAGCGGAAAAAAATTATTTTAAGAATTTCGATCCTATAACTGACAAACCTGCTTCTGATTCAGATACACCTGAACTAATGGTTATTCAATTTAATAATACTGAAGGAGTTAATTTCACATTAGTAGGAAGTTGGGGCATCAATAATTTTGAGAGTGCGAACGATACCTTTGACCAAATCCTCTTGACATTTCAGTTCATAAACTAGTAACTAGTATTAAGTATTTTGTATTCAAAAAAAGATTCTGAATCAAGTTCAGAATGACAGAAAAGAAGAGATTCTTCGCACCGCAGAATTGGGCTCAGAATGACCTAATATAGTGTACGTTATTCTTGACATTTTTTTGTACATAGTGCATAATCAAAATTGAATATGAATACAAACATCGTGCCAATTACTAGAGCCCGAAACAGCCTGGGAAATCTTGCCAAAAAAGTCAAAGGCGAAAATTATATCATTTTAACAAAAGGCGGCAGTCCGCAGGCTGCACTTGTTGACTTTGATTATCTTAAAAAACTTGAAGGCGAAGTCAAAAAGATTTATAGCAGAACGTTCATTGACCCAACACTTCTTCCACTAACTCGTGAATTTACGCAAAATGAAATAGATAAATGGCAGGAAGAAGACAGGCTTTAGCTACAAAATCTGTCTTTGTAGACTCAAGCGTTTTCTTTACGGCCGTCAATTCTCCGACAGGCGGATCCTCAAAGCTTTTTACTATAAAAAATATTGATTTAATGGTATCACCGTTAGTATTAGTAGAGACGGAAAGAAATGTCAGGGGAAAGCTGCATTCTTACCAGCTGGAGCGCTTTTTTAAATTAGTGGCGTTGACCCAAGTGATAGACCAAAAACCCGCATTGAAGCTAATAAAAAAGGCAAGAACTATAATCGCAGAAAAAGATTCGGTAATTTTAGCTGAAGCTAAACTGGCAAAATGTGATTTTTTGGTAACGTTGGATAAAAAACATTTTTTAAACGAAAAAGTAGCTAATTTTTTAAAATCTACAACAGCCATTACGCCAAAAGATTTAATTGAGCTTGTTGAAGGGAAATAGGCGTAATGCAATAATTAACTTATTTTCGGTTGACTATTAAAATTCTTAATTTGGCAGGTTGACAAAAAAATAAAAAAAGCGTAAAAAGAGCGAAGTAAGGGATTCGAGTTTTTTAAGAATTATGCTTCTGTTTTATCTTATTCTAACAGGCTAAATTAGCACTTAAAGATTTTTTGCCGACTTATGAAAAAGACAAATAAACTTAGCTGGCGCAACACTTGGTATTCAGTTCTTATCTGGCTTTTGGCATTTTTTATTGCGAGTTTTGTGATAATCCCTTGGTTTTATTTTGTACTGCCGATAACTATTACTTTGGTTACAATTTATTACTTTAAGATAATCAATCCTTTTAAAAATAAAAAAGGGAGGGTAAGAATTGCCGAAAGAGACCGGATTTTTATTTTTGGTTTAGCGGCGTCACTTTTTTGGTTTCTAACTATTACTGTTTTAAACGTTTTGCAAATTGCCGGATTTTATTATTTTGATTTCCTTTTTTACTTTTCCGATTTTCGAAACTGGTATCTATATGCACTAATTCTATTGGTTCCGGTTATTTATAGTTTAATTTTGGAAGGTGCCGCAAAACATAAAAGCAGGCATAAAGATAGAAATTCTCTGCTCCAATTATTTTATTCACAAAGACAAGCTAAAGCTTAAAAATTTTCTGGCAAAATATTAAAATTATATGGTAAGCTTTTATCATGCGTGATCTTGCTGGGCAAAGCTATCGGCGCACAACAAGCAGCAAAATATTAATTAATCGAAGCGCAGTCAGAGTTGCTTTACTAGTGGTTGTTATACTGGTAATTCTTTTGGTTGTTCGACGCGTACTTGGCGGCGGAGGGGTTATCGGCGGGTCTTCAATTGTACTTCGTGATGCACCCAAAGGACTGACGCCTATTGAGGTTCCCGGTCAAAACATAGCGATTGATGATGGTGCTGTGGATCTTTCAATTCAAAGTGCGACTTTTACAAATGTCAGCGGCGAAAGTGCTACGGCAACAGCAAGCCGGAAATTCGGAGACGGGTTATACAATTTAACTGTTAATGCGACGTTAGCAGATCCAGTTGGTAACGTTTACCAGGTTTGGATAGTGGGAGGAGACGAGCCGTATCTTGCCGGAGATATGCAGGGATTGGGTAAGAGTTGGAGTCTTAGTTTTAACGATGTTGACGATTATTCAAATTTAGACGGAATTTGGATAAGTAGGGAAATCACCAAACAAGACAACAAGCCCGAAAAGCATATTTTAGAGGGAAGTTTTTAGGTGAAAGTTGTAATGTGTTTCGGGGCATTTGACGGGTTGCACCCGGGGCATCTGAATTTTTTCGAACAGGCAAAAAAGTATGGCGACAAGTTAATTGTTTCGGTCGGGACAGATAAAAATGTCGAAAAGATAAAAGGCAAGAAACCGCTTTTTTCTCAAGTAGAGCGTTTGGCCCTTATCGACAATTGTAAGATTGTGGACAAAGCAGTAATCGGGGCAGAGGATAATTATTTCGAAAATATTGCCAGCTATGAGCCGGATGTAATTTGTTTGGGATATGACCAATGGGCAAGAGAAGAAGATGTCAAAGAGGGCTTGAGAGATGTTGGCCTTGTTTCTTGCAAAGTAGTAAGGCTGAAGCCATATGAGGAGAAAAGAGCGAAATCTACCATTATTAAAGAAGAGTCTGTTGATTTCTAGCTCCTTTTCAATTTTTTGGCTTCAAGCGCTTCTTTGTGTTTTTTGGAAATTCCCTTTTCTTTGTGGCGAACCAGAGTTATTTTGGCACGCTCAACAGCTTTGTCAACAGCCTTATCAATTTGGCGCTCGCTATCCTTAACTACAAAGTCACGGCCGACCATGTCAAATTCAAGCTCGCAAAAACTTGTATGGTTTTGAGTGCGGTGGTTTTTTTCAAGAGTTAGCCGGATAGTGACAAGTTTTATGCCCGAGTGAAATTTTTCGAGCTTTGAAACCTTGTCTAGGGCGTAATCTTCTATTTTCTGATCTTTGAAATGAATTTCGGCAATCTTAATTCTCACGAGGTTGTATTGTACTAATATTGATTTTTAATTGTAAACCTTGTAGCCTACAATTTGGATTCTCAACACTAATTACTTTATACTAGATACATAATACATAACAATGTTTGATAAACTTCAGCAGTTAAAAGATCTTAAGAAGATGCGCGATGAGGCGATGGCGATTCAAAAGGCGCTGGACGCGGAAACAGTGGAGGTTGAAAAAAGAGGAGTAACAGTTAAGATTACTCTTGCCCAGCGTGTAGTTTCAATTGAGTCAAACGGAAAAGGTGATGAGGATATTGCCGAAGCCGTTAACGAAGCGGTAAAAGAAAGCCAAAAGTCGGCTGCCAAAAAGATGCAGCAAATGGGCGGATTTGATTCTTTAAAAGGTATGATGGGCGGCGGAAGCTAAATTCTTCAAATTGACCCTCGATCACTGATATACTTCTATTAGGCTAGTGATGAGTTTATCAAGTACTTGTTCTGAGTTTATCGAAGGATGAAAGTTCCAAAGAGTGTGCAGGATTTAATTGAAGTTTTTGAGCAGTTGCCGGGCATTGGTCCGAAAACCGCTGCCAGACTCACCTATTATTTGCTGCATGCGCCGGACAATTTATCCGAAAGACTTTCGGAAGCTGCCGGAGATATTAAGAAAAAAACTAAAATCTGTTCTGTTTGCCAAAATATAACGGAAGTTGATCCTTGCGATATTTGTGAGAAGGATAATCGGGATAAATCGATAATTTGCATTGTCGAGGACCCGCTGGATGTTTGGGCAATTGAAAAGAGCGGCGGCTTTAATGGTCTTTATCATGTGCTGCATGGAGTAATTGCGCCACTTGATAATATCGGACCGGAGGAGTTAAAAATTCGCGAGCTAATGATTCGAATAAAAAAATCTTATTCCGATAGTCCGAATCAAGGTCAAACCTTAAAAGAGCTTATTCTGGCAACGAATCCTTCTATGGAGGGGGAAGCAACTGCAATGTATATTCAAAGACTTGTTAAACCCTTGAAAATTAAAACGACCAGAATTGCGCGGGGAATTCCAACCGGAGCTGAAATTGAATATGCGGATGAGATAACAGTCAGGCGGGCTTTTGAAGGCAGAATAGATTTTTAATGACCTCTTTGGCTCTTTTGTTTCCTTTGCACCCTCTATTTAAGTACAATTAAATTATATCAGCAGTTCACCTTGGCACCTTTCAGTCATGCCAAAGGTGCTCCTCTGATATTTTAAAAATAAAATGGATGCAGGTAATGTTGCTTCAACTGTTGCCGAAAGTGCTCACCAGGCAGGTAGTGGATTGGCAGAAGAGCTTAAAAAAATCGGCAAGAGTGCCTTCTCGCAACTTCTGGGCCACAGCGACAACGCTGATCTCAAACATAATGACATTAAGGAACTTGCAAAAGCCGATGATAAATTCAGCGAAGTCGCGGTAGAAGAGCAAAAAGTAAAGGTAAAGGCAATATACGAAGAGTATTATTTAAGAAAGAAAAAGCAGGAGCAAATGGAAGAGGCGAGGGAAAAACAAGAGGAAGAGGCGGAAAAACTTGAGGAGTTAAATGAAGTGCGAGTGGTGGCCTCGCATAGGACAACCAGTCCACAAATTGCTAAAACCAGAGCGGAAATTGGCAGAAATTATGGTCAGGAGTGAGTAGTTTTAGTGGAAAACTCTGCGATCCACTGATTAGCCGTTTTTTCGGGAAGTCTAACAGAAACTATGTGGGAAGCAGATTCTTTAAGCGCAGCCGCTTTCTCGACAGGTACAATTTGATTAATTTCTGCATAAGAAGGGGCATCATGTCGAGCCGTTAGAGGTTTAGTTCGAATTTTTAATTCTTCAATTTCTTCGTTTGTACAAGGATTTTGAGAGCCATTTCGGCAACTCCAAGCCGTTTTTATAAATTGCCTAAAATTTTCTAAATATTCATTTCTGGCAGATACTGGAGGGATAGCCCAGACGCAGCTCTGAGGTCTGAAATCTGGATCATAATTGTGGTTGGCTTCATGGAAGGTACCTTCCTCATTAAAATTGATAAAATTTAAAGCTACCACTCCAAGTAATCCAGAACCTTTGTCTTCTGTTATGAGAGGAAACTCTACGAAAATGTCATTTTCGGGAAGAAGCTCCCAGATTGGTCGCAGAGTCCCTTGAATTTCTGCTTTTCTTTTAGGATTAAATCTTTCTCCTCTAGAGGTATCAACTGCTAGAAGTGGAATAACCGTATGACCAAGAGTTTTAAATGCGCTGGTAATGTCATTGGCAGCTCTGCCGGAAATTACTGTATCTATGAGTATTATTTGTGCGTCTTTACTGACCGGATAACTTTCTAAAGATGTGACAATATTTTTAGGGTTTAATTGTTCTGGATCGTCTGGTATTTTGTTTAATTTTTCCATTAAAAATTTGTACCATTCGAGATCATGAAGTCCAAAATCGCGGCCCTTAACGATTTGCATTACAGATCTGGCACAAGAGTTTCTAAGTTCTCTAGCGAGAGTTTCGTCGTCTGCAGTTTCCAAAGAAACGTCAGCTGTGAAAGGGAATAATAAGACATCTGCTGTAGTTTGATCATCAGGTTTTTGTGGGCTTTGTTCTTCTAAGAAGTCGAAAATTCCCTTTGGGTAATATCGTGCGTTACGACTTGCCAAGTACGAACCTTCACCATGGAGCTCGTTCAAGAATCTTCTTGCTAAAATAAAAATAGGCACAGCGCCTCTTGAAGGAATTAGAATTACAGGTTTTTTCCCAGATTCAGCGACATTTCGGATAATTGTGTCGAGTCTTATTGCTATTTCTTCACAGCCCTCAATATATCTCTCGATATTTTCTCGGTTTATTTCTTTGGATTCCGGGCGACTTTCGTCAATTTCGGCAGGGGATCTCATTCGGTCTCTAGCCATAATCTTAGCATGATATCAGAATTAAAAGGCAGAGTCAAAACTATAAGCTCAACTTCATGATTTGTTACAATAATAGCGTGTTAAAACTATATAATTTTCTTTCCCGAAAAGTTGAGGGATTTAAATCATCAGACGAAACTGTTGGTCTCTACACCTGTGGTCCGACGGTTTATGACTATGTGCATATCGGTAACTGGCGAACCTTTGTGTTTGAGGATGTTTTAAAGCGAACGTTGCTTTTCGATGGTTATAAAGTTAAGCATGTAATGAATCTGACCGATATTGACGACAAGATTATAAAAGGGGCAAGAGACAAGGGTATAGGGATTGGTGAGCTGACAAAAAAATACACAGACGCTTTTTTTGTCGATCTTGAGAAACTCAATATCTTAAAGGCCGATGTTTATCCAAAAGCAACAAGTCACATCAGTTCAATAGTTCAAACTATTGAACTATTAATCGGAAAGAAATTTGCCTACGTCAGAGATGGTTCGGTTTATTTTGCAATCTCTAAATTTAAAGATTACGGCAAACTTTCCGGTGCCAATGTTAAGGGCGTAAAAGCTGGAGCTAGGGTTGATGTTGATGAATATGATAAAGAAAACCCTTCTGATTTTGCACTTTGGAAGAAAGAATCGACGGATGCTAAAAGTCGCAATGAAGCCTTTGATTCACCTTGGGGAGTTGGTAGGCCCGGTTGGCACATTGAATGTAGTGCCATGTCTTTAAAATATCTGGGTGATGCATTTGACGGAGATACATTTCATCCCGAGCGAAGTCGCGGGATTGATATTCATACGGGTGGAGTTGATTTGCTGTTTCCCCATCACGAAAACGAGATTGCCCAAAGTGAAGCAGCAAGTGGCAAAAAATTCGTCAATTTTTGGCTTGAGGGAGAACATCTTTTGGTAGAAGGGGAAAAGATGGCTAAGCGATTGGGAAATGTTTTTACATTATCCGATATCACCAGAAAGGGTTATGATCCTTTAGCGCTAAGATATCTGTTTTTAACGGCACATTACAGGAGCAAGTTAAACTTTACATGGGAAAGTTTGAAGGCTTGCCAAAATTCCCTTAACAATTTAAGGCGTGAAGTTTCTATGTGGGATGCACTGAAGGTCGGTCGTTCAGACTCCCTCGGGACTGAGTCCTCGGGACGAACGTCTGAGAGTCTTCAGACTCGAATGAGCTGCGCTGAATATGAGAGTGATTTTAAAAAAGCGATTAACAGTGATCTGGATATACCTAAGGCAGTTTCCCTGATGCGAAAAATGATCAAAAGTGATTACCCGACTCACGCCAAGCATCAGACACTATTGAAAATGGATGAAGTTTTGGGTCTAGGTATTGCTAGTGTTAAGAAAGCAGCCTTACCTAAAGGAGCTAAAGAATTAATAAGTGAGCGCGAAGAGTTGAGAAAGAGTGGTAAATTTAAAGAAGCAGACGAGATCCGCGGAAGGTTAATTAAAATGGGGGTAACGATTGAAGATACAAAAGAAGGATCTGTTTGGAAACTGGCACATTCGACAAACTCAGTACAAGAAAAATGATTCAACTTGCAAAAGTAGTTAGCCGTGACGAAGGGCAAATTAAGGCCCACGAACTTCTTTTAGGACTTGTGGGGCAAGATACATTGCTTGTTCTTTCTGGCGGAGGCTCAAACGATTACAAAAAGATGATTGTGGACCATGCCGATATTAAACCTGCCGAAGTTTGCATGGCAGATGAACGCTATGGTTTGCCGTTTCACAAAAACAGCAACGAGTTACTGGTTAAAAATTTTGGGATGATTGATTATTTGGCAAGCAAAAAAGTTAAGTTCCATAAAATTTTAGACGGAAGCAGCATTGAGCAAACCGAACGAAATTATGACCAGACTGTTCGGACGCTACTTGCCAAATACAAGGAAAAGGTAGGGATTATGGGTGTGGGTGCCAATGTCCATACAGCCGGCATATTTCCGCACTCAAAAGCTTTGAGGACTCCGGCATATGTAGTTAGTGAAGTGGTGGATGACGAGTATCCGCAGAGGGTGACGATGACTCTGAAGGCTCTTGGCGAATTCACAAGTTTTGTAATTATGATGTTTGGCGCGGAAAAAAAAGAAGCTTTGTCAACAATGTTGAACATTAGCGAAAACGATATTCAGAAATATCCGGCGGTATTTTTTAGGAAGTGCCGGGCAATTGCTCATTTGGTGACAGACATTACCTTATAAAATTAAAAGTAAAGAATGGATTTTAATTTTGCTATTGGAGTGATTGGTTTATTTTTGTTGCTGATAAGCTTTATATTAAATTCAATTAAAAAGTTGAATCAAGAATCTTTCAATTACAATCTTATCAATCTGGGGGGGGCGGGCTTTTTAATATATTATGCTTTTACGATCGATAGCTTGCCGTTTTTAATACTTGAGTCTGTTTGGGCTGTGTTTGCAGGTTACAAAGTTATGAATATTTTTTTTACAAAGGGAATTAAATGAGAATTGGATTTGTTGGACTCGGGAAAATGGGTGGTCGGATGGTTATCAAGCTGCTTGAAGGCGGGCATGAGGTTGTGGTTTGGAACAGGACAGAGGAGAAGGTTTCAGCGCTCAGCGCTCAGGTTTCAGGTTTTAGGTTAAAGGGCAAGTTGATTGCTGCGGGTTCTATTGAGGATTTAGTTAAAAAGTTGGAGAAACCAAGAATAATCTGGTCAATGTTGCCAGCCCGTTCGGCAGGCTCAGGGTCAGAGACGGGAGACGCTACGCAGGAGATCCTCGATTCCTTCGATAATACTCAGGACGGGCGAGTTGAGAGTGACATCGAGGCTGGTGATATCCTGATTGATGGTGGTAATGCGCATTATGCTGATTCTCAAAAACGATATGGATATTTCAAATCAAAAAATATTAAATTTTTGGGGATTGGGGTTAGTGGCGGGGTAGTTGCCGCCCGTGACGGATATCCCTTGATGGTCGGAGGAGACAAAAGCGCTTATGATCATATTAAGCCAATATTAGATACACTGGTTAAACCTTCCGGCGGTCATGAGTATTTTGGTGAAGGCGGAGCAGGACATTTTGTGAAGATGGTCCATAACGGCATTGAATACGGCTATATGCAGTCAATTGGTGAGGGGTTCGGGGTTCTTTCTAAATCTCCTTACAAATTAGATTTAGTTAAAGTTGCCAGACTTTACACAAAGGGAACTTTGGTTTCAGGATTTATGATGGATCGCACAGTCGAATCTTTGGAAAAAGATCCAAAGTTGAAACAGCTTGATGGAGTGATTGATGCATCCGGAGAAGGTGAGTGGACAATCAACGAAGGAGAAAAATTGAAAGTTCCGGTGAGTGTAATCAAAGAATCCTTTGAATTTCGCAAAAAATCAAAAACTGATAAAAATATTTCTTCAAGCTTTGCCGCACGTTTAGTTGCTGCTCTCCGCCAAGCTTTCGGCGGGCATGAAGTGAAGAAAAAATAATTTTCTTGCATTTTCGTGAAAACAGGTGTATAAATTCGCATATGACTCCAGAGGCAAGACGCTTCAGCCTTTTACTGCAAGATAGTATAGAACAAGAAATTCGTTGTTTGCAGGAGCATCCGGAAAGTGTAGTTGCGGCTTTTGATGAAAATGCGAGAGTAGCTTATGCGTTGGATCTTTGTCAAAGTCTAAATGAAACCGCTAGTTTCCTATCAGAAAAATTTGGTCTAGGTCTGAATGCACGTGTTGTAAATGACAACTCGCGACTTGAGATTATAGATCCGGAATCCATGAAGACAAGGCTTATTGGTGACAGGCCGGAATATGTTCTTGATCTTAAGTGGGATTTCGAGGGGAAAGAAAGAAGTTTTAAACTGGTTGTTGCGGACAGTGGGAAAAAAGTCAAGATTATCGTAGGGAATAACGCAACTGTACCGATTGATTCTTATATAGGCGATCAGCTCGATTACCAACGAGTTCACGAGAGGATTGAAGCAGAGCTTTTTTCGCTATTAAATTCTGACTATAGTGTTTTAAGGACAATTCCCGACAAAATAGAGCCTGCGCCAGTCTCGGCATAAAATCTTTTCAAATTTTACAAATCGTTAAAAGTGGGGCGAGCCACTGGCGGCCGTCGGCTGCGATTAATTTGTCAGCAGCTTGCGGTCCCCAACTGCCCTGTTCGTAAACTTCAAGTTTAGGATTGCCTTTTTGCCAGACTTTTTCAATCGGGTCAATAATTTTCCAGGAATTGCCGATTCTTCCCAAAAACAGGGTTTGGTCTCCCAAAATTATATCCATTAAAAGCCGTTCATAAGCATTGGGTTGGGGGACGTCAAAGGATTTTTTGTAGCAAAATTCCATGTCGACCGGTTCCAAAACCGTAGTTAAGCCGGGTTTCTTGGCAACTAGGGAAATGCCGATACCTTCGTCCGGCTGAATCTGCAAAGTTATGTGGTTGGGAATAGGTTTTTGCTGAAAATTTTTGAAAAGTTCATGGCCGTGTTCTTTAAACTGCAAAATTATGGAAGTAACAGCACCTGTTAATTTTTTGCCGGTTCGCAGGTAAAAAGGGACGCCTTGCCACCTTCCATTTTCAATAAAAAGCTTAACTAGCGCAAAAGTATCAGTCTTGGAATTTTTGGCAACATTTGCTTCTTGTTGATATCCATTGTACTGCCCGCGTATTGTATTATTGATGACGTCGTCTTTGGAAAAGGGGCGGATCGCTTTTAGGATTTCAATTTTTTTGTGCCTAATGCTGTCTCGGGAGAAAGTTGTCGGTTCATCCATAGTAACAATTGTTAAAAGCTGCAGCAGGTGATTTTGCACAACATCGCGAAGGGCGCCCATTTTGTCGTAAGATTCACCGCGTTTTTCAATGCCGATTCGCTCGGCTAAAGTAATCTGGACGTTGTCCACAAAATTGCGGTTCCATATCGGTTCAAAAATTTCATTGCCGAAGCGGAAAGCAAAAATATTCTGGACAGTTTCTTTGCCCAAAAAATGGTCGATTCTAAAAATCTGCGACTCATCGAAATATTTATTTAATATTTCGTTAAGGTTGTGCGCAGATTGGAAGTTAAAACCAAATGGTTTTTCAGTAACAATTCGGGCAAGTTTCTGGTGATTGAGACAGCCTAAGTTAAGTTTGTATTTACCCAAGTTTTCAAAAGCTTTTCCATAGATAAAAGGGGATACGGCCATGTAAAAAATTCGCTGGGTGCAGACTTTATTGGTTTTTTCCAGATCCTCAAGTCTTTGTGAAAGCAAATTAATATTTTTGCCGCTTTCAACATCGCACTGGATGTACTCAATAAGATCCGAAAATTTGCGCCATAGGTTTTTGTCGTCTGCTTCAATGTTTTCTTTAAGGCTTTGGGTGAATTCCTTGTTGGAGTAAGCGCTTCTGGCAGCTGCGATTATTTTGAATTTTTCTGGAAGCAGATTGGTTTTAAAAAGTTCGAAAAAAGAAGGGAAGATTTTTTTGCGGGAAAGGTCGCCGGTTGCGCCGAAAACTACGAAAGCTGTAGCTTTTTCCTTGACGCTTTGGGGTTCGCTTGCTGGCATTTTCTTATTTTTACCAATTGTACACCAAAAGGTAAGTGGTAATGTTTACCTGACATGGTGGCATTGGAAGAATTTAAGATCTTTAGAATTTTATGGTAGGCGCGGTAATTGGGGGAGCGGTGGTCTTAGATCAAAACCAGCTTCGGGTTGGGAGCTGGGAACAGAACCGTTTCTTTCTGCAATTGAAGGAACTTCCGGTTGTGAAGGCTGGGGTGTCGGGGATATTTGAACTTCACCAAGCGGTGAAGGAACAGGCAGGAGTTCTTCCGCGCTTTTGCTAACTTGTGACTGATAGATCCAGTAGATACCGGTGACTCCGACTATGAAGACAATAATTAAAAGGATAATAAGTCTTGAGTTGTTCATTTAGAAATTAGTGGCAGTTGGGTACCAGTCGGTACCCGATTTTGGCAGTGGACACATATTGTACCACTTTGTTCTGAAGATGCAAGTAGCGTTTTCAAAATTACTTTCTTAAGCTATGTAGTTGACTTTTTTACGACAGGATTGTTAGTATTTCCGTCTATGACTGAGGTATTAATGGGTACAAGTAATATCGATGGAGTTTCTTCCGAGCGTGTTCCTTTTGCATTGCTCAATAAACGGCAGCAGGAGGTTTTGCAGTGTAAAGCTGAAGGTCATACTAATTTGGAGATAGTTAATATAGTAGGTAGTATAACCGTCAAACAGGTTGAGTATTTTACTCACTCAATTGGTCGCATTGCGCTTAATGGAACATTTCGGGATGATAAAAGAAACAGATATCCTAAACGATCGCGAATAGCTGTCATTGGTCTTATTCAAGATGGTATTACGAACGGTTACTTAAGTCATGATTTGAGAGGAGTGCAAGCTAAACCTTTAACAAGGCGAGAAGCTGAAATAGTCGAACTACTATTGATTTCAGGCAAAACAAAACTTGAGATGGCCGCTCACTTTGTAGTTGAGTTGAGCACTATAAGAAAGCATATTGAAAATATTCATAAAAAGTTGGAGACCAGAAATTTATACCATCTTGCTGCAAGAGTTACTTATTTAAGAGTGCACGATGCATTACCAGAATCTATATATAGAAGGGAAAAAAATTGTTCAACTTTATCAGCTCAAATAAATGCTTGATATTCTGTAATTTTAGCGGCTTTTGATGGGGAAAATTACGATTGATACTAATGTGTTTATGAGCCAAAGGGCGACAGCAGCAGCAAGTGCTGGCGCAAATCCCGTTATGGTAAAGCCGGGGACAAAGTAAGCAACGATCCAAATAAGCGCTGCATTAATAACAAAGCTGAAAAGGCCCAAAGTCAAAATCGTGATCGGCAGAGTAAATATTATCAAAACAGGTTTGATGATGGCGTTAACTATGCCCAGAACAAAGGCAACGATTAAAGCGGTTATAAATGAATCCACTTCAAAACCCGGCAAGTATAGGGCAATTGCAAAAATGGCCAGAGCGGAAATTAACCAATTGGCAAGCTTTTCCATAATTGTTGGAATTAGTATAACACCAATCTTCAAAAATTAGAAAATCAACTAAAATTGAAGTGATTTTGGAAGAAATGACGAGTTATTGACCTATTCTGACGAAATTAAGCAAAAAAATACCCAGATTCGGTGAATCCGGGAAAAATTGGTGAAAACCCAAAAAACGCTTATAAAATGATTATACTACAAAATAGGTATACTTGAATAGAGGGTAAAAATTAGATAGTGTTGCTTATGGTTAAATTTAAGCCTGCCAAGTTTCTTTCAAAAATTAGACCTCCCGAATATTTAAAAATGCAGGCAGCAAGGCTGCTATTAACCCTGACTCTATTCTTTTTAATTCCGTCTGTTGTCAATCTGCGGTTGGGTAATGCTCAGCCTGCAATTTCAGAAGAATCTGTTTTGCAACTGCCGGTTATAATTCCGACTCCGGTCCCAAGCCCGATTCCAAGTCCGCCGGCTCCGGCTGCCAAAACAAAAGATGTGATTTTGGATACACAACATCAACCAGCAGTTAAGGTAGCTTCTAAAAATTTATCCGGACTTTGCAGTGGGGTAGTCGAAGAGTGGAAATTAGTTCCCAATCCGGAAGTTGAAGGACAATATGTCATTTGTAATTCAACAACCGGTCAGATGGCGACAGCTAGCGAGCTTAACACTGCCCAGAATAATTATCGGGTAAACAATGGACTCAACTCGCTTTCTATAAACGGGGAACTTTGCACAATTGCAACTGAGCGAGCCCGCGAAGTTGCCGATAATTTTTCCCACGATGGTTTTGAGGCAGCGATTAACAGGCATAATTTACAAAAAAGTGCGGTAGGGGAAAATATTGCTTCCGGTCCGCTAACAGCGGTGCAGTTTGTAGAATGGAGTTGGGACAAAAGCCCAGGGCATAGGGAAAACATGCTTGGAGATTGGAATGAGGGATGCGCTGGAGTTTACGACAGGTTTGCGGTTTTTATCTTCGCAAAATAGCTCAATAATAAAAGATGTTTGAATTCTATAAGTATCAATAGGGTTATAGTTTTATGATGGAAGAAGATTTATCTTTAAGGAGTTAGCAAGGCCACTTAAGGCTTTGATAGCGAGCTTTTTGTTTCTATTGAGATTCACTTTTGTCATAGTTGATAAAACTATAATTGTCGGATAGTCACGTCTAGATTTAATTGCAGTATAAATTTTGCCATCAGAGCTAATAAAAGTGACGATAGTTCTACCTTTTACTACATCGGTTGCAATCGGAATTGCATCTATTTCCGCTACCCTAGTTTCATTTTCTTGATCATCCAGGACATTGGTCTTAGGAAACGGTACAAGCTCCGACATTGCTGACGAGCACCCTTCTAGATTTTTTCTGATTTGCTCAACAGTAGTATCCCTTCTTTTGGCTACTATAAGCTGATGATCTAGTACTCTAGATAAAGTTCTTACGAGAGATTCCCTTGTTATAGTAAGTTCTTTATTCTCGCCGCCCATGAGCTAGAAGTATAAATATTATCCATTAATTTTTCAAGCAGTTTTTTGTTGCCTTCGATTTGGTTATTGATTTTTGGCCCAAAGGTATTTAAAGTGGTTAGACCATGTCGACTGTTTATATTTGTGATGGCTGCGGTAAACAATTAGACTTTTTCGAAATGGTACGTGTCACTGGAAGCAAAAATCTAAGAGATACTCTTTTTTGCACTAAATGTTTTAAGCGTATTGAAAAATACATTATTGGTCAGTTTAAATTAGTAGACACTTCTCAAAATAAACTAGATGAACAATACCGATCTCAAACAAATTGAAGTGCTACTGGATAAAAAACTAAATCCAATTAAGAAGACATTGGAAGAGCATTCGACCAAGCTCGATTCGTTAACATTGGATATGGTTGATGTTCAAAAGAAGACGGATGTTATTGCAGACATTCATAGCTTAATCGGAGATGTTAAAGAGAAAGTCAATGATCATGAAGAGAGGATAAGTCAGCTAGAGTCTTCTCAGAAGTTTTAATTTCAATATATTTCAAATTTCTCCAAAAGTTTTTTGTTGCCTTCGATTTGGTAGTGAAGGAGCTCAGAGTAAATGCCTTTTTTCTTTGATAAAGATTGCGGTGAGCCGATGTCGGTTACTTTGCCTTCGTCAATAACAATTATTTTTTCAACATTTTGAATGGTGGAGAAACGGTGGGCGACAATAATTACCAGTTTGTCGCGCATTAAATTTTCAAGCGCTATTTGAACTTCTTTTTCACTCTTGGCATCCAAGGAAGACGTAGCCTCGTCCAAAATCAAAATCGGGGCGTCTTTTAAAATAGCTCGGGCAATCTGGATTCTTTGCTTCTGCCCGCCGGAAAGGCGAACACCGCGCTCGCCAATTTCACTGTTTATGCCTTTGGGAAGTTTTTTAACAAAATCAAAGGCGTTGGCAAGTTTGAGCGCATCAATTATTTCATCTTTAGTGGCATTTGGCTTAGCGTAAGTTACATTGTGGGCAACACTTGATGAAAAAAGTTCGGCATCCTGAAAAACAAGTGCAATATTGTTTCTGACAAACTGATGGGAGAGTTTTTTGTAATTTTTGCCGTCAATTGAGATATTGCCCAGACTTGGATCGTAAAACTTAAGGATAAGGTCAATAACTGTTGTTTTGCCTACCCCCGAATGTCCAACCAGTGCAACTTTTTCTTTTGGGTTAATTTTGAAAGAAACACTTTTTAAAACGGATTGACCCACCTGATATTTAAAGGAAACATTTTTGAATTCAATTGCAGGATTTTTCAATTTGTTTTTCTCAAAAGGAAGTTTGTAATCTTCATGCGATCTAAGGTCTAAAATCTCAAAATATTCCCTGCTGCCTGCTTCTGCCTGCTGCATGTTGGTTAGGATAAATGACATAGCAAAAAGGGGACGTCGGGCTTGGGCAACAAGCTGCAAAATTAGAACCAGCGTACCGATTGAGATTGCGCCGTTAAAGGTGTTAATAAAAGCGACGATATTTATGCCTAGCAGGATAACAATCAGAGAAAGATTGCGGGCAAAATCGAATTTATGGAATGTCCAGCTTTGTTTTGCATAAATTTTATTGAATTTTGTAAGATTTCCGGCAATAAAATCAAATTCTCGCCTTTCGGCGCTTGCTGTTTTAACAAGCTTGATGTTGCCTACAACTTCGGAAATTCGTCCCCTTGAAATATCCTCGTAATAATTTTTCCTGACTTCGCGCTCGCCCCATCTTTTAGTCGAATAATAAGAAAGGGCTAAGTAAATCGGAAAGAGAATAGTAACAAAGGTAGCAATAGGCAAATTGTAGTAGGCAAGAATTGCAATTGTAAAAATGCTTTGTAGAAATGTGGGAAGAATAAAATTGGTTGAGCCATTAATAAAAGTTTGGATTGAAAAAATGGCCCGGTTTAACTGGTGGACAATCTTGCCGGAAATTTCACTGTCAAAGTAACTTTGCGGGAATGTAAGAACCTTGTCGTAAAATTTTTCGGTTAAGAATTTGCGAAGTTTGCCTGCAAAATGGTCGCCTAATCTTTCACTGGCAGTTCCAATAAGCTCGGAAATTAAACTAACAATGAAGGTTAAAAGAACCAAAAATATTAATTTCTGTAAATTACCGGAACTTGTTTGCAACTGGAGTACAATTTCATCGACAATAAATTTAGAAAGAATTGGAGGAATGAGTTCCAGAATCGACATAGCAACAATGAGCAGTGTGATTACTGCCGCTATCATGTGGAGCGGTTTAGAGATTCTGATAATCTTTAAAATATTTTTCATAGAAAGCTGATTATATCAATTGGTTGATTTAAGCAGTTAATTTTCAGTAGAATTACAAAATATTCATGGTTGTAGGAGCTGAGCTTGATGTTGATCGGGGGGAAAGAGAGCCTGAGCGGGAGGGGATACAAACGGGAGTTTATGTCCCTGCAAATATTATTACTAATGCCATGCTGGTGGATTTTTTTGAACAGCGAGTCCCAAAAATAAGAAAAGATGGCGACAGGCCGTACGATCCTGAGGGGATTGAGAAGATAACAGGGATTGCTGCGAGGCATTGGGTTAATAATCTTGGAGAAGCACCAGACAATAGAGCAGGAGTTGTGTCTTATATGGCAAGCAAGGCGGCGAGCGGAGCGATTGGAAGAGCTGGATGGAGGCAAGTAGATGTTCTTTTAACCTCCACTACATTTCCTTATCGAGAATCACTGGGGCTAAATGTTGCCCGATCACTAGAGCTCAATTTCACATGTCCTGTAAAAGTAGATAAAGTTTACGCAGATATTTATGCTGCCTGTTCCGGTTCTGCGTGGGCTTTGCATTACATCGGTGAACATCGCGATGAATTTTTACACAAAAGAGTCTTAGTTGTTTCTTCCGAATATATTTCTTCAACTCTAGATAATCAGCATCAGACGCTGTTTTCTGACGGAGCTGGTGCGGTTGCTTTTACATATGGTGAAGATTTAGAGGTATTAGTCTCGAAAGCCAGAATTTTTCCGGAAACAGAGGGATATATCAGGTTTGATATAAAAGAAGAAAATTTACCCCCCGAGGGCGCATTAGTCTTTGTACCGACTGGTAAACCTGATCCTGAAAAACAGAGTTACAACGCAGAGCCAAGCCTGGGAATGAGGAACGGAGATTTGGATGGTAGAAAGGTATATGCGTTTGCTCTTCGAGAAGTACCGCCAATGATAGCTGAAACAGTTGAAGAATCAGGAATTGATCCGGCGGAAATATCGTTAGTTATTCTGCATCAGGCAAATGGGCGAATAGTAGATGCTTTTGAGAGAGAAAGATTGCCAAAGATTGGTATTAATGCGAACGTGTTTTCCAATATAAAGGATCATGGTAATACAAGTTCGGCGTCTATTCTGATAGCACTTCATGAGGCAAAAGCGCAAGGATTGGTTAAGAATGGCACTAAAGCAGTACTAGTGGGTTTTGGTGCGGGAATGGCTGCAGTAGTAGCCGTTGTTAAATTTTAAAAATAGTATCTTCCAGCAAATTTCACCTTAGGATTTTGCAAAAGGCTGTTTCTAAAAGTAGAATCAATCCAGTTGATAAAGATAAAGCGCTTAAGAAGGTTAACGGCTAACAACTGACGACTGACATTTGACAATGGATTTAGCGAAAAAACATTGTGTGCCGTGTGAAGGTGGAACGCCACCTATGGCACGGGCTGATGCAGTGAAACTCTTGAAAAAGCTGAACAGATATTCTTCGAGCGGAGCGCAAGCGGAGTTGAGAAGTTCAAATAAGGGCAGTTCTCGACAAGCTCGAACAATAAACAATGTATGGAAAATGCTGGACAACGCCGTTCTTAAAATCAGCAAGAAATTTAAATTCAAAAATTTTAAAGAGGCCTTGGAGTTTGTTAACAAAGTTGGCGATATTGCGGAGAGCGAAGGTCATCATCCAGATATTAGTTTTGGTTGGGGAAGAGCAGAAATTACTTTATATACTCATGCTGTGTCTGGCCTTAGTGAAAACGACTTCATCCTCGCTGCGAAAATCAATAAAATTCCTAATTAGTGAAGCTAACCCACTCCCGATGTGTGGTGGGTGAGAATCAGCTTTTAAAATAAATTAACCCCTTGACTTATTCTTAAATTTTCAATTATAAATTTAATAGCTAATGCAGGATAGAGATCAAGGTTCACAAAAACTTCCTCCGGAACAAAGAAGACAACTAGTTGACGATCAACTAGCCGCACTCGAAAGGTCAAGGCTTGTAGCTGATCTTGGTCCCGGGGGAGCACCAAGAGTTAGATTGAATCTTTCTCCTCGGGGAAAAGAGCCACGGTTACCATCAGGGCCAAAATAAAAACTGCCACAGGAATCTCTCTTCAAATCCGAACCTCTTTTAGAATTTCAATTGAAAAGTTTTAGATAGCGTGCAACAATGGTTTTAGAGTGATTTCTATTGTAAAAACTAAAGATATTGACGAGGAAAGTTTTGGCGCGGTTAAAGTAAAAAATTTATTTAGTGACCGGGATTTGTTAACAATTAGCGCTGCGATGATCAGAGTTGAGGGGGTTAACAGGCGCCACCGAAATAATAAGAGTGACGAGTTCCACTTCGTACTTTCCGGTGCAGGTTCGTATGTAGACGATCAGGAAGGCAGCCAAGTCGGCGCAGGAGATCTTGTTCATATCCCCCGAGGCCATGTTTATGAGAATTCCGGCCAGATGACTTTGTTGGTTTTTTGTTCCCCCAGTTATGACGAGAATGAAATAGAGTACGCGGATTAGCTGATTGATTCTTTAAGATGAAAATTTCCGTTGTAACTCAAGAAAATAAACAGGTTATTGATATAACAGATAAAGTTGACAGCTTGCTGGGCAAACAGCAAATAAAAGACGGAATTTGTAATCTGCATCTTACGCACACAACCGCAGCATTGACAACAGCGGATCTTGACCCGGGAACAGACGAAGATTTAAGCGCGGCGTTTGAGGCGATAATTCCAAAACTTGCCTGGCGGCATCCGCACGATCCAGCACATACACCAGACCATATTGCATCGGCATTAATCGGGACTTCAATTAGTTTGCCTTTTAAAAACAAGAAATTGATTCTGGGAACTTGGCAAAGAGTAATCTTAGCTGAATTTGCAGGACCGAGAGAGAGGCAAGTTATTGTGACTGTTCCTGGTTAATTAACCTTCAAAAAGTGTTGTGAAAATGTAGACAACAATGATTCCCGAAAAGAAAAGCAGGATAGTCATGTATTTATTCTTAGTAGCACCGTTTTCGTGAATTTCGGGGATTAAATCGCTGGCAGCAATGTAAATGAAATGGCCGGCAGCAATTGCTAAAAAGAAATACAGATAATTTTCAATAAGAGTTGCAGATGTGAATGCAATGAGTGCACCAAGAAGCGCAGTCATTGCAGACAAAAAGTTAAAGACAGTTGCGCGGGTTCTAGAAAGTCCGTTAGCAAGAAGTACCCCCATATCGGCAATTTCTTGAGGAATCTCGTGGGTGGCAACAGCGATTGATGTAGTTATTCCCAACGGAACACTGGTTAGAAAGGCGATGGCAATGGTTACACCATCAACAAAATTGTGAATTCCGTCTCCGACTAATACCAAGAGGGTGCTGGGTTTTTCTCCGTGACCATGGTGATAGTGAAAAAGCCGGATATATCTTTCTGCAATAAAGAAGCTTAAGAAACCAAGAAGTGCTGGTATAAAAATGTTGGCTCCATTTGCCACTTCTAAGGCTTCGGGGAAAAGATCTAAAAAGGCCGTGGAAATTAGTGCACCGGCTGCAAAACTAATTAACATATTGGAAAAGGATTCGGTGATTTTTTGCTTTAATAGCAGGAAATAACTGCTAACTAGAGAACCGACACTGCCAATGAGTGTAAAAACAATAATATAGGCAAGAATCATTGGAAATTATTTTTTGCTCTTGGGTTTTTCGTCTTCGTCGGGAACTAAGAAAATTGCCAAGAAAATTAGGCCTGCAAAAATCGGCATGACGATAGTGAACCATCCGACGGAAAGATGAAAAACTATGTAGGTGAAGATTAAAAGCGCTGCAACAAAAGCTGCAGTGAAGTAAAAATTTTTGTCCAGTTTAAATTTTTTGAATGACATATTAAAGAGTATGTCAAAATAATATTAATTTATCAAGAGTTTTTATGTTTTCCATTTGATCGAACAGCCCATGGATGGGTTTTGCACAGAAGGCGGGGGGTTGCCATCGAGTAAAGAGTTAAGGGCTCCTTTTAATTCTTCTTTCACTTCTCGATCCGATTGTTTGGGCTCATATTCTCCATCAACTTTCTCAACCGGCGGCCAGTTGTCATTTATTCTGCCGCGGTAGTAAAGTTTGCGGTCTTTGTCGAAGACAAAGATATCCGGAGTACAAACTGCGCCAAATTGGCGAGTGATGTTTTGCTCTTCGTCGCGAAGATAGGGGAAATTAATATGCCACTTGGCGAATTTTTGCTTCATAACTTCAAAACTATCTTCAGGATATTGTTTTTCGTCGTTAGGATTAATGCCAACAAAGGCGACGCCTTTATCTTTAAATTCAGCGGCGAGTTTAGTAAGCAATGGCCAGGCAGCTTTGGCATACGGGCAGTGGTTGCAGGTAAAAATAACCACCAAACCTTTGGAGGTGGCAAACGAATCAAGCGAATAGTTTTTGCCGTCGGTTGCCGGCAAATTAAAATTGGGTGCCGGTGAGCCAATTTGAGTTTGGGTTGACGGGGTTAGTGCCATAGTTGAATTTTAGCAGAAAGATCATAAGAGTTTTTTATAGTTTGGTTGGGTTTAAGCGGATTATTTTATCATCATCACTTGTGGGAACGCCGCGGCCGTCGCGGTTACTGGTTGTAATGTAAAGCATGTTATCGGGGCCGACTACAACTTCGCGAAGCCGGCCAAGCTGACCTTTGAGATGCTCGACTAGATTTGTTTTGCCGTTTTCAATTTTGGCTTCAAAAAGGGCTTGACCTCGCAGCCCCGCAAAAAATATTGAACCATTAAGAAAAGCTGCGCCGGCCGGTGCCCAAGTCTGATCACCGCTATGAATGACCGGAGATTTCATGCCTTCCTGCGTCTGGTCGCCGCGAATAGTTGGCCAGCCGTAATTTTGGCCAATTTCAATTAAATTTAATTCATCCGTTGCTGTATTCCCATGTTCGGTTTCCCAAAGCCTGCCTTTGCTGTCCCAAGCAATACCTTGAGGGTTGCGATGGCCGTAGGTGAAAATTAAATTTGCGAAGGGGTTATCGGGAGCCGGACTGCCGTTTTCAGTCACCCTTAAAATTTTGCCAGCCAAGGAATTTGTGTCTTGTGCTAAGCTCGGATCCTGAGAATCACCGGTCGTAATATAAAGAAAACCGTCAGAGCCAAATTTTATCCTGCCGCCGTTATGAAAACGATTCCCCGGAATAGCATTTACAATTATTGTTTCGTCTTTTAGGCTTTTTTTGTCAAACGTAAACCTTGAGACCCTATTGAGCGTATTATCCTGATCGCCGGCATAAGTGTAATATAGGTAAACAAAATTATTTTTCTCAAATTCAGGGTGAAGCGCAATTCCCATCAGGCCTCCTTCACCGAACTGTTCGACAGCAGAAATTTGAGAAATTGGCTCGTTTTGTAAATTGCCATTTTTGTCAATTAAGCGAACTCTACCGGGGCGCTCGGTTACTAAAATGCCGCCATCTGGCAAAAAGGCAATGGCCCAAGGGACTTCCAAATTTTTAGCAACAGTTGATAAAAGTGGAATATCTTTCAGATCTCGGTCAGACGTTTGAGTAAGCGGACCTTTTTCAATGGTTGGAATATTTTTTTGTCGAAGAATTAATGAGGTAATATTTAAAAAATTTAATAAATATAATGCGATTGCTGCAAGGATGATGACTAAAGCCGCGATTAAGGCTTTTTTATTCACAGCCTGTAAAGCATACACTACTAACGTACAATTTTACATTTGTTAAAATTGATGGACACAAATGAGATTAGCGCTGGTGGTTTTAATTATAGTTGTTGTGGTAATTGTCGGCTATTTTGGCTGGGAGTTTCAGCAAGAAAAGAGTTTCAAGTTACCTTTAAGTACAGCCCAAACGAAAGAAAAGCCGCTTGACAAATATACGTTTGATGCGCTTGCCAAAACCAAATTTGAGCCGAGTGAAATTGAACTTGGAGATGTGATTGAAGATAATGCTAGTTTTAGATCTCGTCTGTTTTTCTTTGAAGATAGCGGAAAGAAAGTTAGTGGCCAGATAAATATTCCTGCTGGACAAGGCTCTTTCCCAGTGATTGTCATGTTTCGTGGTTATGTTGACCGCGAAGTTTATACAACAGGAGTTGGAACTCAAAGAGCAGGGGAGGTTTTTGCCAGAAACGGATTCGTTACTTTAGCCCCTGATTTTTTGGGTTATGGGCAAAGCGATAGTTCAAGCAGTGATGTAATGGAGGAAAGGTTTCAGACCTATACGGCGGCAATAATACTTTTGAGGTCGGTTGAAAATCTCAATAAGACATTTGATAAAGAAGGAATTGAGGGAAGGGCAGATATTGATAAGTTGGGTATTTGGGGGCACAGCAACGGCGGACAAATTGCAATTTCAACTCTTGAGATAACAGGAGAAAACATTCCGACTGTTTTGTGGGCGCCGGTTTCTAAGCCTTTTCCTTATTCGGTTTTATATTACACTGATGAATTTGATGATCGTGGTAAATTTTTAAGGCGCGAAATTGCCAAGTTTGAAAAGGATTATGATGTTGATAATTATTCGATAGAGAAGTTTTTTGGCCGCATTAATGCGCCGATTCAAATTTATCAGGGAACGCTAGATGAGTCTGTGCCTCAAAGCTGGTCGGATGAATTTGTAGCTTCGATGAAAGAGCTTAATAAAGATATGGACTATGTTGTTTTTCCTGGCGCCGACCATAATTTGCTGCCGAATGGTTGGAATAGTGCGGTTGCTGGTGGGATGGAGTTTTACAGAAAACATTTTGAGTAG
>Ga0209210_1000567_pt1 | contig 38045 bp, 84 predicted proteins | sample RifGroA1_FD_183991 | JGI IMG/M metagenome (GOLD analysis project Ga0209210, IMG submission 183991) | Contaminated groundwater microbial communities from Rifle, Colorado, USA - Rifle Groundwater A1 (SPAdes) (version 2) | ecosystem: Environmental > Aquatic > Deep subsurface > Groundwater >...
GTGGGCCCCAATAATGTTTCCAGGTACTCTTAATTGTTGGGGCCCACGTTTTACAATTAGTATCTAAAATTTTAATATCCGAATTATAATTGATATCTAAAATTTTAATATCCGAATTAAACGCCGTACCTAAATCAATAATCGTCAAAATTCTTTTCCATCACAATAACGATGAATGTTAATCAATTCTATATCAACTGAGCGGACAAGAACATCGGCTTCTTCAAGCATAATTACAGATCGTTCATGCGAGGCTTTCCAATTTTCCCATTTACCGAGTTCTTTCATGTGTTTTTCCCAGCCTGAATCAATAATAATCTCTTTGATACCAACCTGAATAATAGCCCTGGCACAATCAGCGCAGGGAAAAGCACTAATATAGATTCGGCATCCTTTTAAAGATACACCCTCACGAGCCGCAGAATAAATGGCATTGCGTTCGGCGTGTTCCATCCAAAAGTATTTTTCTCCATTTTCACGAGATTGTCTTTCAGAAACATCATCTTTAATACCACGAGGAAATGAATTATATCCGGTGGCCTTTACTATATTATCTCTATTTACAACTATTGCACCGATATGGGTGTTTTGATCTTTACTTCTCGTGGAAAGTAAGTGTACAAAATTTAGAAAGTAATTATCCCAGTCATTCATTTAATAACCTCTCAGTTTAAATATAATCCCTGGCTATCAGAATGTCAATACTGGGTGGCATAAATAACACAAAAGCTCCCAAAGGGAGCCCGCCCGGCCCAATACCCTTTTTCTTGCTACTCCTTTGAGTGTCGAACCCAACTACCCTTCAATAACTCATTGTACATATATTCAGTTTTTTGGCCCTCGAAATATAATTTAAACCTAATCCATTTAAGCCAATTATTTCGAATTGACGCCTGTTGTTTATTATATTTAGTATATTTGGCCCAAGCCGAAAATTCTGACATATTATTCCTCGTCCCTTAATCTTAAGCTTAATCGCCATCTTATAATCATTATTTTAAAAACATATCCCTTCCACATTTGAATTATTGAATTAGATTTTATTTCATTAATATCTATCATGAATTAAAATTCATTCCTTATAAACCTATCAAAGTATTGCCATAATCTCCAATTTTGAGAAATGGTAATTTTACCCAAGATCTCCTTCGCAGCCTGGGGCTGCCAGCTATTAGCCCATTTACCAAAAGACTTGATCATCTATTTGTTTCCTATCTTATAAATCTATTGAAATATCTCCACATTCTCCAATTTTGAATAATAGTGATATTATTTTTTGGTGTTTTGCTTTTAGTCAACCAATGACCAGCGGACCAAATACTGAAAGACGTCATCTTGTCCATTCGTCTCCATACATGTTATAGTTTTTCCATAAATACCAAATCTTCCATGTTGGCATATTACCGTTACATAAAAAAGCAACCCAATCGTTGTAAGAAAAGGTAAGAAGCCATTTATCATTATATAATAAAAGTGGTTGAGGAAACATGTACCCTCCATGAATATTCTCAATCCATATTTTAAAACTTGGCTCTTTCATCTATTCCTTCCTAAGTAAGCCCGCTCGCCTATATTATACCATTCCCACTCTTCCCAAGTCCGAGATATGTTTAATATTTCAGTAATACCAGCAATTTGCAACCATTCCTGAAAGGTTCTATTAATCAAATTAAATTCCTTTATGTTAATGGTCTCTAGTATAATTAAGGCCGCTGTACCATTTCCACTCTTCCCAAGTCCGAAATGTATTTAACGCTTCAATAGTGTTAATAACCTGTAACCATTCCTGAAAGGTTATCTTTTCTTGAAAGGTTGTTTTAGTCAAATTAACTTCCTTAAAAACAATATAACTTATAAATAATAATTTGTCAATTCCCTAAAGTAGAGCGCCAAAGATAAAAAATCCAAACATAACGAATACTCATTTTCGTATTAAACTTATATCAAAAAAACTAATACCATGAATAATTCTATAGCGATCATAATAAAACTTCGTCCAAGTTTTATGAATGCTCATTCTTTTTTGATCTCCGTGATGCAATCACCATTGCAATTGGCCAAAATGAAAAATTAAGACAATATACTAAAAATAACGCAGGAAGAGAACTATTGTTAGGGTATTCTTCTCGCTGTCTTTTTACTGCATAACCACCCCAAAACACACCCGTTACTATATAACTCCATGTTAAATAATGTAGTAATGTCCAAATCATTTTAAATTCTCCTTTTAAATTATTATTTTTCCACTTGTATTGTTTCTTCGCCTTGTATTGTTTCTTCGCCAAGGCGGATTATATGTCGTATTTATATAAATATGTTGACTTGCCCTCCATCTTAAATTTGATATATAATTTTGCCAAGTTTGAAAAATGTAACGTTTAGGCTTATCAGTACGATAAGTCCTATAAAATATAATTATTATAGCTAAAATAATAAAACCTTCCGTTATTGCCCAAAATGCAAGTGGGTTCATTTAAACTCCAAAAGATAGGCATTTTGATTTCTTCTTTTAAAGAATGAGTAATATAACATTGATTCCATTAATTTTCTCCTTTAACCTGGTATTTCTTCTTTTAGCATAAAAAGGGTTTAGGGAATAATATTTATCAATATACCAGATGCGTCTTGTTGGTTCTGTGCAACATATACTTTATAATCTTCGTAATGTATAAGATCAGCTTGAATAAGCCAATTCAATGTAAATAATATTTCTTCTCGTAGGCGCTGATGAAGCTCATGATCATTTTTGAAACATCTATACTTCTTTGATAAAAAATTAATAAGATCTTGTTCCACGTCTCCATCTTCGTCTGGAGAACTGAAATAAAATAAGGAAGGATCTTGAAGCATCCATGCCCCTTTAGTGCTAAATATTTCTGGTTTCATTTTGTCATCCTCATTACCCTTTTCCCACCTACCCAATGTATTATTTGACCATAGCGTATAAACCATGACCAATGAGACCAAATAGTGGCAATAGTGAAGGGCTGTAGATAGGGGCAGCTCAATCTCATCCATTCTGAAAAAGTAACTTTTTGTAACTCTGAACGTTTCATCTATTATATTTTTCCGTTTCTCTTTTTGTGTGTATAAATTCTAAATAAGCTTGCCAATTTTTATAAACGGTTGGAGTAAGATATAAGTCTTTATTCTTTAGAAACATTATAAGATCTGCAAAAATAAAATCATTTGCCATGAGTCCAAGTCTCCGTCTCCAGGAAATCACTTCCCATACAATACCATATCCAGGTCCAATAAATGCTAGATCCCCTACGCATGACTCTTCACATAGTGCTTCGCGTTATATGATACCCAAACCCACTTAATCGTTCCCCGTTTAATTAAGATGAGGGCCCTTTTAAAGGAAGTCTCAATAATCTGATTAGTCTGATTTAAATTCATACTTCCATGGTTGAACATAATCTGAAAGTTTATCAGGGGACATATACCACATACTTTGTTGATATACTTTCCAATAAAACCAAGTTTGAGACGGATTATCCCCAAGAACAATTCCTGGTTGATATCTACATTGTTTAGCCAACCACTCATTAAAGGTTAATTTTTCAAAAAAACCCATATTTAGCTCCGTGAAAATTTATATGTCTGATATACCTTCCAAATCATCCAAGTTCCTCCTGGAGTGTCGAACTTCCCCCAGGTTCCTCTCCATCGCCATCTCTTAACCCATTCATTAAAGGTTAACTTAGTAGAAGGATTCAAGTTCCACCTCTCTATTAACATGAGTATTAAAATATACCCAGAGCGCCCAAGTTTGATCTGGGGTGTCCGTTATCACATAGTTCTTTGTTTCAGAAATACAAGCCTCCAGCCATTCACCAAACGTCATTTAAGATTACTCTTGAAAATATAATGAAAATATATCCAGAGTGACCAAGTTTGATGTGGGGTGTCTATGTAATTCGTTCTTGAGACATAATTTTCTAACCATTGATTAAATGTCATATTCTATTTCCGCCCCACATTAAATCCCTCATATAGGGTCCAAAGCTTCCAGGTTCCACATATGGTTTTTCTAGCTAAATCAAAATTTATATTATTCCATTCACCATACCATTTATTTTCGCCAACTACTGTAATCCATTGATTAAATGTCATAAGCTCACTTTTTAACGAGTTTATTAAGAATGATATAATTATACCAGGTCCAAGAAACAGGGATGCTGGATTTAATTACAACATACTTATCATATAAAGACTCACAATAAAGAAATAAGAAAAATAAGAGTAAAATTATCATCAGTCTTAAAGTACCTTTACTGCTTCTATAAGTTTCTGTTTAATTTGTAGAAATTCCTCTTCATTGCTTTGATATTTAGAATTCATATAGCAAAGTAAATCAGAGGGGGAACCTAAATTATACTCGATGTTCCATTCCCAATCTTTACTGTCTGCCTTTAAGGTCAATTGAATTGCCGTATGCTGATGTTCCTCAATTTTACCATAAATTACTGAATCATCATCTAACATTAGATTATGCTTATAATAATAAGGAAGCTCAATATCTATTTCCTTTTGAATTGTGGTTTTCTCAGGTACTATAAATCTAGCCATTTTTATCTCTCCTTTATCTTTCTGATCTATATTCTTCTGGCTCATCACTATCGTTTTTCTCTATAGATATATAATAGCCAGCCCGACAAAATATCTTATGAATGCAATTTTCACATGCCTGTTTATTATTGATAAGTTTAGTACAAATAGCATAAGTAATGTCTTTCATAGGTAATAATATAAGATATAATCAATCAAAAATCAAGGCATAATCTAAAATCTTGTCCTATGCCCGACTGACACAAGATATAATTGATATATGTTCCAATTCCATGTGATATTGATTTTCTCGGGTCTAATAACTAATTCGAGCCAATCATGAAAAGATATATCATAAAAGGATATTGTAGAGTTATTCATTCTTTTGCCTCTTTAATAGAAGTTGACAAGATACCATTTAAATATATGCCAAGTTCTAAAAATACTGACTCCATTTTTATGTGTAGTATTCTTCATATTAATCAACTATATCATACCACATATGCATCCCAAGTCCATTTAATATTAAGACTATCCCGTTTATTATGTTTCATAATTATATCACACCATTCTTTTATATGTTCTCATGTTTTCTAATTGATATTTTATACCATTGAAACATATTCCAATTCCATTCAATATTTCTATTAGAGGGTGCTGTTAAAATTACTTTAAGCCATTCATTGAAAGAAGGGATTTTCATATCAAGTTTTCTCCAATTATATAAGACTTATAGGTTCTATATAACGACCAAGTCCATTTTATAGGAATAATACCCCTATAAGAATCAACTCCGTTTACATTAAGCCATGTCTTATATGTCATCTTCTGAAATATAGACACCAGTACCTCCACAAACGGCACAATCCTCATTTAAGTAATCTTTACCAGTACCAGTGCAATTATCGCATTCTTTGGTAGTCCAGGTTCGCGTATCTGCACTAGTTTTCCAGTAATAATAAAAGCCCCATGTATCAGCTATTGCAGTGGCTATGATAAGAGTACCAATCCTTTATGTCTATATTGTCGCCATACATTTATAATATAGTAATTTTGTTTATCCATATAATATGATGAATAAGGTATGCCAATCATAAGTAATAATACACACAATAAAAGGAAATATTCTAAACCATTCATCCAGCCCATTGCCGCTCCATTAAATCCATTAAAAATGAATCCATGTATATAGGCTCCACATTCTACGAATAGAGATAACTTGATATTTAGGAAGCCTATCAGTACCAAAATTCAATTGATACCACTTAGTTCTCTTATACTGTTCTAAATTTATCTTAGCCTTCATATTACCTCTCATAGATAAAGCCATACATAAAAAGCCCATACCTTACGAATGGATGTTTTTTCTGTAGGTTTATTATCACATAGCCATAGATTCAATAATTGTTTAAAGGTAACCATGATATATCTCCTTATCCAAAAATTCTAAGCCATATGTATATACGCCATCTTCTATGAATAGACATAAATTTATTTCCTAAAATAGGACACTCCATCTGTATGAAATCTTTGCCACATATACCATCCATATGTATCCCATGTCCAAGAGATAGAAATAGCTTTATTGCAAAGGGCGAATACACATACTAAGGAATTCTTTAAAAGTTAGCATTCTATCTCTTCATCTCTAAAAGAGCGGCTAGTTCCAAGAAAGTAAGGATACTGGTTTCATTCATATTAGTATTCATCATAATATCACAATCTATAAGGATATAAGTTCCCCGAGAAGCATCAGTATATAGATTAGTATTAGGAATGGCATCTTTTAGTATTCTAGTTTTACTCCATGGGCACTCAGAACAATTTAATATATTATTATCCGTAAGTATACAAGTCGGATTCTTTATATCATTATGCCGAGTAATACTTCCACGTGCAGCTCTCCATTTATGATCTGGATTAACTATTTCTTCTGCTTGTTTAAAGTGTTTAATATACTGTCTATTGATGTTATTAAGAGAATTACACCACTCTTCCCCTTTGTTTTCTTCAGTTACACATGATTCAAAGTCGCGTATGTATGAATGTATACGGTAGAGGGTTGAGTCGATAATGTAAGATTTATGTGTTGACTGTTCGCTCATTATGGCCTCACTATCAATATAATTTGAACGTTGTTAATTGTCAAGTAAGAGTCGATGATAATTAAATAAGGATAATAATGGGGCCGCCGTTAAGAGGATACTGTATAGGATTGATATGGGTATTGTATGGATATTGGGTATTTAAACAGGAGGTTATAAAGAGATCGGTGTAATAATGTAAAGGCTTATGAATACTGAATAAGTGAGTCATTTATGACACAGTATAATAATAAGATAAGTGAAATAATATAGAGAGGAGTTAGGAGAGAGTTAGGAGAGAGATACTGAGTTGTGTCTACAAAAATGACACATGTGACTTAAATGACACACTGGCGTATAATAGATAAGTGAAATTTATAATGAAATGACATTAAGATAACTATTAGATACTGGTAAAAGTGAGTCATTTATGACACACTTTACTAATAGTATGAGCGGTTAAGTGCGATAATATGAGATAATATGAAGAATATATACTGATAATCAACATGTGACAAAAATGACTCACTTTCACTTAAGTTGTGAAAATACTACCCCCCAGACAATAAGAGTCTGAGGTAATATCAGTATCTCCCCGCCCTAAGTCTAAGCCAAGCATCAAGCGACTTACACTTGTAAAGAGTTTGGCCAGTATCAAAGTATAGCGTGACGCTGTGTCATGCTAGATACTGGCGCGAGTGTAAGAGACTTAGATACTGGCCAAAGGAGTTAAAGATGGCTAACATCTTGAGCATGAAGGGCTTGGGCGTCAAGGTTACCGTCAAGGTAATCAAGAAGCACAAGTTCGTGGACGGTTCTCCCGAGCTGTCCCACAAGGGCGAGTACACTCTCACCCTGTCGGCGGGGTCCAAGTCCGTCTCTACTAAGTGCGTGGGGACGGGCGAGTTGTTCGCCAAGTGCTACGCCATGATGAGCGTGCACTTCCCCAAGAGCTATGCTAAGTTCCAGGCCATCAGCAAGGTGGAGAAGGCCGCGAACAAGGCGAAGGCGAAGGCGAACCACAAGGCGAAGAAGGCGGCGGCCAGCGGCGTGGACTTGAAGAGCCTCGCCGCACTCCTCAACCGGGCGAAGAAGGGCAACGGTAAGATGCTGGCCCTGTTCCTCTAAGCCAGTATCTCATCATCTTTCCAGTATCTTATTATAGATACTGACACAATCTAAAGTAACTCATGGGTGGGTTAGTATAATACTAACCCTCTCTGGTCAGTATTCTCCCACCTGCGCGTGGTACTGACTGCTGATAGATACTGGTCTATCACAACGGGAGAAGATAAGGAGGAGTAAGATGGGACAAGCTAGACAAAGGGGAACCCGGGAACAGCGTGTCGAACAAGCCCAAGGCCGCAAAGTCGGGGTGCCGGTTAACCTCACGGCACAGCTCCAGCGTAACTTCAGTAACAAAAGGAGTTTCCGTGAGTCGTTGTTCACTCGGCTCACTCGTCTCTTTCGCTCTTAAGGGGCAGCATCTCAATCATCTGCCTTGACCTCAGTACGTTGAAGTGCTCTGAGGCTAAGTAGGACTAGGACTCTCTTATAGTAGAGCCAGCCTACCCCCAAATATAGCCAGTATCCAGAGCTGGTCGATCAGTATCTTAATTACTTAGATATTGGTCGGCCATAATGTGGGTACTGTATATAGTGGTGTGTGTTTGAACCATACCACATATAGACAGAAAGATGGGTTTTGAGAAAAATGAGATCTAATACCTATAGTTAGTTAGTATCTCATTGTATAATACTGGCGCTATAATTAAGTATGTCTATATGTAGTGGTGTTAGTAAAGACCATACCACATATAGACAGAAAGATGGGTTTTGAGAAAAAACAGTTGTGGTGTGTTATAAAGACACTACCACATATAGTAGTGTAACATAACAGCGCCAGTAATAAAGATACTAGCTAAACCATATGATACTGGATAAACCAACGGAGGGAAACCACAATGGCTTATCATAAGTCTCAACGCCGCAATCTCAAACCTACAACCATCAGACAGTATCATTATGCTGTAAGCCGGCTTCTCAATGCTTGCCCTCCCAATCTTCTCATACAAGTTATGAAAATGATTCGGGCAGGAGCAAAGACTTACCCAGTGTCTAAGATTCAATCTTTCATGGCCGGTAGTGGATTCTACATGTATTCACGAGAGATTAACAAAGCCATCAACGCTATGCAATGGGGATTATGCCCGCCTCAATATCGCATCTCCAAGAATAATCGCTGGTATTTGGATACATTCCCTCAAGAGCCTGGACCGGTTGCTTATGCTGCCATGGAAACGGTCAGTATCAATCATCCAATTACTGCCCCCACACTTCAACCTGCCATGAACATTGTGTAAATAAAGATACTGGTCTGTAATTCTACCAGTATCTTACCTTCGCCGCCTAGTTACTTTGCATAGTGCAGGGAAACTTCGGCGCGATCATAGGCTAATACAAGGAGGACAATATGGATTACGGGTAGCTAAGCTCAAACCTTAATTCAGTGTCTAGAGATGGCGGTCAGTATCGTCCAGTACAAATGATTATAAACACTGGGATACTGGCCGTCACACTGTAGATACTGGACAAAACTTTCAATAGGAGGAGGCTACAATGGCCTACACACTATATAATCCACCGACTAAGTGGTGGAAAAGGCAACACAGTATCACAATAACTATCTGGCCTAAGTGGTTAGCTCAGAAGCTTTGCAATCACTCTGCACCTAAACCTTCATGGATTACTTCAAACACTTGCTACTCTTGCCCGGACTGTTACACTCTTATGATTCCTCCAGGAGCAGTCACCACGAAGGAATAGGGAGCGAGGTGAACGATGAACGAGCAACCCAATAGTTCCATCTCAATCGTCCGTTACTCCAGAGATGGCTTCGTGGCTAAACGGCAGTCCAAACATATGTATAATGTTTGGCATGAGCTGTTTAAGTTTAATAGCCATGACATGCCAGAACATCTTCGTGGTGTCAGCGTAGAAGCACACCATAAGATCGTCCCTTTCTATCGTGAACACCTCGCTGATTTTAACTGGGGCATCTGGGTATTCATAGAGGGACACGATAACATGATGTCTCTCAATCATCTGCACGGTCAAGATAGGATGGGGCTTAAGCGTTGGACTGCTGTAATTCCCAGTAACACAGAGGTTTACGGTGTGGGGTGGGATGTCATTGTCTCTATTAGTGATTTCATTCCACAGATGTTCGGCTGCTTCATACCCAAACGAAACATTCCTCTCATCACGGATATCAAGTGTGACGATGAATGTGATGTGGAGTTAGAGCTAGAGAGGTATGACTGGGAGCGTGAAGAAGAGAATCGCATGCTCCGTTGTGGGTATTAGAAAGGAGGTGTCTTAAGTTGCCAGTCTTCATCGTTCAACAACTCGAAGGCGTCCACTGGTTTGATTCCGGTGATCATGGGGCCTGTCTGACGCGAATCCTTTCCAGCCAGAGAGAGGGGCTGGAGTTTGCGAGGGATGTTACCAGACGAACACAATTCGAAACCCGAGTAGTGGAGACAGACAAAAACCGAATTGTTTACAACGTCTGGTCTCCGCACGCTCCATAACAATCCGTTCTTCACAGAGTACTCCTGTTAAAGGGAGTACTCAATCCCGTCAATGTATACTAGCTGGTGGGACGGGGTAAGAGCACAATATATAGTAGTGCTCAGGCTAGTATGCCACAACATATAGGAGAACACATGAACATCAGTCGGCGTAAGAGGGGTTACATAAATCAGAGAGGAGGATAACAATGAATAGGGCTGATGTCCTCTTGATACTGGACGAAAAGTTTGCCAAGAAGGTGACGGATGAATACAAGAAACGCACTGGATACAGTAATGTAATCGGTAGCGTTTCTAGCAATATGAAAGTCTTTATCCCCATCATTAAAGATATTCTTGATGATGGGCTTCGTGTACAAGAAGAAAACGAAAGAGAGGTGCGACATGATAAAAGTTGAACCGATGGAACCGCTGGACACAGAAAACTACGCCGTGCCCTTGAATCCTTTTCATCAAGACATATACAGTATGGGGACGACGCTGGGGACAAACGTGACGGTGATGTACGGAAATCATACTCACACTCATCAACCTTACATCATCGTTGTTAACCTGGATACTGGCGAACGAATCAAGATCGCTTTCTGAAAGGGAGGTGTGTCATGAACGAAAAGGAAAAGAACAGGATGCGACGATTATTGGAAATGGCTTATTTGTTTGCATGGGGTCCAGATGGTACGGCTGACCGCAGAGATGAATGGTGGGAACTTAAAGCTTTACTTCCCAACGTAGGAACGATGTGTTATGGTGGTAATGGTAAATTCCGATGGGACGAATGAGCCAAATAGGTTCAGTTCTTTTTCATAAGGAGGCGTGCCATGGAACCGATCTTTGTTAACAATTGGGGCGAAATACGAGGCGGTATCTCAGTGGATGAAGTCTTGAAGGGGGATGGTAAGCTAGCTGGCTTTACTGTCTCTGGCAAGAATCAAGATGGTAAGGAGTTCTGCATTGACTTCTTCGTTCATGTTGGTGCCAAAAACATCACCATCACTTGCAGCTAAGGGAGGAGGAACTACATGGAATGGAAAGTCGTTGATACTGGCGATGAAATCACCATCGTTCCTGAAACCCGCAATCTCCCCGGCAAAGTTCTTTTCGTCGGAACCTCAGTGGATTGCGATGAATATCTATATGAACTGAGCAACGACGAATAACCTAACCCCATAAGGAGGCTCAACATGGAATGCGGATATCTAATTGCGTGGGTCGGTCCTTGTAAAAGCCAACCATCGGACGACAGTTCGTGCCGATGTGACAAACACAAGGACAAAGTCTGTGCATCTTGTGGTGCTCCAGCCACTCAGGAATGCGATACGACGGGACAGTTCGTTTGTGGTGCTCCTCTCTGCAACGATTGCGAGCACACCATCGCAGAAGACGGAACCAATGGTGGGGTTGGTTTCGTTCAACTCTCTCCCCTCCCACCGGGCTACAAGCCACACTGCAAGAAAACGGAACAGAAATTCACCCCCTGGTTCATGAGGCCACTTTCGGAGAGCTAAGGAGGCTCGACATGCCACTAAAACCTGGCGATCGTTTACCCCGTGCTAAGGTAGATATCATGGACCTTAGCGAAGTGATGGATGAGGATATGAGGGGTAAGTTGGACACCCTTCGCACCCTCACTCCTCCTAAGCCCAACCTGTTTCAACTGGAAGGAGGACCGGCGGATGGATAGAAAAGATCGAATCATCCAGCGCCAGAACAATGAAATACTGCTAATGGAGCTTCGTCTAGAGGAACTGGAAAGGACCCTCGGTGAAGCGGTTAATCTCATCCAAGAAATCCACACAGAGATGATGACCGAGCTTCATACCTGTGCTCTGTTCGATGATAAGGTCTGGGTCATCGATCAAGAATTGGCAATGGCCCACGCTGCCTTTGAGGAGGATATGGCAAAGGGCCTTGAGACACTTCAAGACGATGAAAGGTCAGATGGCGTACTGGATTCATGAAGCAGAGCAGGGAGAGGCATCTGGATATCTTGGTCCCGATAAGAGTGAAGAGTTTCTCAGTAGGATCCTTAACAAGCTGGATGTGCCTCCAGAGGATTAAACCAGTATCTCTATAGTCTTAAAGATACTGGCGAAGTAATAGATACTGAGCATGGATGACACGTGACTCAGTTCTATAGGTAAGCCTAGCATATAGCATGTAGCGTCTCCTATAAGAGGCACGTGACTATATGTTGTCGGATGGTGGCTAGGCATGTCGGGTAGCAGGCGGGTGGCTAATCCGATACTTCAGTTTCAATCATCGCACGTCACCTACTAAATAAGTGGTACGGCGGTAGTTGATTAGAGCCCATTTTAATCGCGTGACGATGATTCAGGGTAGGTCCAGTGACTCCTGCAATACACTTACCTCTGACGGGCTGATAACCCCTCATGCGAGTAATGTGACGGGAGACCATAGCACATGAATGCCCTTATCCCTATAGGGGACGGAACGTATGTGACTATGAGAATCGTCCAGAGTAAGAGCCTGGATGATAGGAGAGACGCGTAAGCGACTCTAAAGACTGGACGAATTAGACGGCAGGTGGGTGGCCAGTCTAATGGGTTTGCAAAACTATTCTACTGCATGGAGGGACGGCAAAAGCCCTTCCCAGTTTCCGTTAAGCGGTGCTGACCGTGACGGTGGAATAGTTTAAAGGGTAGGCTTAGAAATATACCACATGGAGAAGACACCCCAATCGAGTGGAGTCAGTCATATAGATGGCCTGTGATGGTATAGGGGCTTATGGAGAGTAAGCCAGGCTAAGCGGTTAGGGTGAGCAGGTGAGTGGCTTCCTAACACTTAAGTTAAACTGGTGTCTATCATATAGGTAGCGTCCGGTAGAGTCCGGTGTGTATGATGGGCCAGGAAAGGTAAGCGAGGAGATGGCATCGTAGATGTGGGAGTTTTCTTCCTATGGTGCAGATTAGGCGGTCCTCGCGTGGCGTCAGCAGGTGGGTGGCAGGCGCTCTCGGAATAATATGAAAGGAGGCGGCTATGACTTCAAGAGAAAATCTTCAAAGAATTAATGAAGCAATCAAAGCCGCTAAACATTTAATTAAACACCCCCATAGTAAATCGGCATGGGGGAGTTTAGATTATAACACTCTGCCAATAGGCAATTATTCATCAAAAGGATTTACTTGTCCAATAAGTTGTGATAATTGTCCACTGGCATTGGGAATAACTCCGTTGAATCTTCCTGAGTTTATTTGTGAGGGTAATGCCCATGACATTATAATGGAAAAACAAATCATGGGAGAGGTTATATTACTTCTCATTCAATTTGTGGCCACTATGGAAGTAGTCCAGGAGGATATTAAAAGGGGCCAAGGAGGTACAACATGAGAAAATTAAATAATAAAGAAAGACGAGCACAGATAGAAGCAGTAAAACAATTATTAGATGACGTTAAAGATATTTATCTTTGGAGATAATTACATTCTGTTACTGGATTCTTTAATTCAATAGATTTCTGTCCGGACCTTCCTGGTCAAATTTTAAGGTGTCTGCATTGTCCCTTAAGATTGAACTCAGCAACTCATTTATGTCGATATAGACATCAGAATTATAAGGAAGTCATAATATCGGATGGTGAAATAACCATTAGGCTTCTGGAGTTTCTAGCCTATATACAAATAACCTAACGAAAGGAGGCTTCAGGTGAGAAAATGTAATGGATGTAAGCAGACCAAAGATGAATATTACATGCTTAAACCTGAAGTCTGGATACAGGCATGTATGAAGCCCGTTAAAAACATCCCAGTAATATCTGTCCTACGCATGCTTTGTGTATCATGTGTAGAAAAGAGACTGGGAAGGGAACTTAACTGGCGGGACTTTGCTCTTTGCCGACTTAACTTGGACCCATCTGAACCGAGAACGGCTATACTTCAAGATCGAATGAGTGGTATAACCAATCGCCTTCCACAGTGGTTCTTCAATAGATACGGTGAAGATCAATGGGATGTGTCGGCCTTAGCTTATGGATGGCCACTGAGAGGAGGATGCAATGAAAAACACACCGATAGAAAAAGCAAAGCGGGCGGCGGAGTATCTAATCAAGCATCCTCATAGTAGAATCGCTTGGGCTATGTTAAGCGATAATACTTCTCCTTCGTGGGGCAATAAACTAATTCGGTGTCCATTTGATTGTTATAACTGCCCATTAAGAACTGGCGCAAATGAATTAGGTCTTCAGACATATATATGTGGTAAGTCTGATTTTGAATCCAAGAGTGGTAATTTATTCGGAGAGGTTATATTGTACCTCATCCAATTTGTTGCTTTTGTGGAAGCGTTTCAAGGGGCAAAGCCATGATAATCACATTTAAAAGTGTCATCAACATGCCTGATTAGATTCATTGCCTTTGCTCAGGTGGAAGTGGAGGATTCCCATGAAAGTCCCAGATAAAGAGGATAGGCAATTACAACTCACGACGATTTACGACCTGATAAATAACTTGGATGATCCCAAGTATTGGAGAAGACTTTGGAACGTTACTGGGGGGCACTATGAGGAGCCAAAAGCAGAATGGAAAGATTTTTGTCCATCTATTGATGGTTCGCTCCGGTGCTATAATTGCCCCCTTCGAGTGTTGGGTGAACATTATCAAGTCAACTATCTCTGTCGCCATAGTGGTTCTAACAAACCTGATCCAGCTAATGGAGAAGTCCTTCGTAGGTTATTGGAGTTTCTAGCCTACTCACAATTATAAGGAGGGTCCAAATGAAATGAGAGGATATGAAATAAGGACCCAGGAACAAATGGAACATCAAATAAAAGTAGCCCAAGCATTACTTAACGACTTAAGTAATGTGAATCTATGGAAGGAACTGTCTCGTATAACTGGACTACAACCAGTCGTAGTAAGTAAAACTAGATTAACTAAGACTGATTACTGTCCAGGTTTATCCGTCTCAACTCCCTCACGGTGTAAAATCTGTCCTCTTTGTCTCCCTAGAGCCCAAGTACCTGGACAAACTTCAAAATGGGATTACTATCTCTGCCGAAGGTATATGTCTCATGAAAAATTGTGTCCAGAGATAGAAGATGGGGAAGCGACTCGTAGGCTATTGGAATTCATAGCCTTCATACAAATACAACCCGACTCATAGGAGGTGACGATGAAAATCTCTCGCGTTCCATCACAGTTCGCCCCTGGTCGCTACAACGATGAATTCGTTTATAGGGAGGTGATCATGAAGCATGGTGTTACATGACCAACTCAAATAGTACAACCCCCATCAAAATCATCAAAGAAATCCCTGAAGAACAAATCAAAGCAGCCCAGTATCTAATCAATCACATTGATGATCCTGAAGGCTGGAAACGCTTGCAGGAAGTAACTGGTGATACTGGGATCTTTGAATCCACAATCGATCACTGTGGCGACAATGCATACTCTGGAAGGCTGCCACAGATCACATGTTCAGCGTGTCCCCTCAGGGTAGAAAGTAGCACATATCTCTGCCGATATAGTCACCCAAATTATCCTCATGTCAATATGGAGGACAGTGCGATAATTCTGAAACTGATAGAGTTTATCGCATATGTTCAAACAGTTTTTCCTAAGGCATGAGATATACTTGGAAGGAATGCAGAGAGTTAATTAGCTGCTGCACTTAAAGTAGTAGCTAAGCCACGATCCAAGAAAGCCTGGAAGGAACTGGGTAAAGTTACTGGTGTGAATTATCGCACACCCGACAATAGTCTAGTCGGGAAAGAAGTCGATTTTTGTAAGAAGGCTTGTTCCAAATGTCCCTTGTATGTAAAGAGAGCGGTATACATTTGCCGCAAGGACATTTGGCCAGAAATGTTGATAGACGTTAGTGAGGGCGAAATCCTTCGTCACTTGCTAGAGTTTATCGCTCACATCCAAATACAGGAGGAGCAGGACATGGCAAACGCATCTCAACTCCGTCGGGCCAAAGCGAACAAACTCACCGCCACCCAGGAACGCAAGCAGTCTCTCAAGGCTAATCGTGTCTTCGGACAGACGAGGACGACGATGCCAAGGAAGTCCAAGAGCCGTTAGTCTCCGTTAGTATTCAGAGCCAGTGGGCCAGTATCTTATAATGTAACAATCTCAACAATGAGATACTGGCTCATTGTAATGTGGATACTAACTCTGGGGCGAAAGTTTAAATGGGAGGTGGACAATGGAAAAACTGATATTGCCCCTGATGAAGCCCGACCCGAAACAAATAGCAAAGGAAATGAACATAATGAACATGAAGACGGTCGGAAGCAATTATCTTGAGAATCTCTTTCGGCCCCCAGGATATGCAAAGCTTATCATCACTGCCACCATTCAATTCATGAATACTCAATTTCCCAAGGATACTGGGCTGATTGTTACTGGACTTAGCGGAAGTTTACTGGGATATGCCATCATGCTCTTGGGTGGTATTCCAGTAGCCTTTGTCCGTAAGGATGATGAACATTCTCATGGTGAAAGGATTGAAGGTATCCTCGCAAAGAAAGTCGTGTTCTTTGACGACTTCATTGCTAGGGGGACGACCTTTTTAAATATTCAAACGGCCATCCAGAAACACAATCACATATTATCCAGCAAGGTTAAATTTGCTGGCTCTTTCTTCTGGTCATATTTCGATGTTATGTGTAAGGAAGAAGTTGCCAAGAACGGTCCCGTGTTTCGACTTCAGGTTGCCCGTTCTCCTGGGTCAAGTTATATCCAACGCTGGAACGATCATGACTCTAGGTGGAAGCTTCTTGAAAAATACAAGCTAGGATCCTATGACGATCCTTCTTGGAAACAACCTCCCAAGGAAATCAACTTATCTGGCGATGCTGTGTAATTAAACTACAACCAAGGAGGTGGGAATGAACATAAGAAAACTGGAAGTCATCCGGCAGGTATATCGTCGGGCATTCCTGGATCAGTCTCATACCTTTAAATTGAAAGACCGGCTCCAACGCATCTCTCAATTGAACGGCAAGAATGCTGAAGGAACAACAGTCTTCTTCGTTCGGGCATTTAAGACTGGGTGTGGTGGGGGTGTTTACTACGAGATTATCAAGGAAACGGAGAACAAAGACATCCCCCATATAAACTGTCTTTCCTGAAGGGATAAGACGATGGTACTGGCAGACTTCAAACCTGGCGACCGGGTTAAGGTCGTGTCGGAAGAGAACTGGGGCAACCGCAAGAACCTCGTGAATAAGACGGGGGTGGTTGTTAAGACCATGAACGTCCATAAGGATGGCGTGGTGATGGTTAACATGGACGACAGAAGGTGGAGACAGCAGACCTTCTATCCGTCCCAACTCAGTATCGTCCAGGACTAGGAAGAGTTAACAGGTCGTGGTCAAACTCCCAGTGATGGTTTGGGCATAAGATGTGAGTGTTTTTCGGCCCATTAATTTCCCCTAGAGTCATAGGCACTGGACACTTTGATATGGCTATGATGTGAGCGACTTCAACATGCTTACTGTAGCCACACACCTGACATCCCTTGCTTAATCTCTCTCGATTCCAGCGCCTGGCTAATCCCCTAATGCCCGAATACCTATTAGCGGGTAAACCTTTGCTTGTCTTGTGGCCATTGAGGTGTTCTTCAAGAGTAGATGACTTCAATTTTGCGGCAAGTTTATCTATCTCTTTCCTACATGGCAGGCAAAATGTTCTCCTGCTGGTACATGGTCCTCCACATTTAGCACATTTATGCTCTGGCTTGCGTTTAGGGTGGCGTAGATTGTTGTAGGTTGCGGCACAAGATTTAGAACAGAACTTGTCATTGTCATGGGACTTTAAACACTGGGGACATTGCTTCTGCATGTTAATCTCCTTTGAACACACTATATACTGTTTTATTAATATAGCGTGTTCAAATCTTTTTGGGTCGTTAGCTTAGCATTGAAAGCCATCGGCTCATAACCGATAGATCACAGGTGAGAATCCTGTACGACCCACCATGGGCCCGTAACTCAATGGTAGAGTATCGCCCTTTTAAGGCGAGAGTTGAGGGTTCGAGTCCCTCCGGGCCCACCACTTATCTTATACAGGCGAACGCCAGGAAGGAGGTAACCGTGCCGTGCGATTGCGGTAATTGCCATTTCGGATTCAACTGTTCCAAAGAGTGGCAGACTCTCCACCCCGGAACGACCTGGTACGCCTGCGAGTTCTGCGGACTCTATCAGGCTTCAGCTCCCATGTGTAACAAGTGCGAGCTGCAGGAGGAAGAGACCAAGTCCGGTATGAAGAGGTACGAGTTCCAGCGGCGCTCCCCATTCTCTGGTAAGATTCACACCATGACCATCCAGATGACGGAGCAGCAGTTCGCGGAACTCTCCCAGCCCAACGGTCGTCACATCCAGGACATCCTCCCCCATTGCACCCCCGATGAGAGGGAGTTCATCATGACCGGTATCACTCCCGAGGAATGGGAGCAGACCTTCGGGAAGAAGTAGTTACTTTGCGGCTGTGGTGGAATGGCATACACTACAGACTTAAAATCTGTCGGTCGTAAGACCTTGCGGGTTCGAATCCCGCCAGCCGCACCAGCCCTTCCCAGTATCTCTTTCGTCCGAACCGATAGGATACTGTCTCTGGCATTTCCCAAGGTGGAGATGCTGTATAATCGTAAGACCCACGGTAATGTATAGAGAGGATAAGCCTACTCTATCTATTGTGGGGACGGAGTAGTACCGCATTCCAGTATTAAAATGAGTCCAGGATACTGGTCTTGCGGAAACTTAAACTGGACCAAAGATCATAGGGGTTTTACAACAAATGAATATTCTCAACCAGAAAGGCCTCGGCGTGAAGTTCGTGGTTAAATGCACCAGGAAGGCAGTCTTCATCGAGGGTTCGCCCGAGAAGTCTTCCAAGGGGCATTACAACCTCACCGTCAGCGCCGGCGCCAAGAAGTTCTCCACGACCTGCATTGGTTCGGGAGAGCTGTTCGCTAAGGCATGGGCGATGTTGGCTGCCCACTTCCCCGCCGCCTATAAGAAGGCGACGGCCATCTCCAAGCAGCAGCGCGATGAAAACCGCGCCAAGGCAAAGACCACCCGGAAGGCGAAGAAGTCCGCTGCCTCCGGCGCCGATGTCAAGACGCTGCTTCAGGCTCTTGCTCGTCAGGGTAAGGGCAAGGGTAAGGGCAACGGTAAGCTTGTTGCCCTCTTCCTGTAGTCGGAACTTTTAATCCGGCTACCCACAATCTGAATTAACCCCCGGAGGGTCCCTGACGGGACCCTTCAATCCTGCCGGTGTCCCGTCGCTCGTGGGGCAGGGTAAGCAGACTTTATAGTTTGCAGGCGATGGGAAAGAAGTTCGGTTAGTGTCATTAGACACTAAGAAAGGTAGGTGCCGATGAAGCAGAGTTTTAAGGCTTAGTCTATTGGTAGACTATAGCCGGCACCACAGGCGATACTCAACGACTTAGAGTTTTATCTCCACACAGGAGGTTACGATGAGCGAAACCAAAGGTACTCTCGGTAGCGTTTTGGCAAAAGCCCTTCACAACACCCCCATCGAAGCCCGGCTCAAGGAAGAGAAGTTCAATGCTTCCCAGCGGGAATGGCTCAAGGACATCCTCATGCGCGACTTGAGGTTGGTGGAACCCAAGGTTCTGGGAGACGCCATTCATGAGGCTTCCGTCCGAATCAACAAGGGTGAAAACGAGTGGCGACTGCTCCGCGACAAAGCTGTTCGAGCACTCTCTCTTCGCAAGTAAGTTAACCTTCACTTAGTCTACTCCGGATAGGTCGGCCAGGTACATTCGCCGGGATTATCTTGGAGGTGGGGTAGGCATTGGCATAGAACTATGTGGGTGAGAACGGTCGTAAGGCCCGGAGTGACCACATATCATTAGTTATGTCATGTAAGCCCTATCCCTTTAAGGCTTTACCAGTATCAACCTTCGTAGGAGACAGACATGAGAAGGCGCAATCCTAAGGTATTAGTACTGGATGGGGAGGTTGTCGGGAGGCCCAGCGAAGTAGACTGCATGAACCACAATAGAATCGAGTGTATCAACGAGGAAAGGTTCAATGCTGACACTGACAAGATGAAGCTTCACGTTCTCATCTATGACTTCCTTCTCAGGTGTCTCCCCATCTCTTCCAATTTCTCTCCGGTGGCCAGGCTTCTCTCTCTTTGTGGACCGGAACTCGAAGGACACCACACCCTGTGGATGGAAGCCATTGAGAGACATAAGATGAGGTGTGTCACGCCCGCATTCATTGAGAGAAGCAGCGAGGTCATCAAAAAGAACCACCTCATCGATAAGGCGGTTAAGTGTAAAGCCACTTTGATCGAGGGAAGCGTCGAAGACTACATCGGTTACGGGTTTAACTGCCTCGATCTGGATTACTGTGGGAACTTCAAGTCTATGGCCAAGTTCCTCTTTTCTTCTCTGAACAGGAACTTGATGCCTCCCTCTCTTACTATTCATGTTACTAGTGGATATAGGGGGAAAGATAAGGACGGGGGAAATGGTGTGACCGCTGAGGAACGGGACGACATTATGCACCGTCTCGATAAGCTCATGTACCGCAAGTTTTACACGAAAGGCTCGGCGTGGGAAGAGCCGACGAAGGAGACGTTGGACGAGGAAAGTGGTAAGAAGGGACAGGCGATGAGATGCTTCTGTCGTTCTTATCACAGAAACTACGCTCGGATTGCTCGGGAACTTTCTTAATCACCTATGGCCGGTATGTCCCATGGGTTGTGTCACTTATCTATTGGCAGCGAGATAGTCTATGAGCCGGTATCTTCAACGGTGGAAACACTCACGAAGACACTGGACATGATGGGGGCAGAATCATGAAATTAAACCACTTCGGTCCTGTAGTTTCCAGAAAGGTCTGGGAAGCGAAGGCCGCTGGTAAGACGGAAGTCTCTCTCACGATGGAGGAACTGGAAGCCATTAGCGAGAAGATTTCCTCCTTGGACCGTACTGCCGCAACCTACTTCGACCTGCTGAGCGACGAGGACAAGAAGAAGGTATGCGGCGAGATGTTCAAGGACCCTAACTGATGGACCTTCATCCCTTTCGGACAATCTCGGCCCTGAAGAAAGAGTTATCTGCCGAGCGTAAACTAAGGGAGGAGCGTGAGGTTCTTTACCAGGACGCTCTGAGGAATAACTACTGGCTACACAAGCAGAATGAAGCCATGGGATTGGCTCATGCTGCTAAGGTCCAGTCTCTTACGGCTGAGATTGTCTGGCTCAGTAATCAGAGTCGGGCCTATTACAAACTCTCTGAAGCATACGGCCAGAGAGTACTTATGTTACTGGCTAAGAAGATTAACCAGTAACTCCATCATGCGGACGATCATGGAAGATACTTGGCGCATGTATTCAGGATTGCCGGTGAAGAATAGGTTTTATCCTGCGTATTCATATCACAACAAGGATAAGAGCACTCTTCACCGCCGTAAGAAGAACCGACTGGCCCAGGCTTCTCGCAAGGCCAATAGGAGAAAGTGATGGCCGAGTGCAGATATCGCCCGACTGAAAGGGCGGGGCTTTACTTCATGGTCTTCATCATCCTTCTCTACATTCTTGACTTGAGTTGGACGACAGAGAAGATGGAGAAAGACCTGGCAGCCGTAAAGGCAGCCGTCGTGAAGGCTGAAGCACCCGAAGTTAAGAAGTAACGGATGCAGTATGATTAGCATCCAACTTCTCGGGCAGGGAGACACCATTCTCCCAACAGATTGGTGTCGGCCTTTGGACTATTTATACACTGAGTTTGGGGAACTGCACCTTACCAATGCCTACAGCGGCAAACCCATCAATCATCTTCGGTGGCTCAGGGTAAGTGATGTGCTGGGGGACTGTTGGTTTGGTAAAACGGTTGGGCAGTATCATTCCTTTCCGGGTGCTGGCTTCTTAGAATTCGTAAGAGGCCACATCCCTCCATCCCACCAGTTTGATACTTGCAGGGGGACATGATGATACTGAATGAAGACGGCCTGAAGAAACATTGGAAGGCCATTCCGAAACGGCGCAAGAAGATACTCCTGAAGTTGATGGAGGAGTACATCGACTCGAAGAACAAGTGGGCGAAGAAGGCCAGGAAAGGCCGATAGGAGACGATGGTGAAGTTCCTTCAGACCCTCGCGCTTTTTCTGAAGTATAAGGCTGAGGAACTGTGGAAACCGGTTCTCGGCTTTACGATTCTAATCCTGTTCTGCTGGGGAGACAAGTGGCTCTTCTGTGACTACCTGAACTTGACGGGAGTCGATGCGGTTGTTATTCCACTTGGCTTGCTGTTCTGGGTTTTGTGTGCCATCTGGGCCAAGACGGCATGTGTGTATCTTTACCATCGTCTGCGGTCGGATGTGTACAATTACGGTAGTGCGGACGAGTGGATGTTAATTACTGGCATCTATGCCGGCTTTATCACCAGTGCTGTTACTTTCCCCTGGGCCGCTGAGATGGCGGATAAGGATACTGCCTTTGCCGGTCCATTTCTCGCTGGCATTCTAGCCAGTCTGCTTGTTGGTGGTGGCCTTCTACTCCTTAACATCTTCCTGGGTATCGCCGATGGTACTTGGAAGTTTATCCGCTCCAACTGGGACCGAGCAAAGTGGGCCGTGGAACATAAGGAATATGTCAAGGAGATGGAAGAGGACGAGAAGTAACAACCACAAAGGAGAACCCCATGACTACCAAGGCGACGCTCTGTCTCATCTGTGGTCTCCCCATCAAACAGTCGGGCAAGGATAACATCCATCCCAAGTGTCAGCCGAAGCCCGCCAAGTTGAAGAACTAGTAACATGAAGCGCCTGTTCAGTTATCTACAGTATCTATTCCGTAGGGAGACACTGGCACGGGAAATCCAAAGGCTTAATTCTCCCTTCATGAAGTATCGTGAAGCGGTAGACGAAGCCGAGTTTTGGATGTCGTTCTCTAAGGGGTAACTCATGGATCCAAACACCGGACAAGTTATCGTTGTATTGGCGGGGTTTGCTTTAATTGGTTTTTGCGCATGGTTGGCATACAAAAGACAAAAACTAATTAAGTAGCCGGAGGAAAACATGAGCGGATTTAAATATGTTGTTTTCCAAATGGCAACTGAAATCGAAGAGATTACTCTCTTTGCAACCACGCTATCACACAGGGAGATGTCGCAAGCCTTCTGTTCCTATTTTCGTGGGGCAAAGCCAATCCGCGCTGGGTTCTGCGGTGTTGGTGTCGATGGTACAATGGGAGCTTATGGAGACAGTGAGTCACTAAAATTGAAGTCAGACCCCGTAGTGGACTCTAGGATGTTAAACAACATTAACTATAGGGGTTTCTGATGGAAGAAATCAAAGTAGGGAGTCATGTTCAATTCAGGACTAAACGCCTACATGGCGTGATTGGAAAGGTTCATGCTATTTTCGATTCTTTAACCAGTGACCCACTCGCTAGAGTAGAATGGGAAGATGGTTTGGGCGGACTTTTCAAGATTAGTTCCCTTATTTTAATTCATGTAATTCCATCCATTCGTGAAGTCAAATTTAAAGTCGGGGCCAAGATTACTTGTAATGGAAGAGAGGGAACCTGGATCGACGGCCTGAAGAATAAAGTTGGAAGGGTTGTGGGTGGCGGAATCAATGGAAAAAATAATGTCTTAGTTGATTTCGATGAGATGGGCCGATGGTGGGTAGACTTAGATGGGCTTACCCTAGTCGAAGATCCACCTGAAGAAACTTACCAATTCAAATGCGGCGACTGCGTTAAACTTAAAGGCGGAAGCCGGATAACTGGAAAGGTTATGGGTCTTAACGACTGTGGCCCCACCGTCAAATGGCCCAATGGTACAGAAAGTCTGTGCCCATCTAGTCTTTTGACTCTCGTCATCATCTCTAAGTTTAATGTCGGGGATGCCGTTATGACCCACAATGGTTATACTGGCAAGGTGGTGAGGGTCTATGTTTCATTTGACAATCACGCTGTCAAATATTTGGTTCGGTGGGATTGGTCTGGTAAGGAAGGTTGGAGAAACGAAGACACCATTTCTCAATCCAATCGTTTTTCACTTCACTCTATTGTTCCCATCTTTGGGCAAATCGTTCAACATGCCAATGGAAAATTTGGGAGAATCAAAAGTCACAGGAGGGTCCCACAGCTGGGATGTGAGAATGGTAAGGTTCAGTATCAAGTATACTGGCCTCGCCTAGCTGAGACCTCCTGGTGGGATCCTGACGACCTTAAATCAGCTCACGAGTGGAAACACAAAAGGATGTTCATCTTGTGTGACCGAGTTTCGGACTGGCGAGGCAACTTGGGTACGATTGTTAGAATTAACAATCCTTCCCAAACCACAACTCAAGATAATTCAGATCAAATTCTTACCGTCTTATGGGACGATGGTACGAAAAATCTTATTGCCCCCTGGCACATCCAACTCACAAGCCTTCCTTCTAAAGGAGATAACATGAACCCGAAAGATACCGATTCTTCCTCTTCAAATAGTACAACCCCCACCGCCCATTTAGTTTATGGGAATGGCAAATCCTACTTCTTCTTAACCGAAGCTGCTGCGAGAGTCTTTGCTGAAAAACAAACCGCTGAAACTGGGGTTGATCATCTTCTCTTTGAGAAAAAAGCCAAGTGTTCTCCCCACAGAAATGTAGCCTGGGAATAGAAGACCATATGGACAGAGAAACGGTTACAGAAATTGGACTTTGGACTGTTCGCATCCTTCTTGTTATTGGAGGAATCGTGGGCGGGATCTTAGGTAGTCCAACAGTTATAGGTTTTTGTGTGGTTGGCCTAATGCTCACCATTTTCTTCTTGTAGGCAACTATGAAACAAGTCATAGACACCACTAAAGTTTACGGTGCAATTGCCTTACTCTTGTTCTTTTCATTATGGTTATGGGAGCAATGTTAGCTTCTGTAGCCTGTAGTAATTCTTCCACTCCCCCGGTTATTATCCCAGACACCTGGACGGTGTTCTATATTGGTGACGATGTACTTTGTAGAGGAACCCGCATCATTACCTATGAGGGCTGTGAGTATTTGATTACTGGGTTTCATGGTGGGTTTACTCTTTGCCATAAAGGAAACTGTAAAAAACCCCATTCACATCTATGCTCCCGTTAAGAGGGAATCGGTAGGGCCATAATGCCAGCCTATTGCATTTGTATAGATAATGGCGTCAGTTGCAAACACCATGAGGGCTCTGGATGTAAATTTCTTTCGGGAGATTGTGTTCCGATTGAAATGCAAGTCCCCAGTCAATCGTCTCGTGTTCTTTTGGTTGTTCCCATAGAAAACTGTCATGCACCACAATTAGAACAACATGTGGTATTCTTTCATGGGAATGACTGGCATAAATCCATTTCCTAAAATCAGGGAGGATAACCACAATGCCCCTATGTAAAAAATGCAGGGAATCTAAGGAACATTGCTTTCACACGACAGCCGACGAATGTACAAGGGTGATGAGACTCGCATACGGATATGGTAAGTGCGATAACCCTCAAGAACATCATGACTTCATTCCAGAGGAAACTTTGGAAGAAGAAGTTGTTAGACTGAAAAAAGAAGCGTGGGAGATAACAAAACAAAACACCGTTATTCATAATCGTTTAACCGCGCTGGGGAAAACAGAAAGCACCTGAGAAAAGCTCTTTCGTTTTATGCTGAGGAGTCCAATTGGTTGGAACAGGAAACGGGTATCGGAATGATACCCAGTGATGCTGTTTCTGACTCTGGTAAACATGCTCGTATTGCGCTGAGGGAGAAGCCATGACCAAGTGGGAACACAAAGAAGTGACCTTTACGACGGGTAACTTAGCAAACACACTGTCTAATTGGGGACGGCAGGGATGGGAATTGGTATCTGTTGTGAGATCAACAACCGCAGATCCCAATAATCGAGCCTATCTCAAGAGGCCAGTCCAAGAAACCGATGAGACTAATTCTTAGTCTTCCCTTCGTCGTGTATCTCTACCGTCAGTATCTCTTTGCCAAAGCTTATTTACTTTGGGAGATACTGAATGTCCAGGATCGTTGGTTGCTTGTGTGTCCCTTTGAACAGACAATCAACGATGAGTTCTGTGATATCATGGAGAGACTCGACTTCAAAGATGAGTACGACTGGACCTATGAGGAGTATTGTTCCGCTGCTAACAAGTTCTTAGATATTGGGCAGCAGAGCGATCCACCTACCTACAGGTACTTGTCAGCTGAGGATTATGAGGAGGAAAACGAAAATGCCATTTGACGAGAACACTAAGGTTCACACACACACTGGGTGGATGCCTCAGTGGCTGTACAATTTTGTGTATTACTCCAACAGTATAGATGAGAGTCTTTCAGAAAGAAAAACTCACAACTCTATAAATGTGGAGGGGTAGTATGCGACTAATCGAAGTGGCATACTTCCCCATGGAAAATGATTTAAGTTATATGACGAGCTGCTTCATTGCTCCCGTCAATATTGCCAGTATCAGACCTCAATTGATTGATGGGGTTAGATTATGGCGGATTCATATGAGCGATAAAGAACCCATCCTCGTTTCACCAACGGAGATGGAAAGAATTAAATTAATAACGAAGGAAACTTGAGGTTACGATGATTGATTTAAAAGCAACCTTCGACAAATATGCTGACGAGTACATCAAGTTCGAGAATGTAGAACTAAAACTACATTCAAGGCCTGATGTTTGTGCCTTTCTTTTACTGGATAAATTGGTTCCAGGAGAAGGACAGGACATTATTTCCGATGCCCAACGCGATGAGGTTTACCTGGACACGGATTGTGCGAAACTAGCTGAAGTCGCAACGGAAAGAGACATCTTAACTCTCATCCGATGCGGTGTCCAATACAACAGTAGTGTGGAAAGCCTGTGGATGTTTACTTAATCTTCAGGGAGGGCTAAAGTGAAAGAGCCACAGTGGGTAGAGCTTAGTAAACAAAAACCACCAGATGCAGCAGAGTGGGAACATAAGAGGTATTTGTGTTATCCTGGTTATGAAGTTTTAGATTATTGGGATGGCACCTTTTGGAGGTGGCACGCGGAAGACAATTCTAATGAGGAATGTAGAGTAACTCATTGGAAAGAGCTAACCCCACCCACGGACTTGAATAAACCTACCTCTAAGGAGGACTAAAGTGGACAAACAAATCGAAGAACTACTAACGGAATTAAACTCGGTTCGTGCTCTACTGGCTCAGTGGGTGAGCGCCTATGAAAAATATGGTATAATGGCCACCCCTCCAGGTAACCTGATGTATTCTCCTGACACTGTAGATAAATTTTTGTCCACTCTTGGTTATTCGAGGAGATATCTTGAGCGGGTAGCTTCTTCCACGAAAAAGATTACCTTTGAGGTATTTGATGGGGACAAGCCAGCCAAGTATCCAGACATCAAGGTTCATCCATCCTGGAGTAATAACGTATTCTTCAGTTTCGTTGATGCCGAAGCATATGCTTTGAATTGGCTGGGTTGTTATTCTCCTGGAAAAGGAATCATTCAACCGAATGTGCCCTATGATTATGATGGATGTGGGGACTGCGTCACAATTAAAACAATTCAAACAGAATAAATTGGAGACGAAACGATGCGAGTCCTAATCGTAGATAAATTCGGAGCGGTGGATTTAAAAGACAATCAAGACGCTGTGCCGAGAGTGGGAGATGCGGTGTATTTGAATTACACGCCTTTTCCTAAGGTTCAATCGGTCACATGGTATCCAGAAAGAAAAATGATCCATAGCCTATATCCGACTATTACAGGATCGGATGTGGATGTTATTGTTTTCGTTGGATAAAACCTAACCCCCCCTAAGGAGGTGTAACATGCTCGAAGTATCAAATGAGAACTCGGCATTCGGAATCATCAAGAAACTCATTAACTCTCCTTTTACTTTTCATCTCACTGGCTCCCATTTCTTTGGGACCGCCAACGGAAACTCTGACATTGATTTCTTCGTGGAGCTTCCGTCTCATCTCGATTCCAACCAAGTTCAGTTGAATGATTTTTGGTCCTTCTTGGAAGGTGATCTTGGAATGCATCGGGTGAATGGCGAAGGTTCTTATTCGGAAAGAGATCTGGAAGTTGCACATGTTTTTCAAACAACTTTCGTGTCTCCTCCCATTCACATTCAAGTTGTTTTGGATGCGGAGATTAAGGTCATCGCTCAGGATATGATGAAGACACTTGGGGTTGTGCCTGACAAACGTCGGGGAAGCTACCTTTGGGAAAAAGCTTACGATTATGCTCGAAAGCTTGACTCTCGACCCAAGTTGAAACAGAAGTAGGGCTGTAGAAAATTCGAGAGCCTCGCTTCGCTCGGTAACCTATAGTTTTCCGCCCGAGGAATAGACAATGAAAGCAGGCGTCGTTTCTGATCTGCATTTTGAATTACAACAGGACGGAGGACTAACTCTACTTAAAGAACTACATAGGAACCTTGGTGGGATTGATATCTTAATCTTAGCTGGAGATGTATCTGAATCCAGGGATATCATTACTCACCTTGAGTTCCTATGTGGTTTGTTTAAAGAGGTAGTATTCGTTCTAGGAAATCATGACTTGTTTCATGGGTCATTCTCTTCTGTTAGGAAAGACCTGAAGGATAGAGCACCCAAGAATCTGCATTTTCTAGACAACGAAGTTTATGAAGTTGGTGGCAGAAGACTTGTGGGGTCCACCATGTTCTATCCCCATCATTGGGATAATCAATTCCATCATCGTGACATGGCTGACTTTGAGTGGATTAAGGGATTTGTAAACGATGTCTATGCAGAAAATGCTACGGCACAGTATTTTCTTAAGACTACTGTTCGTAGAGACGACATCGTTATCACCCATCACTTACCCACTCCACGCAGTATCCTTCCCGCATATTCGGGTCATCCTTTAAATCGATTCTTCCTCTGTGATATGTCGGATGTGATTGTTAATCAAGAACCGGCTATTTGGATTCATGGACACACTCATAGCAGTTTAAACTATAAACTGTTTGAGACCCAAATAATCTGCAACCCCTTCGGGAACCCAGATGGTGTGAACAAGGATTTTGATCCAGGGTTTGTGATAGAAATATAGGAGTCGGCGATGCCTGGGTTTGGTAGTTTGCTTGCACAACTGAAAGAAGACATGGATATTTTCTTTAACTATCAGATTGATGGCCAATGTCAATCCTGTACTAAAATCGGGGCCGTCAACAACCAACACATCTGTAAAAAGTGTAATGATACCGACGCAACAAGATCTACTCCAGTGAGGATGAATAATGGCTGACGATGCCGTATGGCTTATCTGGAGTATAGAACACGATGCTTGGTGGAAGCCTTGCGAGAGAGGGTACACCAAAGATCGTGGCGAAGCTGGCAGATATACCTTTGCTGTTGCATGTAGTATCATGGAACAGGCTAATAGATATTCTGGTTCTGTTCCCAATGAGGCAATGGTAAAAGAGTAAAACTTTATAACATAGGGAGAAACAAAAAATGCGACTAGAACAATGGGCAATCGTGTATGCGAGTGATGACCCCTATACTTCCTCCTGAGCATAGAGGGCAAGCCTTTGACGGTAAGGTTTATGGTCACCCTAGGTTCAATGACGGTGATCGTATTACCACCTCAAATATTATTGAGGTGAAAAATGGTCGTTTCATTACTCAATCAGGTTCTGAGTATGAGTTAGGTGAAGTAGACCCAGCATACGAAGCCGCATTTCCTGGTGCGAAACAACGCGCTTTAGATTCACTATGTAAAGGTGTTACGAGTTCAAGTTCATAGAAAAACAGGAGTAAGAATGGAACTAGAACTTAAACAGAAAAAAGAACGGGCACATGAAGCTTTGGCGCGATTATCTGGAATTGCCATCAGAGAAACAGTCCGAGGAATTGCTACTATCTCCATTAGGGAAAAGGTCCTAGAGGAAATTCGTGGCTATGAAGTTGATATTCTAAACTTAATCATAGCCGTGGATACATCAGTTGAATCGAAAACATCTAATGTTAAATTCAAAATGGGAGATAGAGTAGGCTGTAACTCTGGACCAAAGGGAGGAACCATTTGTAGTGAGGTCTTCTTTATTCGTGGTGAAGAAGCCTACATGGTTCGATGGCCAAAGGAATATGGAACACAAGGCTGTTTTGCCTTTCAGCTCTACCATTTGTTTAGTTTTAAGGTTGGAGATTGGGTACGGTTCATTGATCGTCCAGGAGTGTCTGGTACAATTACCAATATCAATACCAATTCATACTTTAGATACGAATTCATACCAAGTGATTCTACACTTAAATGTCCCAAATGGTATGGAGGAGATAAAATTGAATTGGTTCCAGAATTCCAAAGCGGGGATATAATTCGGGTTATAGATAAACCCGAAAGAACGGGAACAGTTATTGGCGAGATTTGCCAAAGAAGCTTAATTCAAGTAAAGTGGGCAGAGGAAACTTCGGCAATTAGAAGAGAGTACATAGAACACACCACCAAATTTCACAAAGGAGACAGGGTCCGTCATAATATGGATCCCCGTTTAGTGGGAGTAATTGAGGAAGTTGTTGGGCATTCCCATACAGCTTTTTATAAGATTCTTTGGGACGATAATCGAAGAGAAGCTTGCTGGGAAAACCAACTCGAAATTTCAATAAAACCTATCCCGATTTTAGTAAAGCCTAACCTGGGATTCAAAGTTGGAGATAAGGTTGCAGAGGTGGGTAGTTCCGCTGAAGGAGTAATTACCGATGTTGGCTACGGGTATGGCCCAACATACACGGTTGATTGGGACGTCAACTTAAAGAGTGAACATAAAGGTGCAAAACACTATACTCATGAATTGCGTCTCTTATCCAAACTTGAAACCAAACCCACTTCAAACAAATTCAAAGTCGGAGATAAAGTATATCGTAACGATATTCCATCGGACAGGGGAAAAATTATTACCGACTGTCTAAGCCCAAACAATTTATATCTTATTGAATGGGAAGATAAACGGGGTAACTGGAAAGAACATTGTTATGATACAGAAATTAGTCTTCTACCTCCAAGCGAGTTTAAAGTAGGAGACAGAGTAGGTAGTATCGCAAGTAATGCTGAGGGAACAATTTCCTATGTCGACTATAGCTCTAACTACGATTATGCCTATATAATCGATTGGGATAATTTAGAGCCCTTCGAAAAAAGTGCCGGGACACTTTATAGCTCTTTTGAGTTACGCCACCTGTCTAAACCTGACACCAAATCCAACACAAAAGGAGAAGATGAAATGAGGCACACAACATATCCTCCGTTTAACGGCAATGAAATCGATACAAGTAAACCCTTCTGGATTATTTTCTGTCCTCATTGTAACAATGTTACTTTGAAGCAGACAGAAGCGGATGCGAAGGCAGAAGCCGAGCGTCTCACTCAACTCACGGGGGAGGCTCACCTTCTCTTTGAGCAAAAGGGAATGTGTTCTCCTCAGAAACAGGTAACCTGGAGTTAAATCTTTTCGGGAGAAAACATGGGACCTTTGCAATGTAACATGTTGGAAGGAAGGGATGTTTCCACTCTTTCGGCTGCTATTAATGAATGGCTGAAAGCTCATCCGTATTGCTCCATTGAACATATTTTTCAATCTCAAAGTCAAACTTCTTTTCCTACAGACGGAAAGGTAGTGGTTTCCATCTGGTATCGAGATCAAAATAAAAAATGAAAGTTGAACAAGAGGAGATACACTCTCTCCCCATCGGTGTTGTTTTGCTTTTCATTTTACTTGCTATCCTCTGGTTCCTAAAACACTAAACCCACCACAAGGAGATGACATGAAGAAAGTTGATGGAGTTGATCTTTCGGAGCTTGTTAAAGAAACCGCCACCGCAGTACTCAGCGAGAAACGCAAGGGTATTGCCGGGTTAGTGAAAGAGTTGATGCAAAAGTCAGAATCTCTCGCAAAGGAAATTGAGAAGGGAGAGATTGAACTCAACAAGAAGAAAGCGAATTTAACAGCTGTGAACGACAAGCTGAAGAAGCTTGGTGAGGGTGACTGGTCTGTTCTTCAAGACATCGCCCCGCCTCAGTAAAAACAAAAGACTTCTGGTTCCGATATGTTCACGAGTTATATACTCCACAGGAAAAACGCCGAGTAGCCTGCGATAGAAGTCTCGACATAAGTTTAACTCAAAACTCACGAAGTACCTCACAAGGAGATGAAAATGAGAATTTCTCACGTGCCACCCCAGTTTGTTCCTGGCCGCTTCAATGATGAGTTTGTATTTGTTTCTCCTGTTGTTAAGAGCGGGAGATAAGATGGAAGCAGTGAAGAAACATCTTGATTTATTGGGTCATTTGGTTGAGGACAAAGTTACTGGATTTAAAGGCATTGTAGCTTCCATCAATTTTGAACTCTACGGTTGCATTCAAGCGGTGGTAAATCCAGGGGTTGACAAAGATGGGAACATCAGAGATTCTCGATGGTTTGATGTGAATAGATTGAGGGTGTTGTCCAGTAGTCCAGTAATGAATGTTCCTAATTTCGGTCAACTCACGACTGCGAATGGCGATCAAGGGGCGGATGAAAAACCACTCTTTGATAAACCTTAAATAGATTTAAGAGCCTCGTTCCGCTCGGCACAAACTGTCTCATCGCCCGGTTGGAAATAACTTAGGAGGATGCCAATGAAACGAATGCCAAGACCGTCTTGGGATCTTCCTGACAAGGTAAGGTTTCCTAAGCCGGGTGATGAGATAGTTCGATATATCCGTGGTCCGAAACACACTTACTCAGTTAAGGGAGTGGTGATTGGAGTATGGGTAAACGGAGCACTAGAGGTTAAGTGGGAAGACAAAAAAATACTTATGAAAGGAAGGGAGTAATGAAAAATAGTATGTGGCAATCGTTTAAGCAATGGTTGTCAAGACAAACTATTGTTGAGCTTCTTATTTATTTCTGCATCCTCGCCATTGTCTATTTGCTTTTTTTCGTGCCCATTTATCATGGGCAGGGATGGTTTGGAAAGAAAAGCAATGTAGACTGTACCGTCCAACGACTTTATGTGGATATGAGCGGTAGAAGTTCTCACTATATGGTGGGAACGGACAAGGGGGTATATGAAGTAGGAAACGGCTTTCTTATTGGAATCTGGAACGCCGATGAGATTTATGCAGACATTAAAGAAGGTCGGTCTTATCATTTCACCACGCGGGGAAACAAGGCTCTTGGAATGTTCTACCAATATTATCCTTTCATTGTAAAGGTGGAACCACTCACAAAGCCTGAAATTCCTTATGGTACTGTACCAGGCAAAGAGTGAAATGATTAACTCGGCTAAATGTGTATTTGAAATTACCCAAGAACTTTACTTCAATTGGTCTAAACATAAGAACTTAACTTCCGAACGAGACCAAGAAGATTATTCTCACCTCTATCAAATTCCTCCTCTTAGTTGCTTGGGAGCTTCGAACGGTTTTATGACCGCAACTAATGAACGGAATTGGAAGCGAATTTCCAAAAAGAAAGATAAAAAATCTGGTCTTTGGAATCGTGAATATGAAAATCGGGAGGTGAGGTGGGAGGACTGGGAGAACACTAGTCTTATTGCTGAAGTAATTGACGATGGACAAACCATTCGCAGTATTACTTTCCGTGTCTCATAAGGAGATGACAGATGCAGTATCTTCACTTTACAATTAAAGGTAAGGTTCCTTTGGAAAATCCTCGGGACTTAGCTGATGCCGGGGAAATTATTTCTGGCGTAATGGATGACCTTAAACTTGGATCGATTGGTGATTTGAGTATCAATGCATCTCCAGCTAAAGGTTCGGCAACTGTTACTTTTAGTTTGGCAAACGGCCCAGCACCTAAAAAACCTAAGGGTGTAAAGCCTAGAGCCGTAAAGCCAAAGAAGGCCAAAGCGAAGAAAGTCGCAGTCGCTAATCCTTCGTAGTATTTTTTAATGTCCGATTTTCCGCTTCCAAAAGGAATCTTAAATGACTTAGATGGAATTTCTTTTGTTGGTAAGCTGGACAAAGGCACTATGGTTAGTGGGTTATCTTTTGTTGTTTCAACCATGACTCAGATAGATTCTATATTTACCGAGGAGTGGTCAACCTACTATAAAGTTGATATTCAATATGTGCCGATGGGAGTTAAGGTGGTTTTATGGAAAAAATGAAAGAATTTTTTTGGGTGATTCTATTTTGTTTAACATGGATTAGTGGGATAACCCTTAGCATTGTTTCAGTTAAGATTTTGGGTTTATCTTTCTCATTCTTTGTTGTTGTTTTAATCATAAGCATTGCTGAGAGTTGGGTTCTTTTGTTTTGTATTAGAAGAGCCAGCAAGTATTGAACGAAGAAACATTCAAGTCTAATTTTATCACGGTCTTTCTTGCAACTTGGGTGGCAAACAATTATCAAGAGGCCATTAATAATGGGGAGCATGAAAAGCTCAATCATCCTCCCGTTGAAGATGCTGAGATGCTTGCGAACGAAGCGTGGCGAGAAATCTTGAGCAATTGTGTGTGCCACTTCAAATTAACTTAGGAAGTATCCAGAGCCAGTAAGTCAATGTCGCAGGGCGTTGGCTTACTGTAATGTGGGTATAACCGGAGGAGGTAAACGATGAATGGATTCACGAACCATTATATTTCTGCAATGCAAGACTTCATCGCTAACCCCTGTGTAAAACGATGGCGAGGGGTTGAGAGATTAAGTGATCTTAATTGTAAATGTTTACTTTTAGGGGTTTCTCAAATAGGCTCCTGTGTCGGCTGTCCATTTTATTCTTTTCATCCGAATGGCAGTGCCTGTCCTCGCTTAAATACAGCCTCCAGAAAAAAATTAAATTTGTTTATTCCAAGGTTAGTTCTTGCTTGTTTAGAAGCTATTGCTTATTTACAGGCTAAGGAGTAAATATGGCAAATTTAAGAAGGGTTACCGATCAAAATCGTCAGGAACAAATTAAAGCCTTTGAGGCCTTTATTGATAATCCAACTTTGGAAAATCGGAAACACCTGGCGAAAGTGATGCTTTTTGATAGTGGGCGAGATGGCAAACGAGGCTTTTGTTCGCTTTCTCGGCGAGAAGATGAAGTCTATCCTATTGTTGAGGCTTGTGAGGGGTGCCCGTTTTTTACAAGTGGTCTCAAAAGTTATTGTCCAAGAACAGAATGGATAATGGAAGAGGACTTTCCTTCGTTAACCTTAAATCGTCGTGAAGAAATACAACAAGGCCAGGTTGCTGTTTTTATTCTGGCGTGTGTCCAGGCGATTGCTCACCTTAGGATTAAAGAGTAAATGAAAGATATTTTGCAAAACTCTCTAAATGCTTTGCAAAATTTTATTGATAATCCTAATCCAGAAACCTTTAAACAGGTTTACGAATCTTTTGCAGTCTTTAGAGTATGTCCTCTTGCCACAAAATATGAAAATATAGATATGTATCATTGTGAAAATTGTCCATTTCCCCGTGTGTTTAATCGTACTCGACTATTACAATGCCTTAGACAATATGGATATAGCTTTGATTCATCGAAATATTTAGGCCAAATGCTTGTTGCTTGTATTGAAGCAAAGGTTCTTCTGGAGGGCAGTAAATGACGAGAATAGAAATACTTAAATCACAAATCAAAGCTCTTCAATCTTTTATTAACAACCCAATTAAAAATAATTGGAATAATATTTCATTAGCTTTTACTCAGGGATCAGCAGGAGGTCAAAAATGTACTCTAGCTGGCCCCGATAATTCATATGGAACATGTCGTTCGTGTGTTTGGGCTAAAATAGATTATACCTACCCACGAAGTAAACGGTTTCGTAAGTTGTTACTTGGACACACCAATAGAGTAAAATACTGTGGACCAGCATATCCAGAGACCGAACAACTTCCTTCGGTTATCCTAGCCTGTATTGAATCTGTGGCTAAACTGGAGGTTCTTTTGGAGGAATAAGATGAAAAGAGAGAACATGGTAAGTGCCCACAATCTCAAACAACAGATTAGGGCGCTGGAAAACTTTATTTTTAATCCAATTAAATCCAACTGGGCAGTTGTACATCGAGTTTTTTCTTATGATAACTATCAAGCCCATAAAAAATCCAACATAAAAGAAAACAGAAGTTGTTGTTCAGTTGCCTTTCTTTTATCCAGAAAAACCCTAACTCAAGATCAAGATGATAATTTCGCGTGCTCTACTTGTCCATTTTTCAAATTTCAAAATATTTGTTGCCCAAGAGCCGGCATCAATGAAGACAGATGGCTAGAAGCAAAGACTTGGGAAGCCGTTCAAGAAAATCTACCACAAATTATTAAGAATTGTATTGAGTCTCTTGGGCTTATTAAAACAGCCGAGGAGGGTCAATGAGAAAAAGAATTCTTTTAGAGGAAGTGAATCATATTAATAAGGTCATTATTCTTTTAGAAAATTTTATTAATGATCCGACAATACCTAAACTTCGGATGATTAGTGATAGTCTTAGAAACTATCCATATAGAGAAAATAAAATTTTTTCTTGTTTTATTAATGCCATCGTATTTACCGGAAATGAATATGAAAACAAAAGATGTAAACATTGCCCATGTAAGAGTGAACCGCTTATCAGTATGATAAACTGCTATGGTCAGCCTGGACTTTGTTTAGAGGATCCAAGTGACGATATATTTTTTTGTAAAGACATTCCCGTTACCATTAAAGCCTTGTTGGAAATTATCGGACTATTAAAAACCAAACTCCCATAATATGAAAGGAGAAGATATGTTTGAGTTAACTCAAGAATATATGGAACAGCTTGTAATTGACATGGAAACTTTCATATCTTCTCCTACAATAGCAAATTGGAAAATCTTAACCTCCCGTATGAGGATAGCAAGTAAATGTCCATTCTCCATAGCAATAGATAATTGCTGTCCGCCTGGGTGGCCACGATCAGCCTGTAGAGCTTGTGGATTTGATGCACCATCTTCAATAGACCCATGGCTCGATGTTGAGACGGGCTGCAACTATCCGAGAGATGATAATTCTAAAGCTGAGGTTATACATTTATTTATTCAGTTTATTGCTATGTATAAAATTTTAATTAAAGGAGATTAGAAAATGAGTACGAAGAAAGTCAAACAAGAAATAGAAACTTTAATACGCCTTTCAAGTTTCGGGCCTCGACCGGATACTCCCGAGGGTGAAGCGTGGGGAAGGGGCGCTCGCTGGGGTTACGAACAGGCCATGAGCAGATCCACCGATAAAAAAGCAGCCGCTAAGGATGCAGCAAAAACCATTGCTTCGATGGCCGAAGCTAGTATCAAGCAACTCTTTATGTCTAATTTTATTAGACATAACAAACGGGTGGAACTTCTCAAAGAGCTTTCTGATGCCGTTGCTACTATCGAAGAGGGTCTTGAATATATCAGGGAGGAATAAATGAAGCGAGATTTCTACGCCGATCTTCATGATGACATTATCGATGACGAATACGATAATTCTGAAAACATTTCTACATCTCAAGCTTCTCCCATTCGTCACCCTGAAGTAACGTCCAAATCGGGAACAAGATATATTTTTTTCCATAACCGCCGGCGCAAACATCATCTTCCGAGTTGGATGATAAAGCTTCAACATTTGGATTGGTGGGGCAAACACGACGGAGAATATTCTTTAGGGCGAATCCAACGAAGGCTTGATGCCCTGTTAATCTGCCCTCCTGTTAAAATTATGTCCCATTACCGTGTATTGGAAATTAATTATTTACATGATAGGGGACTGTGGTTGGATTTTTCTAGCGCATATAGTTATGCGTTAGGAGTTTATCCCGACAACTGTTTGCATGATTCTTTTCGTTTTTCATCGTTGTTTTACTCAGGGCTTTGGGGGCCAGATCTTGAGAGTATAAGAAAAATTAAGTTAAAAGAG
>Ga0209210_1000569_pt1 | contig 38028 bp, 34 predicted proteins | sample RifGroA1_FD_183991 | JGI IMG/M metagenome (GOLD analysis project Ga0209210, IMG submission 183991) | Contaminated groundwater microbial communities from Rifle, Colorado, USA - Rifle Groundwater A1 (SPAdes) (version 2) | ecosystem: Environmental > Aquatic > Deep subsurface > Groundwater >...
AGGGTTTTCTTGACAAAAGAGGCATAAAATATTCTGAGTTCAAAAATGAGAAGGAGATGATTGAGAACACTGCAAAACTGATTTATGGCAATGCCGTGGTGGGATGGCTGCAGCTCGGCATGGAATGGGGGCCGCGCGCGCTGGGGGCAAGAAGCATTTTGGCGAACCCGTGCAATCCTGAGGCGAAGGAACTGCTCAATACCAAAGTCAAGCACCGCGAAAAATTCAGGCCGTTCGCTCCTGCGGTGTGCGAGGATGACGCTTTGACATACTTCGACTGCGACGAGCCAATCCCTGAGCCGACGGATTTCATGCTCATGGTGTACCCGGTCAGGAAGAAGTGGCAGAAGGCCATTCCCTCGGTCACCCACGTGGACGGCTCCGGGAGGCTGCAGACCGTGCGCAGGGAGCAGAACCCGCGCTATTATGACCTCATCAAGGCGTTCGGCAAGCTGAGCGGCGTGCCCATCCTCATCAACACCTCGTTCAACATCAGGGGGGAGCCCATCGTCTGCACGCCTCATGACGCCTACAAGTGCATGATGGGAACGGGCATCGACTACCTCGTCATGGACCGCTTCCTGGTTTGCCGGGAGGACAATCCCAAGGACATGTGGGATTCCGAGAAGTACGCTGAAGATTAGAAAATTAGAAAAGGTTAAAAATAATCTGTAATCAGTGGGTTCCTATGGCTGGAAACAGGTCGTTATTGGGTGAATTGTGGGATTTCCTCAAGGTGAGGAAGGCGTGGTGGCTCACCCCCATCATCGTCATGCTCATCCTTGTCGGGGCATTGATCGTCTTCGGGCAGAGCAGCGCCCTGTCGCCGTTCATCTATGCCTTGTTCTAGATAAGGAAGTGTTCTCTGCAATAAGGCCTGATGAATTGCGGATGCTTCCCATTGCCCTGAAAAGAAAATGATTTATAAGCCGTGAGGCACTTTTTCTCCTGATGAAAACCTACTTAACGGGTGCGGTGGGCAAGCCGCAGAGCACCTTCGTCATGATCCCCACCTACAATGAAAGCGAGAACATCGCGGAAGTGATAGGGGGAATACTCGCCCTCAGGATACCGCGCCTTGACATCGTCGTGGTGGATGACAGCTCTCCAGACGGGACGGCCGCGGTGGTGAAGGAGATCATGAAGCGCAGGGGGAACGTCCACCTGCTCCTCCGGGCCAAGGACAGGGGAAGGGGCTACGCAGGAAGGGACGGCTTCCTCTACTGCCTGAAGGAAGGCGCGGACGTCATCATCGAGATGGATGGGGATTTCTCCCACCATCCCAGATACATCCCGCTCATGCTGAAGGAAATACAAGAGTATGATCTCGTGCTCGGCTCGCGCATGGTGAAGGGAGGGCATGACATCGGCAGGAGCGCAGTGCGGAGGGCCATCACGAGGATGGCCAACTTCTACATCACCCTGATGCTTGGCATAAAGGTCAGGGACTGCAACTCCGGCTTCCGGTGCTTCCGCAGGGAGCTGGTGGAGAGCATCCATCCGGAAACCCTCCAGTCGCAGGGCCCGTCCATCGTACAGGAAGTCCTCTTCCGGGCGCATCTCACCCATGCACGAATTAAGGAGATCCCCATCGACTTCGTGGACCGCATGAAGGGGAAGTCAAAGCTCGGGCTGCGGGAGCTGTTCATGGGCTATATGATGGTGATGAAGCTGAAAGTGAGGCATTTCGGGGGGAAGCCAGTATGAACATCGCCATCCTCACGCCGACGCTCCATGCCTTCAGCGGCATCGACCGGGTCGTGCAGCTCCAGGCAGAGGGTTTCGTGAAGGAAGGCCACAAGGTCACGATTATCTCCCTGGAAGCGTCATTGAGGCCGAAAGGGTGCAGGGTCATCTCCCTCGGCATGCCGAAACGCCCGTTCTGGCAGCGCCTCTACCGCCTGTTCTTCTTCCTCGACAGGAAAAAGCTGGATGCCTACAAGATGCTCAAAGGATGCGACAAGGTGATTGCACATTTCTACCCCATGACGTGGCTTGCCTACGAGGCAAAGGGATGTTATGGCACGCGCTATGTCTATTGGGACCACGGCATCAACACCACTGGCCTGCTGGACAGCATCCCGCAAAAGTTGTATATGCTCCTCTTCAGGCTGTTCAACAATCATACCATCAGGAGGGCGGACGAAGCATACTCTGTATCAAGATACCTGAGCAGGGAATTGCTGAAGGAATCAGGCATCAGGAGCAAAGTCATCTACAATGCCATCGACAAGAGCAGATTCAGCACCAGGGCGAAGCCAGGCACCATAAGGAAAAGATACGGGCTGCAGGAAAAAAAAGTCGTTCTCTATGTCGGCAGGATCGCTCCCCATAAAGGCGTCCATTACCTCATCAGGGCAGTGAGGAAGGCGCAGGAAAAAATGCCGGACATTGCATTGCTCATCGTGGGAAAGGAGACATTCCCCGGCTATGCCAAAAAACTCAGGGGGATGGCCGGGGAATCTGGCGCCAAAAATATCGTCTTCGCTGGATTTGTCAAGGACAGAGAACTGCCAAACTATTATGCATCCTGCGACGCCTATGCGACATGCTCACAATGGGAGGGATTCAACCTGCCGGCGGCAGAGGCGCAGGCATGCGGGAAGCCCGCCGTTGCTTTTGATATCGGCTCGCACCCGGAGATCGTCAAAAAAGGGGCTCTGGTGAGGAACAAGGACATCGACGGGTTTGCCAGTGCGCTGGTGAACATGCTTTCCAAGAAGAGATGAACAGAAAAGGCAGGATAAGCACCACTGTGAAAATGATTGTGCATATGAAAAAAATCAATTATGGGAAACTTACTATCACCCTCCTTGTCATCGCCATAGCGGTAAGGCTTGGCCTGGCTTTCCTCTACACCGTGTCGGGAGACGCGTGCTGGCATCTCTCCGTGGCGAAGTTCATCTCCGTCGAGCACAAATTGCCCGTCTTCGAGACGCTGGGCAGGGACGAGCCCTTCTGGGCGCCGCCGCTGTTCCATGTCATCGCGGCATTCTTCTATGCGCTGTTCGGCGAGATCGGCATGAAGCTGGTCTCCCCCCTGTTCGGGAGCGCGGCCCTGATTGTCGGCTGGCTCATCCTGAGGAAGTTCCTCAATGACCGCGCTGTGTTCTTTGGCATGCTCTTCCTTTCCTTCCTGCCCATCATGATCGATTACAGCATCCTCGGCTATGGCGAGTCTGTCTTGACGTTCTTCGTGCTGCTCAGCATCTATCTGGCCTTCGGGGGAAGGTTCGCGTGGAGCGGCGCGGCTGCGGGGTTGGCCATCCTGAGCAAATACAATGGGGCCTTTGTGGTGCCGGTGCTGCTGTTCCTCGCCTATACCTCCAGCAGGAAGAAGGACAGGTGGAAGAACATGGCGCTGGCGTGCATCATCCCGGGATTGGTCGCCTTTCCCTGGCTCCTGAGGAATTTCCTTGTCCTGGGCAATCCTGTCTGGCCGTTCCTGAACTTCATCTTCCCTGAGGCGGTGCAGGGTGCGTATTCCGGCTTCAGCATCCTCAACATCTTCTCGTGGCAGACGCTGGCCTCGCTCTACCTCGGCTTCTTCGGGGTGCCGGACGGCAACTACCGGGTGCTGTCATTCTTCTCCCTGCCGTTCTTCTGGGCATTCTTCGCCGGATTCATCGCGGTGACCGCTGTTTTCCTCGCCCCCTTGATGCGGGGGGTGAAAAAGAAGAAAGGGGATATGGTATGGTGGATGCTCCTGGGAAGCTTCGGTTTGCTCTTCCTGCTCTACGTGGCCAATGTCGGGCCGTTCGTGTCGCGCATGCTGATGCCTGCGCTGATCGCGCTTGCCTTCTTCTACGGGAGGGGAGCGGACGCGCTGCTTGGTGAGAGAGGGATGAAAGGGTGGTGGAAGGAGAGATTGCTCTTGGTTGTCCTCGTCATCATCGGTACTGGGTTTGTCCTTATCCTCGCCGGAAAATTCTTCCTCGCGACGCAGGCGTGGGGCTTCTACCAAGAGGATTTCGACTGGGTCAGGGAGAACACGCCACAAGATGCAGTGTTCCTAGCAGGGGGGCAATGCGTGCCGTTCCATATTGGGCGGAGTGCCGTCTCTTTTTCGCATACCTCAAAAAGGGATTATGAATATGTTTGGATAAACCAGAACTTTGCTCTCGATAGGAGGTCCATTCTGGACGAAGGCCAACTGAAAGAGCTTGAGCAGACTCGGAAAGAAAGGGTTTATTCCAGCCAAAGGACGGGGACAGCAGTCTACAAAGCCGGGCAATGAGTCATTTCTTCAGCTTATGGTCCATTCTCAGCTTCAGCAGCCCGACAAGCTCCTCCATGACGACAGGGGGGATCCTCCTAATGGGAAACACGTTCGTGCTCCCTTTCTTCCTCTTGAAGTGCATGACCGGAACCTCTTTTATCCGGAATCCCTTGTAGTGCGCCCGTATCACTAGTTCTGAAGTGAAGTACTTCAGGCAATGGATATCGTTAACCACAGCGTCGAGCGCCTTCCTGTTAATTAGCCGGTAGCCGGTGTCCATGTCGCGGTAGGGCACGTTAAAGAGCAGCCGGAGCAGGAAATTGAATCCCTTGGAGAGGATGATTCTATGTAGTGGATCTTTCCGATTGACCTTTCTCCCTAACACAATGTCATACTGGCCTGCGTAAGGCAGCAGCTTCCAGAAATCACGGGGCTCAAACTGGTAGTCGGAATCAACGAGGAATATCCAGCCGTGCCTGGGGTGCTTCAAGGAGTCGATGACCGCCTTCTGGTATCCTTTGCGCGCATCGCTCATGTACACCCTGATGGGCAATTCTCTCTTCAGGCGCTTGAGTATGCTTTTGGTCTTGTCTGTGCTGCCGTCCTCCGCCACAATCATCTCAAAGTCTATCCTGCCCTTCAACTCATCGTAATAGCTGCGGATGGTCCTTTCTATGATACCCTCTTCATTGTACACGGGAAACACTACCGAGATTTTTGGCCCGCTCATTGGTGGTTTTCCTCATACCACGCGATGGTTTTTCCCAAGCCCTCTTTAAAGTCCGTCTTTGCTTTAAATCCAAATTCCTGCTGGGCTCTTGAGGTATCCAGCATCCTTCTCGGCTGGCCATCCGGCTTTGACTTATCCCACCTGATCTCGCCCTCAAACCCCATCATGGATGCTATCATCCCGACCAAATTTTTGACGGATATCTCAAATCCCGCACCGATGTTGACCGGCTCCGGCTTGTCATATCTCTCAGTGGCCAATACAATCCCTTCTGCCGCATCCCCTACATAGATAAATTCCCGTGTGGGGGTGCCTGTTCCCCATGCCTCTATGAATCGTGCCTTGGCGCGCTTGGCATCGTGTACCTTCTTTATGATGGCTGGGATGACATGCGAGGAAGCGGGATTGAAGTTGTCGTGCGGGCCATAGAGATTGACGGGCAGCAGATATATTGCATTGAACCCATACTGCGCCCTGTACGCCTGGGACTGGACAAGCAGCGCTTTTTTCGCGATGCCGTACGGCGCATTCGTTTCCTCAGGATATCCATTCCAGAGGTCCTCTTCCCTGAAGGGGACGGGAGCGAATTTTGGATACGAACAGATGGTGCCGACGGCGACAAATTTTTTGACGTGGGCCTTTCTTGCCTCTTCGAGCAGCTGCGCCCCCATCATGAGGTTGTCGTAGAACAGTGTGCCCGGCTCCCGTTGGTTAAGCCCGATGCCGCCGACGCGCGCTGCCAGGTGGATGACTATGTCCCTCCCCTCCACGGCCCTCCTGCAGTCCTTCTTCTCTACAAAGTTGAATTCCTTCAATCGCGGGACAGAGATATCAGTGCATCCCCTCTGCCTGAGCGCATCAACCACAAATCTCCCAAGAAAGCCGGCACCCCCGGTGACGACAATGCTTTTATCCTGCAGGCTTGCCATTCTGCACCTGCCTGAGCTCTTTCTCTTCCCGGGCGAGCCGCATATCTGCATCCACCATCAACCTGACAACTTCCTTGAACTTTATCTTTGGCTTCCAGCCAAGCTTCTGGCGTATCTTTGAAGGGTCCCCCTTGAGCTCATCAACCTCTGTCGGCCTGAAATACCGCTTATCTATCTTCACATGATCTTTCCAGTCCAGGCCAAGATAGCTGAATGCCTCTTCGACGAATTCCCTGACGGTGTGCGTCTCGCCGGTGGCAACGACATAGTCATCAGGCTCCCAGTGCTGCAGCATCATCCACATCGCCTCGACGTACTCGGGCGCATACCCCCAGTCCCTCTTCGCGTCCAGGTTCCCCAGGAACAGGTTCTGCTGGAGGCCGAGCTTTATCCTCGTGGCAGCCCTCGTTATCTTTCTCGTGACGAATGTCTCCCCTCTCCGCGGACTCTCGTGATTGAACAGTATCCCGTTGCATGCGAACAGGCTGTACGCTTCCCTGTAGTTCACCGTTATCCAATAGGCATACACTTTTGATGCGGCATACGGGCTCCGGGGGTAGAAAGGGGTGCGCTCGTCCTGAGAGGATTTGGAGTTCCCGAATATCTCGGAGGAGGATGCCTGGTAAAATTTTGTCTTGATGCCGCTTTCCCTTATCGAATCCAGGATCCGCAAAGTTCCGAGCGCATTGGTATCCGTCGAGTATTCCGGGATGTCGAAGCTCACCCGGACATGGCTTTGCGCACCGAGGTTGTAGACTTCATCCGGCTTGATGGTCTTCAGGAGTTGGTTCAGGCTTGAGCCGTCAGAGAGGTCCCCATAATGCAGGAATATGGTGGTGTCCTTCTTGTGGGGATCCTGGTAAATATGGTCTATCCTTGATGTGTTGAAGCTGCTGCTCCTCCGAATGAGACCGTGGACAACATATCCTTTCTTGAGCAGGAATTCGGCGAGATAGGAGCCATCCTGGCCGGTGATGCCTGTTATAAAAGCCGTTTCCATATGGCGGGAGAAGCCAAGACGGTATTTAAAAGTTGCTAATGGGATTGTTTTGTGTCGCCCTGAAAACAGAGGGAGAATAGGACGGGAGCACATACACCTCTGCTTATCTGGCAACATAATATACGTCAAAGCTTTCAAGGTCGGAAACTGAGAAAGAGTACGGAAGCAGTCCTGCGCCGAGCGTATAGTACCCTGCGTGGGCTTCCGTGTTTTGGATCCTGACAGGCAGCCTGCTGGAATAGCGGATGGTATCTACGTATGCTACTCTCGCGGCCAATTCTGGCGCCATCTTTCTCGGAAAAACCAATCGTGCCCTGGTGATGATATCCCCTTGTTTGGGCGAATTGTCCCCGTTCAGCAGCATATGGTAGCCATGCTCAGCCATATAATGCTGGAAGCCGGCGCTTCCGAGGAAATGCACCGTATTGGTGGCTGTCTTGAACTGATTTCCGGCATGCTCTGAAAAATCCCTATATACCCCTGCATATTGGTAATCGGCAACGGAAATCAGGAAGCCAAGCGACAATGTAGAAGCAACGCCAATGGCCAAAAATTTTTGCATCTGGATCCTCAACAGTGGGGCATAAGATTTGAGCAATGCGAGATAACACAATATCATCGCGGGGAGAAAGTAGGCAAGGTGCCGCACAGCCCCACCTGAGATTCCCGAGTTTACGGCCAATGTCCCAAAAAACCATGCGGAAAGAAAAAGAGCAGGGGGATTATATTTCCGTTTTCCTGCTCTGAAGGCGCTCCTCAAAAAGAGCTGTATGTTGCCATAATGATCGGACAGCAGGACAAAGAGGAAGAAGAGTGCTCCGGAGACAAAAACGAGGAGCAGCGATATTTGGGGGAGCGTATATTGCCCGGAGGCAGATATCGCTGAGAACTGGTAGGTTAAAAAAGAGATGAGCAGCCCTATCGCCGCCGAGGCGGCTAACAAGGGGAGGTTCCTCTTTTTCAGCACGAAGGGATAAAAAAGGAAAAGCGGGAAGAGCACCGCTCCCCCGATAGAGCTGAGGTTTGAGAGGGCATACGCCGCGAACAGCATGACACTTGATTGCTTGGCGCCGGACAAGAATGAGATATAATCAGCCGCGATGACAGAACCCTCAAAGAAATAGTTATGGGTGGAGAACAGGATGACGAAGAAGACAGGAATCAGCTGATAAATCAGGTACGTGCGCTTCTTCCGCACAATGCAATAAAACGCCAGCAAGGGGATGATGACAAGCGACTGCGGCTTCGCGAGGAATGCCAGCCCTGCAGCGATGCTCCCCAGAGAAAGAAGGGCATGGCTTTTCCTGTCAACGCCGTTCACAAACAATGCCATGGAGAGGAGGAAGAACGAAAGCGAGGGGATGTCCAGCATGAGATTGTGCGAATTCGGAAGGAACACCGGCGACGAGATGAGGAGCAGCGCAGCGACGAGGGGATATGGCACGAACCGCCCCGCGATGAAATAGAATGACGCGCCGGCCATGAGCGGAAAGATGAGGAAGGCAAGATGCAGTATCATCTCTGACCTGCCGAAGAGCCACGTGACGAAGGCGATGTAGTAGGGAACAAGGGGGGTGTCCAGGAGCTGTGCCGCTGACTTGGCGGACTGCCCCCATTCCAGGGAGAATGAATACGGCCTCAGGGGGTCTTTGGCTATCTGGTCGGCGATGGCAAGGAATGCCGGATCGTCCATGTGGTACGCCTTGTTGGAGAACGGCAGGGACAGCGCAGCGACGAATGCCGCTATGATGAGCAGGTTCAGCCAGTGCTTCTTCATCAGATGCTGCGAGCTGATATGGTTTATAAACTTTTTATCTGCCGCGGCCATCTTGTTTGGGAAAGTTTATATGGGATATTGCAAAACAGGCTCCCCATGGAATCACCAGTTGAACAGCATTGGGGGAAGCTCTCCTCATCCTACAATGACCGTATGAATGTCTATTGCCAGAAGAGGTTCATTGCCCTCATCAAAAAGCATGCAAAGGGAAAAATCCTCGACGTGGGATGCGGCACCGGCTATGTGCAGGACAATCTCGGCAAAAAATCCGTGGGAATGGACATCACTTTTGGCCTGCTCAGGGAGAACAGGAATGATGTCGTGTGCGCCGATGCCGGGCATTTGCCGTTCAGGAGTAATATGTTCGACACTGTCTACTCGATAAACCTCCTGGAGCATGTGCCGGATCCCGTCCAGGTTGTCGAAGAATGCAGGAGGGTACTGAAGAAGAACGGCATGTTTATCCTGATTACCCCTAATAAGGGCATGGAACTGGCGCTGGAGGTCGCTGAAAAGCTGAGCCTGAAGATTCCGGAAGGGCCGCATAAGTTCCTGAACTCATCAGAACTGGAGGTTTTGGCCAAAAACGGCTTGCGGCAGATATCTTCCGGCAGGATTGTTTTCTTCCCAAATGAACTTGGCATTGTCTCAAGAATTTTTGAGGAGATGGAATCGCTATTGCAGCCATTCTGTTTTCTCCTGTTCTCCATCAGCCGAAAGGAAAAATGACCTTCCCGTGCATTTCTTCGACATCTTTATAAATTCCCGTGCAGCCCCCAAAAGGATGAAAACCGTCGCGATTGTTGGCCTCGGTTATGTCGGCCTGCCGCTGGCGTGCCTCTGCGCGGAAAAAGGTCTTGTCGTGCATGGCGTCGACATCGACAAGCGGAAGCTGGACATCATTTCCCAAGGAAAAAGCCCCATTGATGACGAGTATTTAAGCAAACAATTAGGATCACTCAAAGGAAAAATCCTCACCACGAGCGATGCGGCCGGCGCGGCAAAAAAATCAGACATCACCATCATCTGCGTGCCAACGCCGGTGGATAAGGGGCATGCCCCTGATTTGAAGCCACTGATTGGGGCCTGCGAAGCGATTGTTCCAGGCGTGCATGACGGCATGACCATTGTTATCGAATCAACCATCTTCCCAGGCACCGTCCAGGAAATAGTCCTTCCCATCCTCAGGAAATCCGGCAATAAGTTTTTCCTCGGCCATTGCCCCGAGCGCATCGACCCCGGAAATAGAAAATACACCGTCCGGAACCTGCCGCGCGTGGTCGGCGGCATCGACAAGGAATCCGTGGAGAAAATCGCCGGATTCTACCGCAGCATCGTTGAGGCAGATATAGTTGAATTGAGTTCTGTCAAGGCAGCCGAGGCCACCAAGATCATGGAGAATACGTTCAGGGATGTGAACATCGCATTCGTCAATGAGATGGCAAGAAGTTTTGACAAGGCAGGCATTGACATCATCGAAGTCATCAAGGGCGCATCCAGCAAGCCGTTCGGCTTCCTGCCCCACTATCCCGGCGCTGGAGTCGGGGGGCATTGCATCGCAGTTGACCCCTATTATCTCATCTCCAAGGCGAAAGAGCACGGATTTGTCCATGAGTTTCTCATCCTTGCCCGCAAGATCAACGAGGGGATGCCAGCCTATGCCGTGGCCTTGCTCGAGGAACAGCTGAAAATGATTGGTGAAAAACTCAGCGGCGCGAGAGTGGGGGTGCTCGGCCTCTCCTACAAAGGAAATGTGGACGACACCCGGGAGAGCCCGGCGTGGGAAGTAATCCACCTTCTCAAGGAAAAAGAGGCCAACGTAGAGGTGTTTGATCCCCATGTCCCTGCAGAATCAACAGCAAAAGACATTGAAGGGCTGCTCGGGAAAGTGGATTCCCTCATCTTGGTGACCAATCATAAAGAATTCACATCCATGGATTATACTCTGCTGAGGGAAAACAACATTAAAGTCGTCGTCGACGGCAGGAATTGCCTGGACAAGGATAAAATCAAGGCATTGGGCATCAGGTATCACGGCATCGGAAGGCAATAAATTCCTCCAATTTGCATTACTCATTTCTTTACAACCACGAGGGCCACCGCAGCCGCATATGCTTTAGTGTGGGAGATGCTAATGCTTACCGAACCGGGAATGATTTTCCTGCTGCCCCTGATGTTCGCATAAGGCGCGCCGCCTTTCCTATGGAATATTTCAATATTCTTAAAGTGTAATTTCTCTATATCACTATATGCCTTGATGATAGCCTCCTTTGCGCAGAAGATGCCGGCAATCCGTTGCGGGCTGTACTTCTTGAGTTTCTTCAATTCTTTAGCAGTTAGAAATTTTTTCAGAAGACGCGAGCTCTTAGATTTAAATCGCGAAATATCTTCTATATCCACACCGATGTTGATGGTCATCCTTTTGAATATTCCTTCAGTTCTTCAATTTTCGGCATCTGCGCCAAACTTTTCTTTCAGGTATTTCTTTTTGTTTTCATTCCTAGAAATCTTTCCACTTGTGGTCTTGACTATCCATTTCAGCGGTACGAGGTAGACATCTTTCACAGAAAGGTTTAGCCCTTCGCTTATTCTCCTCTTGATTTCCCGTATGAGATTTCTATGTAACCCGGGGCTAATAGTCGTCTCGCAAATGAGCACGACTTCTTCGCTCCCAATCTTGCTATTGTGAATGCCCACGGCAACAGCTCTGCCTTTTTTTATTCCTTGGACGTGATTCACTATAAATTCTACATCGTGCGCATAGTAGTTCTTGCCATTTACTATAATAAGATCTTTTTTTCTTCCGGTGATATAAAGCTGGCCTTCAGCAATGTAACCCAAATCTCCCGTGTAAAACCAGCCATGTTCAAGAACCCGTGCCGTTTCATCCGGCAATCTGAAATAGCCAGAAAAGAGGGATGTGCTCCTTATCCTGACCTCCCCGACATGCCGCTCCGAAAGTTCATTTCTGTTATCGTCACTGATGCTTACTTCAGTATTCGGAATAGCAGAGCCACACGAAAGGAAACAAAGACAGTCAGAACCTGCCTCTACCTTTATGGCATGACACTCTTCTATAAATGGAATTCTAAGAACATAATCTACTTGCACCACTCTGCCAATTTCTGACTGGCTTATCCCAAATACATTTTCTGCCATCGCGTAGCATGTCTGCAGCATCTCTCTCCTGATGCCATACGCTTTGAATGAATCACAGAAAACGTCAAAGCTGTGTAATTTACATGCTTCTGAACAATCGATGAATGCTTTCATCCCTTTAAGATTATATTTGTTGGTTTCTGTATCTACACAGTTGGCAAGAAAATTGAATGCAAAATTGGGGAGCCAACATAAGGTTGCTTTGTTTTTTTCTATGTGTTCAAATAGTATCTGTGGTTTATTGACCCACTCAAAAGTATCCATCATGATGATGGGGACTCCCTTTACCAATGGCATCATGAAACATGCGATAAGCCCCATGTCGTGGTACAGGGGAAGCCAACTCACAATTTTGTCAGAGTTGTCCAACTTTATGGCTGCCGAATAGTTCTCTATCTGGTTCAAAACCGCTGCATGCGTCAAAGCGACACCTTTCTGTAGGCCAGTAGTCCCGGAGCTATGCTGGAGAAACGCAAAACCATCAGTTCCATTATCTTCTCCCCAAAACGGGGCGGCCTTCCCAGCCATATCATCGGAGGCCACAATGTCTATGTTAAGGTGGTTTGTTATCGCTCTTATCTCCTGTATGTTTTCCTTGTAGGTAATAATAGATTTCGCCTGTATCCTCGCTGCCAGCTTCTCCAGAGAAGCGCGATAAAGAAGGAGGTCTTGTTTCTCGGAAGGGAAGGGGAGTATGGAAGGTATTGCCCCCACCATCATCGCGCCGATAAACGAATAGAACAGATGGGGGGAATGCTTGAGTACGATAAGGACCGGACTCCCTTTTGTCACATTTCTCATTTTGAAATGGACTGCATACATGGCTGATTTTTCTAAGAGACTTTGATATGTTATCTCTTCATCCACATTGCCTGCAATAAATTTACAGAAAACTTTTCCGGGATTTTTTTCATACTTGTCTTTCAAAGATGACACCAGTGATGCCATAAAAAATTAGCTCCCCCGGTATTTTAAAATGGTTTCTATGTCCTGTAAAGTTTTTATCTTGGTTATTTCCGCTGCCTTAAATTTCATTTTGAATTCCTTTTCTATCTCTGTAAGGAGCATAAGATGATTAAGGGAGTCCCATTCCGGTGTTGTGTCCCTTGAAATGTCTTTCTTGATTTCTGAAAAGTTTAGACCAAGGATTTCTGAGAATATGTGTGCTATTTTTTCGTCGATGTGAATCACCGTAGGAAGGAGCTAGATGGCATATATAAAGATATACCCAATGACTCAGAACTGCTTGATCAGGATATACAGTGGTGAGAGCCACCCTATGGCGATGATGTTGAATGTTATAAACGTGTTGACAGCATTCATGACCCTACCTTCAGAAAAGAGCATTTTTGCAAGGAGAGGGTGGCTTTGTATGATGGTCTCTCTGTTCTCCATCTTTTTCTTGTTCAGCACCTTGGATATGGCAAGTGTTCCGCCAAGGAATATCCCCCACAAAGTGTAATATAAAACAAAATCCGCAAATTGACCTACATTCTGGAATTGCACTATCTCCGGCGTATACAGGAGATGAGCCCAGCCTATGATCATGATGATGAGCATTGTTTTAAGGTATACATGCCGCCTGTTCCTGCATAATGGGAAATACACGTAAGCAGTGAGCCAGTTTACTATTGTTGCCTGCCAGTTCTGCCAGAATTTTGTGAGATTCGTCTGTAAATAGGGAAACTTAGGAAAATTTTCACTTACTTTGAAGCCCATGAGGGCGGACAGCCCTATGACAATGTCAATATCTCCGGAGAATAGGAGGTAAAACTTTACCGCATTGACATATGCCGTGAACACCAGCCACCCAAAGAAATTCCCAAATGAAAAGGGAGTTTCTATTATGCCATTGAGGAAATAAACAAGAACAAGATACTTCGAGATACCAGTAAGTATCCTCTTCACACCGAACGCAACATTCTGTTTTTCAATGCCTTGAATCTTTAGGTTTTCGATTCTTTCAATAGGACCGTGGCTAATTGTGGGAAAGTAAAACATATAACTGATATAGTCTATAAACCTACATTTTTCAAGCGATCCTTGAGTGACATCTACATAATAGTGAATGGAACGATATGCTGTGTAATATGCAGCAAATGCGTAGAAAGTGGAGTAATATCCGAAAAGCCTGTTAAACAGTATGGGATGGGTAAGCATGAAAACTTCAACAGTCCAAAAAATCCATCCCCTTGAAGGAAATGCATAATTGGACAGCAGATACATCAATAAAATCAGTATAAAAAAAACAAGGAAATAAAAGAGGGGAGCAGACATACCTGCAAACAGGAAGCCTGCTGTAAGGATTGCCTTTGGCTTGTGTTTCTGCGGAACAAAGTATAGGATTAACGCAAAGCAGAGCCCAAAAACCAAAAGAATGCTAGTATGGGAATAGGGGCCAAACACATAACGTGTATAGGACTCAAAAAACACCCCAAAAAACTTTGGCTTTTCAAACAAGAACATAAAAACACCTAAGTGGGAAAATAAGTTACATCTGGAGATACGGAACTATTTTTGGTTATCCAGATAAAAATGATAATCAAAATAAGAGATATAACAATAATCAGAAGAATTTTCCAGTTCTTCAAGAACAGGCTATTGTTTTCCATATACATTTGTTGATTTTGACTTATTTAAAACTATCGGTGATAGCACCGCCTCCCGATGACAAAGGATAAGTAGGGTTGTTTCATGCGAAAGATTATTAAAACTTAATTTTTTCAGTAGAGTATGAATATCTACATCAAAAAGTTAATGAAGCACATCTTCATAGCAATCTTCATCCTGGTCTGTGCACTCCTCATCTTTGAACTATCGTTGAGAATTTTCTCACCACAAAACCTTAACTACACGATGTTTGATAAAAATGTTATGTTTAAACATATACCCAATTCTGAATTCAGGTATTTCTGGAAGGAATTTGACAATATTATAAAGATAAATTCCAAGGGGCTGAGGGATAATGAATATGAATACAGGAAGGATTCTAAAGTCTACAGAATACTCGTGCTCGGTGATTCTCTCTCAGCAGGATTTCAAGTACAGCTCAATGAAACATTTCCAAAAGTACTGGAGCAAAAGCTTAACCAAAAAAACAAAGCCACCCCATACCAGGTCATCAATGCCGGCATCGGAGGCTATGGCACGGAGAACCAACTGCTCTATTATGAGACAGAAGGGAAAAAATACTCTCCCGATATGGTTCTGCTTGCATTCACCATGAGCGACATAGACGAGAACCTCGTGAGCCCACTAATCACCATCGACAACGGAACCTTGGTCAGGCACATCCCGGTTAAGTCCCCTCTACTGAAGAATGCCGCCCTGTATTGCAGCAGGTACTCCCATCTCTGCGCATGGACATACAACAATGCCCTGCGCGGCCTGCAGAAGAGCGAAGCCTTGCGCACGCTTTTCGGCAAGCTCCGGCTCAGCACCAAAGGGGAAAAAGGACAGGCCACGACAAAGTCGGAACTGGACATATATAAGCGGGAAAACTCAAGCACTCTCCAAAAAGGGCTCAACGAGACATTTTTCATCCTCGTTGCATTCAACGCCGAACTGGAGAAAGACAACGTCTCACTGGTCATCGTGCCCATCCCCCAGGTGGAGCAGGTCGACAAGGGAATGCAGCAACTCTTTGTCCAGACGCATAAACTCAGCGAAAATGACTTGGAAATGGAGAAATTCCAACACATTACGCGGATCTTTGCCGCATCAAACAGCATCAGCTATATCGATCCTCTGCAGTATCTAAAAGCAAAGAATTCCGGCAATGCATTCTATTTCAACGAAGGCGGGCACTTCAAGCAGGAAGGGCACGAGGCGATGACAGACTATATCTACAGTGAACTAAAGAGGCAGGGAGTTCTCGGTTGACTGCCTTTACTGCTTTTGACATACCAAGATGACCTCAAAAGGCCACAATTTCTTCCAGTTCCTCAGTATCTGGACCTTGAATCCTCCCTCATGCAGTTTGTCAAGGAATTCCTGCTTCGTGAAATACCGCACGTGCGCGCCGTAATTGAGAATATATTTGTCCACGAGCCAGTAAAGAAAATAGGTAAATGACCGCTCCCTGAAGATATCCTTGATGATGAGATTTCCTTTTTTTTTGACATTCCGGGAGGCGAAGCGCAGAATCCTGTCCTGCTCTTTCTTCGTCACATGATGCAGGAAATCCGTCATGAGCATGACATCGTATTTCTCAGTGGTAAGGTTGTTTGCATCCTCCAGCTCGAAATGGATGTTTGTTCTGCCCCTAACACTCTTCTTTGCTGCTCTGATTCTTTGGGTGGAAAGGTCCGCGCCAATGACCGCCCTGTCTTTTGATCTTAAGGCAAGATAATTTGAGAAAAGCCCATATCCACAGCCGATGTCGAGGATTCTTCCTTTCTTCGGGACAACAGTCTCCAGATATTCAAAATCATTTGTATACCATCTTGCATAGACATACATCGCGTCAAACAAGAAGCCATCCCTGTACAGATCTATCAACTGTTTTGGTGCGACTACCACCCTCATAATGCTCCTCCGCTGCATGGGAAGCAGTCGTTGACGGCACTGATTTTATTGATATTTCCATTCCTGTCCATTCACGTCCCTCCAGAGCCTCCAGATATCTATGATGATCCTGCCGACAACACTTGGCTTCATGAATCCCAGATTTGAAGTCTCATACATCGCCGTACCGCTGGCTCTCTTGTGGTGATGGACACCGATTTCTTTAATCTTAAAGCCGTGTCTCTTGGCCTTGATGATAATCTCGGCATCAACGATTCCACTGCCAAACTTCAGCTCAACCTTGTCAAAAATTTCCTTCTTGTAAAACTTAAATGCGCTGTCGATATCTCTTACCCCTGTCTTGAACAATAGCTCTAGGATGACGTTGTACGTGAAGGCCATCAACCTTCTTACAACTGCATCGCTCCTCGTGAGGCGATAGCCAGAAACAACGTGATAATCCTTAAGGTATGGGACCAGCTTGGGCATCTCCTTGAGATCGTATTGGTTGTCAGAATCCGCATAGAATATATAAGGATATCTCGAATGAGCTATCCCAAGCCGGAGGGCATATCCATATCCCTTGTCCCGTATTTCTTGATAAACAAGACGAATTCTCCTGTTTTTTTGCATCATCTCCTTTACAATGTTCTCGGTATTGTCAGAGGACCCCTTTGCCAAAACTACGATAACCTCATATTTATGGGCTATCTTCCTAGCTTGCTCAAGAGAATCAGTGACGCATTTCCTTATGTTACCCTCTTCGTTATAGGTAGGGAAAAAGATAGATAATCCTGATAGCATGCGTTAGGGGCACTTCAGGGATATTTAAAGATTACTGATGTAAGGCTCCCGCCGAACACGGGCCCAATGGATCTACAGAAGGTTTAAATGTGATGCTGAAAATGGATAAGACCCATGGCCCCCCTCAAGAAGTTCCGGAAGGATCTAGTGGCACTATCTTTGAGCGTTCTCTTCATCCTTGCAGTCCTTGAGGTATTCTTACGGCTCTTTTACCCCCAGGTCATCATTGATGAGTGCACGGATGGAGATTATATTCATATCGAAGGCAACGGATACACCTTCAGCAAAGATTTTGGATGGACAACCATTCCCAATCAAACACACTGCATCTGGACGGATAAGGGGGTTCATGGCACAGCCACACACAATAACAAAGGATTGAGAATGAATCACGATATTCTTGTGGGAAAATCGCAAGACAAGAAGAGAATAGCGCTTTTCGGGGACTCTTTTGCCTACGGTTATGGCAATGACCAGAATGACACCCTCTCTTTTTATCTTCAGCAGATGTTTGGCGACGGTTGGGAATTGCTTAATTTTGGCGCCTCGGGCTACGGCACGGACAATGTGTATATGAGGTACACGAAGGAAGGAAGACTTTACCATCCCGATGTCGTGGTGTTTCTCACCTATTCGAATGACCCTGGCAACATTCTCTTTACGGAATATCAAGGCTATGCCAAACCCATATTCAAGGTAAATAGTAAAGGAAACCTCATCACAGCAGAAAATCAGAAATTTGGGGTCCACCCCCTACAGCCCCGCACAAGATATCTGGAAAGCACCATCTTAGAGCGGCATTCCCATCTCTATATGTTTTTACAGAATGCACTGGCCAAAATCGGCTACAAGCTATCTGTCATACTCAAGGGCAAGACATACAAGATAGACCCCTCCATCCGTCTTTCGCATCCATTGGGCCCTGAGGATTCCAGTGTCTGGCTCATCATGAAGAATTACACAAATCTCACAGACTATGCTCTCATCATCCATTTCAAAATTCTTGACAGGCTTGTCCAAGAAGTGAAGAATGATAATGCCACGTTTGTCCTTGCTAACGTCCCGGGGCTTTACCTCTTCAATGACAGGGAGAATATGGAGAGTTTCTTGGCAGAATTTGACCTTCATTATGACGATGTTGATTTCACCAAACCGGATAAACTTCATGCGGACTACGCCAAAAGCAGGGACGTTCTCTTTGTCCCTTTCTACGAGAAATTCAAGGCTAATCAGACAGCGTATATCCCTAAATTCTACACAGGACACTACAATGGAGAAGGAAACCAAAAGATGGCTGAGATACTCTATGAAAAAATAAGGATGGAGAATATCATAGGCTAAGATAATCTGGGGAAATGTTTTTATAGAGTGTCCGCATCCGTCCGGAGCATGAAGTGTTTTGTCACCGGAGGGGCAGGATTCATTGGAAGTCACTTAGTCGATGCGTTGATTGAAGCAGGGCATAGCACCACCATCTATGACAATTTTTCGGTGGGTGGGAAGGAGCACATCGCTCACCATCTTCACGATGAAAAATTCACGCTTATACGCGCAGACCTACTTGATTTTAGGAAGATTTCTAGCTCCATAGCCGGCCACGACGTGGTATTCCATCTTGCAGCGAATTCCGATATTAGCAATAACAAGGTGACTGATTTGGACTTAAAGCAAGGAACTTTAGCCACGTACAATATACTGGAGTCTATGCGCTTGGGCAACGTTAAAAAAATTGTGTTTTCTTCATCTTCAGCCATCTATGGGGAAGCAAAAGTCACTCCCACTCCAGAAGATTATGGACCTCTGTTTCCCATTTCTTTTTATGGAGCGAGCAAGCTTGCAGGAGAGAGTCTCATCAGTTCCTTTTGTCACAATTTCGGGATGAGGGCATGGATATACCGCTTTCCCAATGTAGTTGGAGAGAGGTTTACCCATGGTGTACTCTATGACTTCATAAAAAAACTTGAGAGGAATCAAAAAGAACTTGAAATTCTAGGGGATGGAGAACAGTCAAAACCTTACCTATATGTCAAGGATGTGGTGGACGCCATGCTTTTTGGGCTCAACAACTCTCACGATGAGGTGAACTACTTTAACATCACACCAAAAGGATCAACAAAAGTCAAGGACATTGCGAAGATGATTGTTGACGAACTTGGGCTTTCTAATGTGAAATTCACGTTTACCGGAGGATATAGGGGGTGGCCGGGGGATGTAGCAAGGGTGAACCTAGACGGAACAAAGCTCGCACAGCTCGGGTGGAAGAAGGACTCGATGTCCGACGAATGTATCAGAAAGGCAATCAAGGCCCTGTTGGCATACCATAAATCCAACATAAAGATAGGGAAAGGCTAATCACAGCAAGGCAATCAACACGCAACCTCTGGAAGATCGTGAAAGCGGGAACTCCATCGGCACACAACCATGAGAAAGGCAGTATTTTTGGACCGTGATGGAGTTATCAATGAAAATAAGGAGAATCTTGCCGATCCTGAACATCTCCACATTTATCCAGAAGTTCCTTCGGCTGTTGCTATGCTTAATAAGGTGGGGTTTCTCGTCATTGTTGCCACTAACCAGCCTATTATCGCAAAAGGATTCTGTTCATTTGGCACTATGGAACGTATTCATCGAAAGATGAAGAGGGTACTCTCCCTGGAAGGCGCAAAGATTGATGCCATCTACCTTTGCCCTCATCACCCTAAGAGGGGCTTTAGTGGTGAGGTTAAGGAGCTTAAAATTGACTGTGGATGCAGGAAGCCAAAGCCCGGGCTCCTTCTTCAGGCTATCAAAGAACACAATATAAACCCCAAAGAGAGTTTCATGGTTGGCGACAGCTTAAGTGATGTTGTCGCCGGTAGAAAAGTCGGATGTAAGACCTTCCTTTTGAAGCGGGGAAAGGTGTCTAAAACGAATCAACTAGAAGAACAGGTAAATCCTCCTGACTTTACTGTCACTGACCTTAAAGAGGCAGTTTTTCTTATCATCGGGAAACTATGAATGTAGGCGCCAATACCCTAGAATATTTTTAAGCGTTGATTCAAGTAAATATTGTCGCCTCCAGCCTAATTGCATGAGTTTTTTGGGATTGCCGATGACTGAGGGCTGGTCAACCGGTCGTAAGAGTGATGGATCCACTTCCACCTTGAAATCTGTGTCACTGCAAGACCTGAACAAGGACAACACCTTTTCTATAGAGACCCCCTCACCTGAACAAATATTATACACACTACCCCTTTCCCCTCTTTCTGCAATCACATCCATGGCCCGGACACCATCCCTTACGTCAAGCAGATCCCTCACCGGCGACAGGTTGCCGACTTTGAGCACCTTTTGTGCCCCCCTCTCAATTGCCACAATCTGTTTTGCGAATTGAGTGCAGACATCCCTTTCTTTCCTCGGACCTATCAAAAAAAATGGCCTGCACCGGACAGTCTTAAGGCCGTAAAGCCTCGCATAAATCTGTGTGAAGTGATCCTGAGCGAGTTTGCTTATCCCATAAGGCGATACAGGGTCCAAACCATCCTCTTCCTCTAGAGGGCCCCTTTTTTCCCTGTATTCCGCACTTGAGCACACAGAAATGAGTAGTGGATTGTTTTTTGCTTTTCGTAAGGCTTCTAGAATTGCCAAAGTACCGTTAACATTCACGTCAAATGTCTTCTGGAGTTCTTGCCACGATCTAGAGGGTGAGCTTTGGGCTGCGAGATGGTAGATGATGTCTGGCTCCGCATTCGTAATGGTTTGTTCTATGAACTGTTTATTGCGCACATCACCGACATAAAGTAGGCATTTGCCTTTTATTGTTTCCAGGAATTCATTTTGCGATTTTGCGACAAGATGCAACTCATGCCCTTTAGAGGAGAGGGACTCTGCCAAGTGGCTTCCTATTAAACCTCCCGCCCCTGTTATTACCACTCTCATCTTAATGGATACTGACGAAACGCTTTTTGTCTTGAGACTCGTATGCGGCGAACGCTGCGCGCAACGCCTCTAATCCGTCAACTCCATCCCCCAATGGTTGTCTTTTCTGGGAAATCGCAGAAAGAAACTCCATCCATTCTTCCTTCCATGATTTATCACTGCCACGGTAATAGGTGGTATCATCCCTGAAAGGTGCCTTAAAATCCCTCTTCCCGTAGATAAGGCGTTCTTCCCCATAGCCACCTCCCAGCCCTTCTACGATGGCATACCCTTCCTCGCCAAAAACCTCAAAAGAGAACAGGTTTTTCCATTGCACGAGAGTCGTGTGCAGGCATGCCGTTGCACCGGATGCTGACCGAAAGAGTGCCATGCCATCATCCTCAAGCTTCATCTCCTTAAAATAATGGTTGGAAGTCATGCATGCCACTTCCTTTAAGTCGCCCAGGAACCATCTGAAGAGATCAATCACATGGACGCCCTGCTCCATGAACTGGCCGCCAGCCGCCAGCTTTGGATCTGCACGCCATTCCTTCTCATATTCCGGCCTGCCGCAGATGCCGTACCTGGAGCGGCAGAACAAGACCTTTCCGAACTTCCCCTGCTCAACAAGCCGCTTCGCATCAAGGATTGCAGGATGATGGCGGTGGTTAAAGCCGCATTTCAGCACTACACCATTCTTCTTTGCGGAGGCAACCATCCGTTCGGCCTCCTTGACAGATGTAGCCAGTGGCTTTTCACACAATACATGCTTTCCCAAATCCATTGCCGCAATGCTAATCTCAGCATGGAGATGGGGGGGAGTGCACACAATCACCACATCAACGTCCTTTCTGCGCACCGCCTCCTTCCAGTTCTTCGTTGATTCGCATCCAAACTCTGCCGCAACTTTCGTTGAATGGTGTGGGCTTGAGATGATTTTCAATGAGGATGGACACAGTTCTCTGATTGTTGATGCCCTTCGCTTGCATTGCAGGCCTGCGCCGATAATGGCCACATTCATGGTGCCATGCCCCTCCCTATTCCGATGTAGGTGAATCCGGCCGTTCTGTACGCTTGTCCATCCAGAAAGTTGTTGGCGTCCACAAGGAGAGGGTGTTTCATTCTGTTCTTCAATGTATCTATGTGCAGTTGCTTGTAGTCCGGCCATCCCGTGATGACGAGAGCGGCGTCGGCACCCTCGACCGCTTCGTAGACATCATCAAAAAAGGTGAAGTAATCAGCTGCCGCGACCTCATTCCGGTCTGCTTTCGGATCATGGGCATTGATGGTTGCCCCCTCTCTGGATAGTGAGGAGATGATTTCCAATGATAGTGACCTGCGCAATGTACTGGTGCCCGGCTTATAAGTCAGCCCCAGTATGGCTATAGTTTTCCCTTTCAATTTCCCACATATCTTTTGAAGGATTTGTAGGGGTATGGTATTCTGGGAAGCGTTTGATTCCCACAATCCATCGAGGAGTTGGACATCCTTCCCATGCTCATGACCCAACGTGCGCAATGCCTGGATATCGCGGGCTATAGTGCCACCGGAAAAGCCCAGGCCCGGCGACAACGGGGCCTTGCTGCTTATTCTTGGGTCTAGTTTCAGCATCTCAGCGACTTTACTCCCGTCAGCGCTGACTATGTCACATATTCTCCCAACCTCATTACCGAATGCTATGCTCATCCCCAAGAATGCATTAAGTGCGTGTTTTGTCATCTCGGCGGTCTTTACGGAAGCCCTGCTCCAGACAGAGGAAGTAATGGGCCGGTAAAGGTCTTTGATACTTTCGAAAGTCTGCTCATCATCTGCCCCGATGATGGGCAGGGCAGGGTTTCTAAATAGATGGAGGGCGTTTCCCAGCCTCAGGTTTTCCGGGACATACCCAAGCTGAAACCTCAACTCTGGGCGTGATTTGGAGATGGTTTCTGAAAGAAAGGCACATGTGCCGACGGGGACCTGGGCCGTAACAATGATAAGGGCATCCTGCATGAGATGGGGGGCTATTGAGGAGCAATCCTCAAGGACAATCGTGATGTCCGCTCTGTCGTGATCATCCACAGGGGTATCGTGCATGAGGCACACGACGCCGCAGTCTTTAACAGAGGCAAAAGATGTGGTGAAGTGAAGGTTTCCCGCTTCCAACGATTTTGCCAGTTCCGAATCGAGAGTAGGCTCAAAAAGAGGCGCCTCTCCTGCTGAAAGCTTCGCTATTTTATTCTGATCAGAATCCATGCCGACAACATCATATCCCGAAGCCGCAAAGCACGCTGCTGCGACAGCTCCTTGGTGCCAGATGCCGATAATGCCTATTTTTCTCATCAGGACTCTTTTCTCAAATACCTTCGTACTGCTATTCGGACTGACTCGTCCGAGCTGTATTTGGCATTCCACCCAAAACTACTCATGAGATTCACTTCCATATGGACGCGCGGCTGGTCACCTGGCCATGCAAGTTTTGTACCAGCGATTTTCACTTCCGTATTCTTAAGCCCCATCTCATCTATGATGATATTGGCGATATTGACCACACGGGAGATGCTGTTGGTCCCAAGGTTGAAGACTTTGCATGGCTCATTCTCGGTTAATGGGACATGCCTGAAGGCATATGCCATGCCGTCAATGCATTCCTCAACAAGGAAATAGTTCTTCTCCTGTTTGCCATCTCCCAGTATCTCAAGCTGATGCGGATTCTTCTTGAGCTTGTTGATGAAATCGTAGATGACTCCGTGAGTCATCCGGCTCCCAATGACGTTGCCAAACCTGAAAACCCATGCCCTAATACCATACACATGGCAGTAGCTGGATATAAATGATTCGCATCCTATCTTTCCCGCACCATAGGTGGAGACCGGAAGCAGCGGGCCTGATTTTTCCGTGACATAATCTTCAGTACAGAGGTTCCCATAAACAGCACCGCTCGATGGGAAAAGAAGGTAAATGACCTTATGAAGGCGCATTGCTTCCAGAACATGATGTGTCGCAATGACTCCATCATTGAGATCGCGCTCAGGTTTGGCATGGCTTCCGATAATGTCTGTGTTTGCTGCAAGATGCCACACCACATCATTACCTTTCAGATGATCCATAACTTTTTCCTTATCAAGGAGGTTCCCTTCCACAAATACAAAATTCTTTTTCCCTACATGAGGTGCAAGATAATCTAGGTGGCCATGGGAGAGGTTATCAAAGCAGGTAACGTGATACCCCTGTTGGACAAGTAAATCCACGACGTGACTCCCAATAAAACCAGCCCCACCGGTCACGAATATTTTTTTTATACCATTACCAAGCAATTTTCCAGTGAGTATCATTTGCTTTCAACTCGATTTAAATCTCTCTAAATCTTGTGCTTAGGGTATGCATTCCAGCGTATGTTACTATACTGTGTTAGACCACTGGTCCAATGAACCTGACTTTGGCAACTTTTAGCAAGCCTATGGTACCACATCCATCACCCATACACAAACCACTTGATAAAGATGCAGATTCAAAAGTGATTTAAAAAGATTGCTATACCTCACTCTTTTCAGAACCTCACCCATAGCCCTAATTAGTACTTGAAATGCTTCGTTGGTATAATCAATGGGGCTATCTTCCCGTAGTGATGAAAATCGAAGGCCCTGAAAAGGTTTATTGGTGTCTGCCTAATTGGCACCAGAAACTCGTTTCAGAATGATGATGGGTGTCTTTGGTGCAGAGTCCATAAACAATATCACATACACTGATGGTGTATATCACTAAGCATAACGAACCTAAACCCATTATTTTTAAATACAGACCACTTTTCGCTATCGATGATGCCTATAGTTATCGTTGCAGGAGGATTGGCCACGAGAATGCAGCCATTGACGGAAAACATACCGAAATGCTTGATTGACATTAACGGAACTCCCTTGATTGAGCATCAACTTAGGTTCTTTAAAAAGCTCGGGTACACCAAAATTATCTTTTGCATTGCTCACCTCGCTGATAAAGTGAAGGATTATTTTGGGGATGGATCCGCATATGGGCTTAAGATTTCTTATGCTGAAGAGCAGGAACAATTACTTGGAACCGCAGGCAGCGTAAAGAAAGCAGCTTCTCTCATTGATGGAGACAAACTCATTGTCTTTTATGGGGACGTCTTGACCAGCCTTGATGTTGGTGCCTTACTGGATTTTCATTCCTTAAAGAATGCCGATGCAACCGTATGTGTACGGCCCCTGCCAGAGGGTTACCGGAGTTCCAGCCTTGTCATGATGGATGAGGCAAATGCAATCACCCATTTCATAGAAAAGCCAGACTTGCAGGCGATAGCGCGTTTTTCTTCAGAAAAGAAGTACATCAATTCTGGGATTTATGTGCTGCAAAAGGAGGTTTTGGAGCTTATTCCCCAACATTCCGCATACGATTTTGCAAAACATTTGTTTCCGCTTATGATGGGCCAAAGGCGCAATCTATATGGATATGTGATGCACGAGTTCTTCCGGGAGGTGGGAAGCATTAAGAAATATGGGGCTCTCCTGGCGGAGTTGAAAGGCAAGGCCCCCTTGATGGAATAATTTAGGAGATTTCCAGCAGGTTTCTGCTTTTAATGGTTTATAAAGTTTTCGTAGAAAACTTTAAATATATTGAATAGTTTTCTCTTTCCGATGATTATCACTCGAACTCCCTTAAGGATATCCATCGGCGGAGGTGGCACTGACTTACCCTACTATTATTCCAAATATAAAGGATTTCTCGTGACGGCTACCATCAACAAATACATCTACATCGTGCTCCATCCACGAACATTCCATAATGAAAGCCTCATTCGGTACTCTAGGATGGAAGTTGTTAAGAACATAGACAAAATAAAGCATAAAGCAATCAGGGAATCATTACGCTACATGGGAATCGCTGAACCCATTGAAATCACCAGCATGGCGGACATTCCTGCGCAAACAGGGCTAGGCAGCTCAAGCACATTCCTTGTCGGCCTGCTGAATGCTCTCCATACATATAAGAATGAATTTGCTTCTGCGGCGACCCTTGCTGAAGAGGCGTGTGAAATAGATCTCGATATCCTCAAAGAACCTATGGGGAAGCAGGACCAATATGCCGCTGCCTATGGAGGGATTCTGCAGCTTGACATTAACCAAAAAGGGAAGGTATTGGCCGGAAGGCTCGATATAGACCACTATACAATCGAGGAGTTGCAGAACAACCTATTCCTATTCTACACTGGGATAAAAAGGGATGCAAATATAGTTCTTCTCGATCAAAAGAAAAACGCAGAGGATGATCAAAAGAGGATAGAAGGCATGCACCAGACAAAAATGATTGGCATGGAAATCAAGAAAGCCCTTGAAAGAGGCGATACGAGAAAATTTGGGGAATGGCTCAATATCCATTGGGAAACAAAAAAGAAATTTTCCGACAAAATGACAAATCCCCTGATTGACAAGTGGTATAACTTGGCGCTGGCGAACGGGGCGATTGGAGGTAAGATTGTAGGGGCTGGAGGAGGGGGATTTTTTATGTTTTATTGTGAGAACAACCAAAAGAAATTCAGGAAATCCATGATTGAAGCCGGATTGAGGGAACTCCCTTTCCGTTTCGAGTTCGATGGCTCAAAGATCATTTTCAATGCGTAGGTGATTATATGGAAAACGTGGAATTCATCGGACAATATTTTGATGAAATGAAGGAAATCATAAAAAAAATAGACCGGCAGAGGATTGGCAGCGTGATAGACGCCCTCATGCGCGCCAGAGAAGGTGGCAACACTATCTACATCATGGGGAACGGGGGATCAGCCTCAACAGCCACTCACTTCACCTGCGACCTTTCCAAGGTGACAATCGTCGGTGACAAGAAGCGCTTTAAAGTGATGTGCCTGAACGACAACATCCCGCTTGTCAGCGCCCTTACCAATGATGATGGATGGTCCGAGATATACATCGAGCAGCTCAAGAGCCATTTCAAGGAGGGAGACGTCGCCATCGCCTTCAGCGTGCACGGCGGCTCTGGCAGCGCAAAGGCAGGAACATGGTCGCAAAACCTCCTGAAGGCCCTCCAATATGCGAAAGACCGGGGAGGCACGGCCATAGGATTCAGCGGCTTCGACGGCGGAGTGATGAGAGAGCTCGCCGACATCTGCGTCGTTGTTCCATTCGATTCAACGCCCCATGTGGAGTCGTTCCATCTCGTGCTTGAGCATCTTATCACGTTCTGTATCAGGCAAAAAATCGAAAGGGAAGGTGTCTAAAATGGAAATTTTCGTCGATTCTGCGAATGTGGGTGAGATAAAGGAAATCCTGAGCTGGGGCATCGTTGATGGCTGCACCACCAATCCAAAAATTGCCTCGGCAGAAAAAAACAAGGATTTTGAGCAGAATACTAGGGAGATATTGAAGCTGGTGAAGGGGCCGGTAAGCATTGAAGTCACCACGAATGACTTGCAGGAAATGCTGCGCGAGGCCGAGACCTATGCATCATGGGGTTCCAATGTCGTTGTAAAGGTCCCTATGGGGATCAACGGGCTAAAGGCGACATCAATACTCAAGGCAAAGGGGATCAAGACCAATGTCACCGCATGCATGTCGCCTGCCCAGGCCATCCTTGCCGCAAAGGCGGGAGCGACGTACGCGAGCCTCTTCTACTCCCGGATAGGGGACATGGGATATGATGCGGCGAAGGTCGTCCGTGATTCCGTGGATCTGTTCGAAAAATCTGATGTCACGACCAAGATTATTGTCGGAAGCATCCGCCACATGATGCAGATCATCGAAGCAGGCCTGCAGGGGGCTCATGTCCTTACCATCCCTCCAAAATTTCTGCAGCAGATGACGCAGAACCCTAAGACTGACGAGTCCATTGCGGAATTTCTTGAGGCATGGGCTTCCTATAAGAAAAGATAATGGGTCACTTCGGAGCATGCGTGACGAGGCACCGCTTTTCGTCCGCAGGGGACGGGTTTTCTGGACATGGTAAGATATAAATATAGATAGCGTATGCTGGGAATATGCCAAAGACCATCCTTGTCACTGGAGGGGCAGGCTTTGTCGGAAGCCATCTTTGCGATGCGCTCGTCGCCAGAGGAGATTCTGTCATCTGCGTGGATAATTTCAATGATTATTATGATCCTTCGATAAAGGAGCACAACATACACCCATTGTCTGCTCGGGGTAATTTCAGGCTCTGCAGGACAGATATCACCGATGCTGCTGCCCTCAAGGAAACTTTTGATGAGCACAAGCCGGATGCCGTCATCCACACCGCAGCTAGGGCAGGGGTGCGCCCTTCCATAGAGAGCCCCTTTCTGTATACCAAGACTAACATCGAAGGCACCATCAACATCCTGGAATTGTCAAAAAAATCCAACATAAGGAAATTTATCTTCGCCTCATCATCATCAGTCTATGGCCTTGGAAAGGTACCGTTCAGGGAAGACTCAAACACGCTTGACCCAATCTCGCCCTATGCCGCCACCAAGATCAGCGGCGAACTCCTGTGCAGGGCATATCATCATCTCTGCCACATCCCAATGGTCTGCCTCAGGCTGTTCACTGTCTATGGCCCTCGGGGAAGGCCGGACATGGCTCCCTATAAGTTTATGAAATCCATTCTTGAAGGAGAGGATATCCAAATCTACGGAGACGGCACCTCGCAGAGGGACTACACCTATGTGGGAGACATCGTCAATGGCTTCATTGCGGCAATGGACAAAAACCTCACCTTTGAAACCATCAACCTGGGAAACTCCCACCCTATCCCTCTTAAAGCGCTCATACAGACGATTGAAAAGCATACGGGAAAGAAGGCAAAAATAAGACATCTTCCCAATCAGCCAGGCGACGTGCCAGTCACCTATGCAGACGTCTCCAAAGCCAAAAGGCTCTTGGAGTGGAAGCCGAAAACAGACCTTGACGCCGGTGTCAAACAGATGGTGGACTGGTACACTTCCCGCGAAGCATCAAAACATTTATGAATAGTCTTCCATAGCCAGGGTCCATGAAAATCCCTGAGCTATCCATCGTTCTTCCCATCTACAACGAGGAGGAGAATATTCTTCCCCTTTACGGCAAGCTTAAGAAGGCTCTGGCAAGGCTGAAAAAGTCCCATGAGATCCTCTTCGTGGATGATGGCAGCACGGATAAAGGCCTGGAAAGGCTCAGGGAACTGAAGAGGAGAGACCGCACTGTGCGGATAATTGTCTTCAGGAAGAACTTCGGGCAGAGCGCAGCCATGAGCGCCGGCTTCTCCCAAGCTAGGGGAAAGATCATCATTGTGATGGATGCTGATTTGCAGAATGATCCTGATGACATTTCGCGCCTCCTGAATAAAATGAAGGAAGGGTATGAGGTGGTATCCGGTTGGCGACACAGCAGGAACGACCCTGCGTCAAAACGCCTGCCATCCAGGATTTCCAATTGGCTCCACCGCAGGCTGACCGGACTTGATATCCACGACAGCGGCTGCTCGCTAAAAGCCTATAATAGGGAATCAGTAAAGGGACTGGAACTCTACGGAGAGATGCACCGCTATATTCCCGCACTTATAGCCGCAAAAGGCTTCAGGATTGGTGAGGTACAGGTGCAGCATCATGAGCGGACGCATGGCAAGAGCAAATACGGCGGCGGACGTCTGCTGCGCGGATTCCTCGACCTGCTGTTTATCCATTTCATGACTAAATATTCTTCACGTCCGCTGCATTTCTTTGGCTATCTGGGCATCATACCCATACTTCTGGGGCTGCTCCTTGGTGTTTATAAGACAATTGACCAGCTCATGCTCTTCCTCTCCGGAGGCGACGTTGTGGCAAGCCCGCTCCTGCTCCTTTCCGTGTTCCTTATCCTGATGGGGGTCCTGCTCATTATCTTTGGCTTCCTCGCTGAGCTGCTGATACGCATGCACTACCAGAGCACTGAGGGGAAAAATTATTCCATCAGGGAAATCCTTTGACCAATGGAAGGCAAAGTGGTGATTCTCGGAGGGGGTGTGGCCGCGCTTGGAGCTACCTACCATCTGGTGAAGCACGGCACCCACCCAGTCATTATCGAGCGTTCCCGAGAGATTGGCGGGCTGGCGTCAAGCTACAGGATAGGGGACTTCTACATAGAGAGATTTTATCACCATTTCTTCCCTACGGACACGCTTGTCTTTGATTTGGCAAAAGAGCTGGGAATAGAGAACAAGATGCTGTGGAAGAAGACCCGGATGGGATTCTACCACAAAGACAAGCTCTATGGCTTCACCTCTCCCCTCGATATTATTCGATTCATGCCACTCAGCTTCGCCAACAGGGTCAGGTTTGGGCTCACGATGCTGAAAATTGCCAAAACCAGGGAGTTCGGGAATCTGGATAAGCTCACGGCAAAAGAGTGGCTCATCTCGACGTTTGGCCAGGAAATCTACCAGGAGATCTTCCTGCCCATGCTCAAGATAAAGTTTGCCATGTCCCTTGACAAGGCATCAGCCGCGTTTGTCTATGGCCGCCTCCGCGCAAGGGCGGAGTCGCGGGCAAGGAACATCAGCGCGGAGAAGCTCGGTTACATGGAGAACGGCTACCACGACCTCATCGATGCAATGTATAGGAAGGCAAAAGGTAAGTGCAGTTTTTATTACAATACTGAAGTCATGGAAATCCAATACAATGAACACAATTATTCCATTAAAACAAGGAAAGGTGGCAAAATCACCACTATAACTGCCGACTACATCATCAACACACTCCCTCTTGAAGTATTTGCGAAGCTGGCAAAAGGATTCCCCCCACAGTTCATGGAAAACGTGAGGAAGATAAAATACCAGGCAGTCATCTGCGCCACGATTGGCCTGACGAAGAAGCTGAGTGATTATTATTGGATAAACATCTCCTCTGCTGAACTGCCGTTCCACGGCGTCATCGAGCATACCAATTTCATCCCGAGCAGCCACTACAATAACAATCACATTGCCTATGTCTTCAATTATGTGACGCCTGAACACCCATTTTGGAGAATAAATGAGAAAAAATTGATGAAGACGTATATTGAAGGGCTAAAAAGAATGTTTCCTGATATTGCTGATAAAGATGTCCTATGGCATCGCGTTGCGAAAGAGCGCTATGCCACCCCTATCTTCCTGCAGGGCTATGAGGAAGACATGAAGAGTGTAGAAGATTTTAGACACCTCTATTTCGCCGGGAGCTTCAAAATATACCCCCATAGCAGGAATGTGAACAACGTCCTCAGGACAGGATTTGAAGCGGCGGAACATCTCATCGCGGATGAGGGTAAGTGATTCTTCTACATATCAAAAGCTTTTATAAACATTCAGCGTACTCCCTGGGAGCATGTGCGGCATATGCGGGTTTACGTGGGATGACAGGCTCCTTCTGAAGCAGATGGCAGATGCCATCGTGCATCGCGGCCCTGATGATGATGGCTATTACACAGACAGACATATCAATCTCGGCATGAGGAGGCTGAGTATCATTGATCTCTCCACAGGGAAGCAGCCCATCTTCAACGAGGACAAATCAGTTTGTATCGTCTTCAATGGGGAGATTTACAACTTTAAGCAGTTCCGGGAAGAGTTAGAAGGAAAAGGCCACCGCTTCACCACAAACACAGACACCGAAGTCATCGTTCATGCGTATGAGGAGTACGGTGAGGAATGTGTCAAGCACCTCAACGGCATGTTCGGCTTCGCTATCTGGGATTCGAAGAAGAAGAAGCTGCTCCTCGCCGTAGACAGGCTTGGCATCAAGCCATTGTATTACGCTGTGGCAGACAATAAGCTCGTCTTCGCCTCAGAGATAAAGGCAATCCTGCAGTATAAAGGCATAAAGAGGGCATTGAGCAAAACTGCCCTCATCAACTACCTGACGTTCCGCTACACGCCTCAGGAGCAGACCTTCTTCGATGGCATCATGAAACTCGCGCCAGGCCATCTCCTGGCGTTCAGCAATGGCGAATGCAGGTTAAGGAGGTACTGGAATCCTGATATAGGCAATACGTCTAATAAACCGGAAGACTACTATGCAAAGAAGATAGTGGAGATGCTCAAGGAGTCTGTCAAGCTGCAGATGATGAGCGACGTTCCTTTGGGAGTGTACCTCTCTGGCGGCCTTGACTCGAGCATCGTTACAGCATTCATGAAGACCTTCACGGATTCCGAGATAAAGACCTTCAGCGTGGCATTCGACGCGCCTGAGCCCTTCAACGAGTCAAGATATTCTCGGATGCTCGCGGACCACTACGGCACAGACCACCATGAGCTCATTGTGAAGGCAGATGCCATCAGGCACCTACCCAGCGTCATCTGGCATCTCGACGACCTGGACAATGATCCGACGATGCTTGCCCAATATCTCCTCTCGGAATTCACCAAAAAGAAAGTCACGGTCGTGCTCACAGGCGAAGGATCCGATGAGCTGTTCGGCGGCTATGACGAGTTCAAGTTCATAACACTGGCTGAGCGATACCACAATACGATGCCCAGAATCATCATGCAAGGGGGCGTAAAGGCAATCAAGGCAACACCCAACGCCATCCTGGACAGATTCTTCCATTTTTCCTCCTCACTTGGCGAAAAGGGAAAGGAACGCCTCCAGCAATTCGTGGACAACATAGGGGACAACGAGAAGTGTTATATGGCCCTGACCTCGTTCTTCAGCGATGAGGAGAAGAAAGGACTCTATGCAGAAGAGCTATGCTCCTTTGAGGAAAAGAACGCTAACTATGAGCAGCAAGTGAAGCCTTTCTTCATCAACACCAACAAAGAGAATATCCTGAACAGGCTGATTTATCTGGACATGAAACGGAGATTGCCCTACCATCTCCTGCACAAGATGGACAAGATGACCATGGCCCACTCCTTGGAGGGAAGGGTGCCATTCCTCGACCATAATGTCGTCGATTTCTCCTTCGAGATCCCCCCTCACCTGAAACTGCACGGATTTGAGCAGAAATACATCCTCAAGAGGGCAGTCAAGGACTATATCCCCTCTGAAATCCTGAAGAGAAAAAAGCACCCCTTTGTCGTGCCGATGGATGCCTGGTTTAAGGAGGGGCTGAAGGACGTCGCCAGGGACATCATAGAGAAATCAGAGCTGTGCAAAGGAAAATACTTCAACGGGGATGCCTTGAAAAAAATCATGGACAACTACCATAAGTCCCCAATGTATTATGGCAGGCAGCTCTTTGGCATCATCTCCTTTGATATCTGGCACAAGATCTACATCGAGAACGGCGATATGAGGAAGCCGCAGCTCAATTTGGATAAGCTGTATTAATGGCCGCATGAACCCGAAAAAAATCATGGGATACAAGCACATTATCCTCCTCGCGGTACTGGTGGCTATCTTCTTCTGGAAGCCCATCTTGCACCCTTCACAGGTGCTCTATTCCCCTTTCTCTGACCTCACATCGCAGGATTTTTTCTGGAAGTTTGTGATGCGCGATACTTTCGAGCAGTTCGGAGAGCTGCCGTTGTGGAATCCCTACACCTTCAGCGGTATGCCCTTCCTCGCGCAGCATTTTTCCAAGATGTTCTATCCGCCTAATATGCTTTTCTTCCTCACCGACAGCGTTGAATCGCTCTTCAACTACTTTTATCCCCTCCATTTCTTCTTCGCGGGCCTGTTCATGTATCTCTTCGTGAGAAGGCTGAAGCTGGATAAATTCAGCTCCTTTATAGCCGCAATCATCTACACCTTCAATGGCAATTATGTGATGTATGTCTACGCCGGGCTGCCCAACGAGCTTCCGCTTCTTGTCTTCTTCCCCCTGACGCTTTATCTCCTTGAGTCCGCTTTTCAGAAAGACATGCCAGTCTATGCCGTCCTTGCCGGACTCTCCATTTCCATGCTCATTCTAGGCGCGCACACACAGAAAATGGCCTATGCGCTCATCTTCTTCTTCGTCTATTTCCTGTTCCGTCTGGCTGCCATCTATGCATCCGCCAGACAAAGCAGACCTCTGTTCCAGGCCGCTTGGTTCTTCAGTCTGGCAGTCATCATTGGCATTCTGGTTGCTATGGTCCAGATCCTCCCTTCACTTGAGATACTCCAATACTCCTCGCGGGCAGGAGGAATAGATTATGCTTTTGCCTCAAACGGCTCGTTCCCGCCCCAGCACCTGATTACGCTGGCAATTCCAAATTTCTTCGGCACACTACTGCACAACGATTACTGGAGCTTGTTTCCTTTCTGGAATTATATCATCTACATCGGCATCCTGCCACTAATCTTGCTCCTCTTCGCCTTCCGCAGGAAAAACCCATATGCGTATTTCTTTTCAGCGACGGCAGGGCTTTCGTTCCTTTTTGCCTTGGGCAAGTATACGCCTTTCCATCATCTTCTGTATACTTCCATTCCCCTGTTGAGCGATTTCAGGGCTCCCTCGCGATCATTGTTCTTCTTCATCTTTTCCCTGTCGATAGTCGCTGCCTTCGGCATGAGCTTCCTGCTCACCATGAGGAGCAAAGCGGACGCTGCTTATCTTAAAAAGACGGTCATTGTCCTGGGCGCCATCCTCCTGTTTGGAGCGCTGCTCTTCTCCGGGCTGTCTATATTCAAAGCAGAAATACTGCACAAAGGAAACATCCTGCTCGAATCCAAGTATTCACAAAGCTCATTAGACCTCCTCCCCTTAGAGTATTACCAAGGCAAGATTGAGCGCAGCTTCATCGACATGAGGGATGGGCTGCGCACTTTTTTGATATTCATTTCCCTCTCTGCCGCAACGCTCTTCCTCTGGCTCAATACAAGGATAAGCGCAAGGTTGTTCAGGTTCTTAGCAGCTGCCATCATTATCGCGGATCTCTGGATATTCTCCATACCCTTCATCCAGACTGAATATCCCAATGCTGTCTATAACCAAAACGTGCTGCCAGATTCTCTCAGCTCAGATGACTCTCTCTTCAGGGTGATTGACCTCACAAGGCTTGCGCTTCCCCAGGAGATCACGGTGAGATACGGCCTCCAAAATGCGAATGGATACGAAGGCATGCTGCTGGGAGATTACAACCAGTACGTCAGCGCCATGGGTGGCATCCCCCCTACTATCGCTACCATCATCCCCATCGACCGCATCGTTCATGATTCGATGCTTGACTTGCTTAATGTAAAATACCTCATCTCAGATGAAGAGATTAATGGCATTGGATACAAACTTATCAAAAACCAGACCGTGTTGCTCTATACCAGCAGCGAGAAGCCACTTTTTTCCGATGCGGCGCTTGAAGTATCCTCTCTTGAGCATGTTGGTGAGAAGCAGATTTACATATATCGGAACATGGACGTCCTCCCACGTGCTTTTATAGCGGGAAGCTATATTCCCTCAGACAGAAAAAATGTGTTTTCTATATTGGAAAGCCGCGACTTCGAACCCAAGAACATGCTGGTGCTGGAATCAGACCCTGGAAAGAGAGTCAACGCCGGCTTCAAGGAAGCTGATGTGGCATTCTATTCACCGAACAGGATTGTAATAAACGCCTCTTTGGATTCCCCAGGTTTCCTTTTCCTCAGCGAAGTCTGGTATCCCGGCTGGAAGGCGTATGACAATGGGAGAGAGACAGAAATCTACCGTGTGGATTACATTTTCAGGGCGGCGCACCTCGAGAAAGGAAATCATGTCGTGGAATTCGTATTCCAGCCGCTTTCCTACACTATTGGGAAATCCATATCATCAACTGTCCTCATTGTCATTGGGATTTATTTTGTCTTATGCTTCAGAAAAAGAAAAAATGGAAAGGACATCAAGAAAAGAGCGGGCAATGCCTAGCCCAAAATCCTGTAAATCCTGAACCCGCTATTGCTGTACACGAGATTGAAATTGAGTGTTGAAGGGCTCTCAACAACAACATAGTCTGCCCCGTAGACACTTGCCATCCGCCTGAAATTGTCTTCGGTGAATCCGCGGTAATTCTTCCTGCAGAGATCAATGCAGGCGTTCTCGACACATTCCCCCAGCAGCTTTGCGCCGCAGGCAGCCTGCACCCGCTTGAGGAGTTCCTTCCCCACCTCCACATTGTAGTTTACCATAGCAATATCCTCCCAATCTGCAAGGATAGCCCGCTCAGACAATGCTCTGAAGTCAGAAATATATGGGGGAACGATGAAGACATCATCCTTCGCCGTGTTCTCCCGCGCCCAGACCTGGGCCTTCTTCCAGTCAGTTGATGCTGTTCCCGGGAAATCGACATTATAACGCAGGTAGGTGACAGGATGCGTGAGGAAATCATTGAGCGAGGAAATGGTGATGGGTCGCACGACAATCCCTGCAGCCCTGGGCTTTTGGCCAATCTCGGAGAAGCTGGTGAGCGGAACTGCTGACGTGTCATAGGCATACGAGTCCATGATGTGCTCGTATACAGCCCCCATGCGGTTGGCGAAATGGTGTTTCTTGATAAGGAGGATGCCTACCGCCGTTGAGAGCAGAATAAGGGACACCAACAAAATGGCCATCGCCTGCTTTGGAGATCCCTTCCAAATTCTTCCTTTTGTGATTTCATATATCAGCATCAGGGTAAGAGAAATCGTGATGATAAGGAAAGGCATAAACCCCATCTTGAGTGAGTAGAGATATGGTATGCGCAACGTTATACTGCCGATGACGGATGCCACAAACAACACAGAGAATGATGCAATAAGCGAAAGAAACAGCACAGTCTTTTTCCTCATTCTGATGGCAATGAGGGGGAGGAAGAAGAGCAGGACCATCTTAAAATTGGAAAGGAGCAGCGAAACGGCCATCCCGGCAGAAGCCAGCTTCTCCAAAGCCCCCCGTTTGTAAGTCTCCAAAAGGTAGTTGGCATTATAGATTATGGCGAAAATAGTGAAAAATTTTACACTTCTCCAGAGCGTTAGTGTTACCAGCACCGATATTGGAACCACATAGTAAAAGAACGTTGCAATAATGGCAAGGGCGACTATCCCCCACATCAGCCCCATCACCTTTTGGTGCAGTTCTTTCTGCGGCCTAAATCTCAATGCAAGGAGGAAAACAAGCACAAATGCCCCCCCTCTTATCCAAGTGAAAGGCCCCCACCATAGGACAGCAAGATGGTGCAGGAACTTGAGTTCGATAATGTCCCACCAGCTTTGCGGAGGAAACAAATCGACAGTAGGGGAAGAGAGTGACCAGAAGAATGTGGGGAGACTGATGGCGAATGTCAGAAGAGAGTAACCAGCAATCCGTTTCAGGGTCAGGGATACGCCTGCTGTCCTCCACACAAACAAGAAACAGAACATCATCATCAGGAAGAGGTGGACAGCAGATGTGATGTGCAGGTTCATCCCTATTCCGACAAGGAGGAATGCAGGGACATACTTATCCTTCAGGAAAAAATACACGGCAAAGAGTAAAATGGGGAATACGAACACGCGCGGGAAAAAAACCGGAAAAATGGAATCTTCGCCAACCTGCGGTTTGTTGAGAAGCAGTAGAATTACTGAAAGGTATGCGACAGTATCGTTCTTGAACAGCAGCCTTGCAAGAAGGAACACGGCTACGTAGAAGGCAAAAGTTACTGTGATGTAGGAAAAGAAATAAGTGTTCTCAATCCCGAACATCCTAGAAGGAAAGGAAAGTATGAAAAACAAGTAGGTGTAGAACTGAGGCTTAAGAAGAAGAATGGGATCTTTTTGGTGCAACTCTTGGTCAAGGAACGATTTTTGGAAGACGAGAAGCTGTCCTTGGGCATAATCTCCATAGTAATACCCATTCATGATGATTGAAACGAGGCTCAGCAGGAACAACACGCCAAGGAAAAGAAACTTCTTTTTAATCTTGCCGCCGCTCCAAAATTTCATCTTATTCCTCTATCCTGTCTCTTTTCCAAAAATTTTGGCTAAGCTTATAAACCCTCCCACATCCGTCACTTGTACGTAAGTAAGATACACAATAGACAATGTATATAATAATTGCTCTTCACCTTATTTAGAAAATAGTTAACACAAGTGAAACTCCCCGGACTAACGTCCGGTGCCTCTCCTCTCTAGCCTTCTGGACACCGGAAAACACTTCGCTTCGTTCTCCCTCATTGTGATTTTTC